>Ga0075418_10002123_pt1 | contig 22564 bp, 19 predicted proteins | sample SoiMetdeltSBSDD2_FD_81776 | JGI IMG/M metagenome (GOLD analysis project Ga0075418, IMG submission 81776) | Bulk soil microbial communities from a Populus tree surrounding site in Tennessee, USA - Soil MetaG P. deltoides SBSDD2 | ecosystem: Environmental > Terrestrial > Soil > Tree plantation...
CGAGAAGCGCGCCCGAGAGAAGCGCTAGCGCGTAATCCAGGACTGGTACTGTTCTTCTTTCTTGATCCGCAGCGACACCTTCTCGGCCTCGCCGCGATCGTTGTAACGACCCACTTGTACTTTGTACCAGGGAGGCGTGGCGTTCGCTGAGGGATTCACGACGAACGCCGGATACCCCTTTGCGGCGAGCTTCTTCAGCACCGAGCCCGCGATGGCGCGGTCTCGCGTCGCAATCACCTGGACAGCCCAGGTCCCGGCACGGCCGGAGGTTGGCAGATCATTGGTCGACGCCGGCCTCGCCGGAACCTGTTCCGAGGTCGCAACAGGCGTGGGAACGGGCGCCGCGGTCGTCGCGGCGGGCTTGTCAACAGGCGCCGGTTCGGCCTTCGCTTCCTGCTGGCGCTTCAGCGTTTCCCGCGGCGTCCCCTCACCCTGCAGCCGCTTGTGATACGAGAGATCGTCGTCGGCCACCGGAGCTGGGGGGTCCGTCGCCGGCGGCGTGGCAACGGCCGCGGGCGCCGCCGCCGGCGCAGCGGCGTTGACTTGGTCCACCTGATCGACCTGCGCATCGCGCGCACCGCGTCCCACTTTGACGCCACACAGGAACACGACCACGATCACCGTGGTCGTCACGATGAACAGGAACACCAGTTGTTTCCCGCTCAGCTGGATCTCGTGAAAGCCGTCGTCGGTCGCGTCGTGTGTGAGTTCTGACACTGTTATGCCTGACTCTTATCCTTTAACAGGTTCATCAGTTCGATCGGCAACGGAAAGATGATCGTCGAGTTCTTTTCCGAGGCGATTTCGGTCAGTGTTTGCAGGTAGCGCAAGGTGATCGTCATGGGTTCGCTCGACATGACGGTCGCGGCTGCTGCCAGCTTTTCCGACGCTTCGAGCTCGCCGGCCGCGTGAATGATCTTAGCACGCTTCTCTCGCTCGGCTTCAGCCTGCTTCGCCATGGCGCGCTGCATATCCGGTGGAAGATCGACGTGCTTCACTTCGACAGACGAGACCTTGATGCCCCACGGGTCCGTATGCTGGTCGAGGATTTGCTGCAACTGCTGATTCAAACGCTCACGCTCTGACAGCAAGTCGTCGAGTTCAACCTGCCCTAGCACGCTTCGCAGCGTGGTCTGCGCCAGCTGCGACGTCGCGTAGTGATAGCTCTCCACTTCGACGATCGCGCGACGTGGATCCATGACCCTGAAGTAGACGACCGCGTTCACTTTCACCGAGACGTTGTCGCGGGTGATGACGTCCTGCGGCGGCACGTCCATGACAATCGTCCGGAGGCTGACGCGGACCATGCGATCGATGGGCGCGAACACCAGGATGACGCCCGGTCCTTTCGACGTCTCGAGCAGCTTGCCGAGACGGAACACGACTGCGCGCTCGTATTCGTTCAGGATCTTGATCGAACTGAGGAGGTAGAACACGACGATGGCGACGATGATGAGGAACGGCGGAATCAGCACGGCAGGCCTCCGGCGCGCATCATATGATCTTTCGCCACATGTGGCGTCCGGCTTTAGATCTTGGCGTAAAGACCTGATTTTTTCCCCCGAGGTTGTCCCGGATCCGTGGTCCGGGATCCGTGGCCCGGGATCCGTGATCCCGGCGGGCAGATCTAACTAGGCCGTCGGGCGTTCATCCGCACCACTCGAATCTGCCGCCACCCGCAGCCGTAGCCCTTCGACGGCCGTGACACGAACGGGGGTTCCCGCTTCTATGCGTTCGTTCGCCGAGGCCGTCCAGATTTCGCCGTGCGTGCGGACGTGCCCGGTGCCGCCAGGTTCAATGGGAGTCAGGGCGTAGCCCATTTCATGAAGCATCGCTGAGACTCCGGTCACCGGCCTGGTCCTCTGCGCGTTGACGGCGAGCGTGACGAGGAACAGCAGAATGCCCGCAATGCCGAGTGTCACGGGGATAATCAGCCGCAGACCTATCTGCAACTCCGGCAGTGGCGAGTCGATGAGCATCATCGACCCAAGGAGCAGCGATAACACGCCTCCTACTCCCAGCAGGCCGTAGCTCGTCACCTTCACCTCGAGAACGAGCAACCCAAGCCCGAACAGGATGAGGAGAACTCCGGCATAGCTGACCGGCAGAACCTGGAAAGCAAAGAACGCCAGCAGCAAGCAGATGCCACCGACGACGCCGGGAAGCACCGCGCCGGGGCTCCAGAGCTCAATGGTCAAGCCGAGCGTCCCAAGCGTCAGCAACAGGTACGCAACCTGTGGATGCGCAATCAGGCTCAGCACGCGCTGCTGCCAGCTCATTTCCACGTTCACTGATGATGTGCCTGCGGTATGCAGTGTCTGTGTATGACCGTCGAATCGTGTGATCACACGGCCGTCGAGTTTGCGCAGAAGCTCGGGAACGTCGTTGACGACGAGATCGATGAGCGGCGGCGAAGCCGAGAGCGCTTCCTGCTCGGTAAACGATCGACTCTCGAGCACCGCCTGCTCGACCAGCGAGACATTCCGCTTTCGCTGCGTCGCAAGCGTTCGCGCGTAAGCGGCGACGTCGGAGGCCATCTTCTTCGCCATCGTGTCGTCGACCTTCTCGCCGTTCCCTGCGACTGGATGCGCGGCACCGATATGCGTCGCCGGCGCCATGGCCGCAATATCGGCCGCGATCGTAATGAGGAATCCGGCCGATGCGGCGCGGTTACCCGACGGCCCAACGAAGACCGCGACCGGCGTCTTTGCGTGAATGATGGCGTTGTTGATGTCGCGGGTCGAATCGACGAGCCCGCCTGGCGTGCGCAACGAGATGACGACCAGCGCCGCTCCATCGGCATCCGCTCTGGTAATTACCTCGCGGACGTATTCAGCGGCAACGGGATGAATGATCCCGTCGACCTCCGCGGTGTAGATATGAGAAGCCGGCTGGACCTGCGCCCGCGCGTTGACCAGAAACAGGACGAAGAGCGCGATGACCGCAGCGATGAATTGCCGTGACGCGCGCATGTGTGATTCTCCTTACGTGCCGCTTCATGTCGGGCGGGCGTCTGAAGACCCCGGTCCTACTTAATCGCGGCGATCATCCGTTTTGCCTCAGCTGAATTCGGATCGAGCGCGAGAGCCCGTTCCAGCTCGGCGCGCGCGGCAGTCGGGTTCTGTAGTTTCAGATACGCGTCGGCCAGCGCAACACGCGCCGCAACAGTGTCCTCGCTCCAGATTGAAATCTTCAACGCGTTGACCGCCTCCTGGGGTCGCCCTGCCCGCAGGTGGATGCGGCCAATCAGCAGGTGCGCCTTGGCCTCGTACGGCGACAGGTACACCGCGCGGCGAAGCTCTGACAGTGCATCGGCATCTGCTTCACGTTCGTACAGACGCTGCCCGCGATCGAGGTGAAATTTCACGACGTCCCGCTGATCCTGCTGCGCCGAGGTTGACACCGCCGCATCGGGACCGCCCCCGGCGGGTTTCTCCGGGTCGGTGCGAATGCGTTCGAGCCCCTTCGGAACGGGCATCCTCTCCGCTGCTGCACGCCGCTCGAGTTCCTCGTAGCGTGACGACAGCCGCCGGGCGAGTTCCCGTTCGCGTCCGGCTTCCACGTCGCTCGCGGAACTCTGAAGCGCCGCGGCGAGCGCAAAGTGAGCATCCGCGTCACTCGGATCGCGGCGGACCGCCTCGCGTAGCCAATACGTCGCCCCCTGCGTATTCCGGTCGAGCAAGTAGGCGTACCCGAGATTGAAAAGCACGTCGGAGTCGCCGGGCGAGGCCTCAGCCGCCTTGGTCAGAAAAAACGTCGGCGTGCCGGTTTCCGGTGTCGACCCGCGGCGGATCTGGATGACGCCAAGATTATTCCAGGCGGCCGCGAGATCGACGGACTTGTCGGCGCCGGCAGCGTCGTCGGTCAATGCCTTGAACGTGGTAAATGCCTCGTCGTAGCGCTTCAGCTGCACCAATGAAATGCCCGAGAGAAACCGCGCGCGTCGGAAAAGCGGCGACGAACTGGACACCGCTCGCGCCGCGGCAAGCGCCGATACGTGATCCGCCAGTCCGCTCCGCACGCTCCAGAGCGCAAGTTCGGCGCGGTCGTACCCGGGGAGCAACTTGATCGCGCCCTCGAGAAACTTGGCCTGGGCCGCGGGAGTGTCGGCCACCAACCCTTTGACGTAGTTCTCGAATGAAGTCAGCGGCGGATAGGCCGATGAATAGGCGGGCGCGCGTGAATCGGGCGCGAGACGCGATGCGATCCGGCGAAAGGCGGCGAACAGATCGGTCAGCGGCGCTCGATCGGCGACCGTAGGTTCGAGGCGCCCGACATCCACGCGAATGGCATGGGCCTCGACCTTCAGCGTGTCGCCGTCGACGGCGAAGGTGCCGACCACGACTTCACTCGCGCCGACCAGGCGTCCCACTTTGATCACTGTCGCCCGGCTGAGTGTGGCGTCTACTGGCAGATGCAGATCTTCGAACGCCCGCACACGATCGTCGCGGGATATCGCTGGCAGCCCTCGCGCGCGGAGCTCGTCGCCGAGGAGTACGGCGGAAGCCTCCGACAACCAGTGCAGCCGCGGTTCATGTGCCGCGTTCTCGAACGGGACGACGAGAATCCGGTCGTTGGCAAGTCGCTGCGTCGCCGCGGGCTGCGCGAGCACGAGGAAGGCCGCGGCCGAGATCAGGAAAAGGTTCCCGGCCCTTCTGCCGGAAAGGCGCCAGCCTCCTTGTCTACGCTTTTTGTTCGTCACGCAGCTGCAGCGGGCGCGTCGACGTCGGCGCCGAGGACAACGACCGACAACAGGCAGCCCTTTCGTCCCCCACCAGCACGGCATTCGCTGACCCGTGCGTCGGCGCGCAGGTCGAAATGATGCAACACGCGCGCAATCGCCGAGGCATAGAAGCCGCATAAAGGAAGATCAGACGCCTCGCGCACTTCGCAGAAGAGCGACCCGCGGAGGTCGACCGATGCGGTGCCGCGGCGCAGTTTCATGATCGCACGCGATCCCGGATAAGTCTGACGAACGAGCGTGCGAGCGGTCCTCAGGGCGGCTCGCGTCCGCCACGCGGCAGGAAGCGCCCGTACGAACCGACGCTCGAACGGCGAGATATTGTTGACGGTCCAGTCAGCCGCATACTCCCCGGCGCGCGCCGTGATCTGCGTATACGCCTGCCCTTCCGTGCGGAGAAAGCTCAGCACCGCAAACAGCGGCGCCAGCCCAATCGTACCTTCCCGCAGTCCGGAGACGCTGAGCCAGTTCTCGTAGAACTCCAATCGTGAGGGCAGCACGTCGCCGATTGCCTGATGCAGGCTCGCCACAAGAACCCGGCCAATGCGTGGCTCGGTTACCGACATGATCCTCGACCACCCGACAACGCGTGTTCGCTCGCCGCTGCTACCATTCGAGGTTTGATACTCTTGTCGTTCTGGACATGGACAAACCAGGCGAACTGGCGGCTGCAATCCTTGCCGGCGGGCGCGCCAGACGCATGGACGGTGTGAACAAGGGAACGCTCGTCGTCGGCCGAGCCGCGATCATCGACCGTCAGTTGGAAACGCTCGGCGCCATCGCGCGCGACATTTTCGTCGTCGGCCACAGCGACATCGCATGGACGTCGCGAGGGTTGCGCGTCGTTCCGGACGAGATCCGGGACGCCGGGCCGCTCGGCGGCATTTATACGGCAATTGTGCGATCGCCCTGCGAGCGGACGCTGGTGGTTGCCTGTGACATGCCGTTTCTGTCGAGCGCGTTCCTGCGCGAACTCGCCGCCGTGAAAGACGCCGATCTCGTCATTCCCCGACACGCCAGAGGGTACGAACCGTTGTGCGCAATCTACTCGCGCGCATGCGCCGACGACATCCGGGAACGGCTCGCACGAGGCATGAACGAAGCGTCGAGACTTCCGGCTGGAATGCGGGTGACGGAGGTCGACGTGGACAACGAGGCGGTCTTCGTGAATGTCAACACGCCGCATGATTACGAGCGGGCCAGGGGATTGAGTAAATAAATGCCGGAACCCCGGCAGATCGTATCACGACTGGACGAATACCGCAGGATGAGCGCTGATTCATGATTTTGCCGATCCACGCCCTGGTTCGAAGTTTGATGACAGAGACCGTGATGCGGCTCTACGGTTTCGCGAATGACGACCCGGCTCTGACGGGAATGGCGGTGGAGCCTGCGCCTCGCCGGGCATTAGGCGACCTCGCCGTGCCGCTCGCGTTTGAGCTGGCGCGCCGCCTTCGTAAGGCGCCTCGCGCCATCGCGCAGGAGATTGTCGCGTCATTGGGGACGGTCGAGGGATTTTCGCGGATCGAAGCGGCGCCCAACGGCTACGTCAATTTCTTTCTCGATCGACCGCTGTGGATGCGCCGGTGGCTGACGCACGACACTCGAACTGCCACTTCCGACGGCAAGGCCATCGTCGAACACACGGCAATCAACCCGAACAAGGCGGCGCACATCGGGCATCTGCGGAATGCGGCGCTCGGTGATGCATTCGGACGCGTGCTGCGGTTTCTTGGGCGACAGGTTGAAATCCAGAATTACATCGACGACACCGGCGTCCAGGTCGCAGATGTCGCGGTTGGATTCCGCGAACTGGAACGCAAGTCGCTCGACGAAGTCCGGGCAATCGCTGATGCGGGACGATTCGACTACTACTGCTGGGACCTGTATGCACGCGTGACCGAATGGTACGCTGGCTCTACGGACCGTTTGAAGGTGCGAGCACAGGCACTGCACGACATCGAACACGGCAACAACGAGACCGCCGCGCTCGCCAGCTTCATTGCCGACCGGATCGTCCGCGCGCATCTGAAGACGATGCGACGAATGAACATTGGTTATGACCTGCTCACGTGGGAAGGGGACATTCTCCGTCTGCATTTCTGGACGCACGCGTTCGAGTTCCTGAAAAAAACCGGCGCCGTCTTTCTTCAGCCAGAGGGAAAGCTCAAAGGTTGTTGGGTGATGCGCATCGACGATGAACCCACAGACACCGAGACGAAAGATGCTGCCGGCGCAAACGACGCGGAAGACGAGCCCCGTGAAAAGGTGATTGTCCGATCCGACGGCACGGTGACCTACGTCGGCAAGGACATGGCTTACCAGTTGTGGAAGTTCGGCCTTCTGGGCAAAGACTTTCACTACCGTGTATTCGAAGACGGCCAACCTCCGTTGTGGTCGACGACATCGACGCCCGGATCGAAGCAGAGTACACGGCAGTTTGGCCGGGCCTCCTGGGTGTGCAACGTCATCGACACCCGGCAGTCGTATTTGCAGAAGCTCGTGAAGCAGGCGCTGGCAGTGCTCGGATACACCGAACAGGCCGCGCACTCGATTCACTACTCGTACGAGATGGTGACGCTGTCGCACGCGACGGCGCGGGAACTCGGGTACGACACGAGCGGCGACAGCGATCGTCCGTTCGTCGAGGTCTCCGGGCGCAAGGGGCTCGGCGTGAAGGCGGACGACCTGCTCGACCGCGTGACCGATAAAGCAGCCGCGGAGGTGTCGAAGCGGAACGCGGATCTCACAGCCGATCAGGTGCAGTCGATTGCCCAATCAATCGCGACGGCGGCGGTCCGTTACTTCATGGTGAAGTTCTCGCGTGGAAAAGTCATCATCTTCGACATCGACGAAGCGCTCAGTTTTGAAGGGGAAAGCGGACCGTACCTCCAATACGCCGTAGTGCGGGCCAATAACATCTTCAACAAACTGAAGGAGCGGCACGGTCTTGCGGCCGACGACGTCGTGTCGGCGCTCGACAGAGTGGCACCCTCCGTCCTGACCCGCAACGACGACGAAGCGAACGACCTGTGGGGACTCGTGTTCGAAGCCGCAAGACTCGACGAGATCGTCGAACAGGCGGTGCGCACGCTCGAGTTGTCGGTCGTTGCCAAGTACGCGTTTGGTCTCGCCCAGGCGTTCAACGGCTTCTACCATAAGTATTCAATCCTGAACGAGGAGCGCGAGGAGGCGCGGGTGTGGCGAGCCGCCGCCGTTGCGTACTACAGCGCGCAGCTCGCGCGGACATTGGACCTCATGGGGTGCGGCGTTCCGCCGAAAATGTGAGTCATGGCGAACGAACCCGTCATCGGCGTCAGCCGGTGCAGCAAGCTCGACGATTATGTGGCATCGGTCGAACGCTCGGGGGCGCGGGTGCGCGTGCTCGAGGTGAGCGAGAGTCCGCGCACGGTGCTCGGGGTGATCGACGGCGTGTTGCTGACCGGTGGTGGTGATGTCGATCCTGCCTTTTACGGCGAGGCACGCCACGAGTCCATTCAAGACGCCGAACCCGGACGCGATGAGTTCGAGCTCGATCTCGCGAGGCGCGCCATGGAGGGGGACGTGCCCGTCCTCGCAATCTGTCGCGGCGCGCAAGTCTTGAATGTCGCTGCGGGAGGAACACTCGTCCAGGACATCCCGACCGCCGTGACGACGGAGCTTTCTCACCGCATCACCGAGCCGAAGAACTGCGTCGCGCACGACATTCAAGTCGCGAGAGACTCGCGGCTTCACAGCGCACTCGGAGACGCCGTCAGCGCGTCATGCGCGTGCCGCGTGAACAGCCGTCACCATCAGTCCGTTGGCAAGCTGGGGCATAACATCACGGCATCGGCGACGGCCTCCGACGGCGTGATCGAAGGCATCGAAGCACCTGACGCGACGTTCTGTGTCGGCGTGCAATGGCATCCGGAGAATTTCTGGCGCACGGGCGAATTCAAACCACTGTTCGACGCCTTCGTTGCCGCCGCGCGGGAGCGAATGGAATCGAAGTAACGGAGGTAACGGAGATCACAACGGAGGAACGAAGCAAACGGAGACGAACGAAGCGAAGATGCTTCCGGTCATCCATCCCTCAGTGGTTGAATGATGGATGGCCGGAAGCATCTTTTTCTTCGCACGTCTTCGTTAACTTCGTTTCTTCGTTGTGATTTCCGTTATCTCAACACCGGTCGAACACCCCCACACTCTCGACATGCGGGGTGTTCGGAAACAGATCGAATCCCCGCAACGAGGTAAGCCGGTAGCCAGCATCCAGGAGCCGGCGCGCATCTCGGGCCATCGTCGGCGGATCGCACGACACATAGACGATGTGGCTGGCCTCATGAGCCGCAATGGCATCCATAGCCTCACGGGAGATACCCGTCCGCGGCGGATCGACGACGATCGTCGTCGCACGTTCGCGCGTTCGATGGATGAAATCTTCGACCCGGCCAATCACCACTTCGATCGCATTACCGTAGGGAGCAGCGTTTTCCCGCAGATCGCTGCTGCTTGATTTATCCCCTTCCACTGCCGTAACGCCCGTGGCTCCCGTGGCGGCGAGCGCAAGCGAAAAAAGACCGACGCCCGCATAAAGGTCCAGAACACCGCCCTCGGAAGGTATCGCGTCGAGCACCGTTGTGACGAGTTGAGGAAGCAGAAACCTGTTTCCTTGAAAGAACGACGCCGGGTGGCGTCCAAGGTGTCCCGATCCTGCGCGTCCATTCGTCAGTGTCGACAATGGATCGGTGACCTTTGGATGGCCAACCCGCATCAGCGGTCCCACATGACCGCGCGCCGTGCACCCCCTGAGGCCTGCCGCCTCGACAGCTCGAACGAGCGCCGACTCCATCGATTGAGCCTCGCCGGTAACGTCGAAATGCAGAGCCCGCTCGTCAGACGGGATGTTCTCGCTGAGTTCGAGCGACGCCACCGCGGATCGTGCGTCGCCGAGCGCAGCAAGCGCGGCATCCGCTGCGTCCATCGCTCCTGGAGACAACTGATTGGTCAGGCGGGCATCGCATAGCGTGTGGGTTCCCTCTCGGTAGAACCCGGCGGCCTTCTCAGTGACGTGCAGACGCGCACGCAGGCGATAACCGGTCTCGGGAGATGGCAGGACGTTCACTGACTGCTGGAGCGGAATACGCCCGATACGCGTGAACGCGTCGGCGATGATGTCGCCCTTGAGCGTAACCTGCCGGGCATACGCGATATGCGCGTAGACGCATCCGCCGCACAGCGGGTCATGTGCATCACGACGATCCGGAGAGCCTTCGAGAACAGATGTCGTGGATGCGAACGCGAGCCGCTTCTCCACCCGCTCGATCCTGGCGTCGACACGCTCTCCTGGGATGGCTCCGGCAACGAGCAGGATCTGCCCGTCGTGACGCGCAATCATCCGCCCACCGGCAGCCGGCTTCTCGATTTCGACACTCACCTGGCTGCCTGGGGTCAGCATGTTTCAGTCGTATGTCAAATGTGGCAGACCGAATGCCTCGCGAAGGAGCCGGTTACGCGCGGCGGCGTGCGCGCGCGCGAACTCGTCTTCCGGCATGCGCGCCTTGAACGGAGCCAATTCCGCGTCGGCCTCACGAGCGAGCGCCGCGAGAGCTTCTTCGGAGGCTTCCATGCGCGCGGCTTCAAGGAGTTCCTCGTCGAGCCCTCGCAGCATCTCGACAAGTGCCGAACGTGCATCACCCCGCGCGCCGCGGCCATCGGCCAGGAGCTGATCGAGCTGACGAACCATCTCGTCGACTCGTTCGTTGAAGGCCGCGCTTCGCGCGCTACCCCCTCGCAATGATGTCAGACGAGCAATGGCTCGCTCGAGATGTCTGGCGAGCGCAGGTCTTCTCGATGAAGACTCCTCGGTCGCCGTGCCATCCTCGACACGCGGCACGCCAATCGATCGCCGCCAGGCATCGAAGAGATCGAGGATGTCGGCCTCGCAGAACTCGATCCTTACGGGCCGGCGACGCGGGCCCTTCGCATAGTAGCGATCGCAATATTGATCGATGCCACGAAACGCGACCTTTAGCGGCACGCCGCTGGCTGCCCATCCGCAGACCTGCTCGAACGCGGGACCGACAATGCGAATCAGGTGACCTTCGTTCTTGCCGCAGAGATAGGCCTCGATTTGCCGGCAGTATTCCGAGGGTTCCATTCGAAAGGGAAAAGGTAAAAGGGAAAAGGGAAAAGGTAAAGGTTGAAGAAGGTCGAGCTATCGATTTCGTTCCCAGATGAGGCGCAAGCCTTGAAGCGTCAGGTCCGGATCGACGCGCTCAATGACCGTCGTTTCGGCGGCAATGATGTCCGCCATCCCGCCGGTCGCAATGCACGCGGCGCGCTCCCCGCCGTCGAGTTCAACGCGCATCCGTCGGACGATCCCATCGACCATCTCGACATAGCCAAAAAACAAACCGGACTGCATCGATGTGACGGTCGTGCCGCCGATCACCGCCGGCGGCTTTCGAACGTCTACTCGAGGCAACCTCGCCGCACGCTGGAAGAGGGCGTCGGCCGAGATCCCGATCCCCGGGCAAATCACTCCGCCGATGTACTCCCCGGCGGCTGATATCGCGTCGAATGTTGTCGCGGTGCCAAAGTCGACGACGATGACGGGCGCGCGCTTCTCGCGGCCATACGCCTCGTACGCCGCGACACCATTAACGACGCGGTCGGCGCCGACGTCGGACGCCGGCCTGTACAGAACCGGCATGCCCGTATTGGTTCCAGGATCGACCGTCAGCGGCTGGTGGCCGAAGTACTGCTCCGCCATTTCCTCCATCGTCCCGGTAAGTGGCGGAACGACGGACGACAGAATGATTCCGCTGACGCGATCCAGCGCAATCGCGCTGCGCGCAAACAGATGGGTCACGAGAATTCCGACCTCGTCGGAAGTACGCTCGCGCCAGGTGGCAAGGCGCCAGCTTTCGGCGAGCCGTGCCCCGTCGAAGACGCCAAGGACGATGTTGGTGTTCCCGACGTCAATTGCTAACAGCATTCCTTACTTCCACCTCACCTCCCCCGAGATGATCCGTTCGATCCGACTGCCAACGCGAACCAGCAACGCGCCATCGTCATCAATGCCAGCAGAAATGCCGCTAACTGCACCGCTGGGGGTGTCCCATTCAACGGCTGCGCCGCGCGACGAGGGTGCAAGCTCCCGCCATCGCTGCAACACGTCGACCGGCTTCCCGTCCTCCAGCTCAGAGAAACGCTCGGCGAAAACCGCGAGCGTCTCTGCCAGTACCGCTGCGCCGTCCACGGCACGTCCGAGCTCCACTTCGATTGATGTTGCGCGATCCGACAATTCCGGCGGATAGGCGGCCGGCCCCAGATTGATGCCGAACCCGAGTATGACGTACTGCAGCCCATCCGGCGTGCTCGATGCCTCCGCCAGAATCCCAGCCAGCTTCCGGCGTGCAACTCCGCGGCGATCGTCGACGACGATGTCGTTGGGCCATTTGATATGCACCGGAAGCCCTGTTGCGTTGCGAATGCCGTCGGCAACGGCGACGCCGCCGGCGAGAGTCAGAAGTGGGGCGGCGCGTTCATCGCGGCAAACGATCGACACGTAGAGGCCCGCGCCAGGTGGCGAAAACCAGGCGCGACCGAAACGTCCGCGGCCGGCTGTCTGACTCGACGCAAGAATCGTCGTTCCATGCGGCGCGCCGTGCTCGGCGAAGGTTCCGGCGATGTCGTTGGTCGAACCGGTCTCGTGGAAAAAGTAGAAGGGACTTCCGAACTGGCCTCGGCGGCTGGCCGTCGCATTCAGCGCGCGCAAGAATTCTTCCGGGACGGGATCGGACATCCGCGCGGACTACGCTTCGACCGACGAGCCTGCCTTCGTCGACTCGCGCGAAGACGGATCCGGCTCGAGCTCGAAACTGAGATCCACCGCCGGAGCCGAATGCGTGAGAGCACCGACGGAGACGTAATCGGCGCCGGTGAGTGCCAGCTCGGCGATCCGGTCGAGAGTTACACCGCCGGAGAGCTCAATCTTGGCGCGGCCAGCGATGCGCTTGACCGCGACGCGAATCTCCTCCAGTGGAAGGTTGTCGAGGAGGATCACGTCCGCACCAGCCGCCACCGCCTCATCCACTTGTTCGAGACTCTGCGCTTCAATTTCGATCGGCATCTCGAGATGGGCCGTTTTCATTTTACGCAGAACCTCTGCAACGCCGCCGCCGAGGCGAATGTGGTTGTCTTTGATCAGAATCCCGTCGTCCAGACTCGCGCGGTGGTTCGTTGCGCCGCCGGCACGGACGGCGTACTTTTCCAGAACGCGCAGCGTTGGCGTCGTTTTGCGAGTGTCAAGAACAGTGATGGTGCCGCCGGTTGCGTCGACAAATCGGCGAGTGACCGATGCAATTCCCGACAGACGCTGCAGAAAATTGAGGGCGGTACGTTCGGCGGTCAACATCGCGGCCGCGGAACCGCGGACTACCGCGATCGTCGTCCCAGACGAACACCGTGCGCCATCCTCGACATTTTTCGTGAACACGACCGCGGGATCGAGTTGACTGAACGCCTCCGCGGCGATGTCGAGACCAGCAATGACGCACTCACACTTCGCCAGGATCGCTCCCCTGGCCCGCAGCGAGGGATCAACCGTCGCTTCAGTCGTGACATCTCCCCATCCGAGATCTTCAGCCAACGCCCGGCGTACCGCTTCGCGATAGAGCGCCGGCTCGAGCGGTGCGAACGGGACCGACCTCATATCGCGTCCTCCTATGCTGACGATTCCGGTGACGCAAGATCTACCCGTACCTGCAGCGCGTCCGCTTCGGCCGTTTCGAGACGCTGAATCAATCCTGCGGCGCAGAGGTCGCGCTCGACGTCAGGCAGCAGCGCCAGCATCGAGGCTGGAGCCTGGACGACTGCGACGGCCACGGCGGTCTTGAGCGGACGCTGCTCTTCTGACTTCTTCTTTCGGATTGCGGTGAGCACGGCCGCGGCGAAATTGAGCGCGTCGACGCCCGCCGGATCTTCACTGGTGCCGCCGGCTGAGAGCAGTTCCTCGGCCGACGGCCATTCCGCCTGATGTATCGATCCGGCGCGCCACCATGACCAGACCTCTTCGGTGACGAATGGGAGAAACGGCGCAAAGAGCCGCAGCATGGCGGACAACGCGGTTAACAGCGCGCCGTTTGCCGAGGCGGCCAGGTCCGGCCCCTGGTCACCGTATCGACGCCCCTTCACGAGCTCGAGATAGTCGTCGCAGAAAAACCAGAAGAATGCTTCACTGCGCTCGAGCACTCGCGCGTAATTGAATTCGTCGAGATCGCGGGTCGATTCGCGCACCAGGCTGGCGAGCATCGTCAGCAATCCGCGATCGATTGCCGAGGTTACTCGACCGGCCGGCTCTGGTTTGGCGAGCACGAACCGCGACGCGTTGAGCAGCTTGATGGCGAGCCGACGGCCGACTCTCATCTGACCCGGATCGAATGCCGTGTCGGTTCCCATTCGGGCGCTCGCCGCCCAATAACGGACGCCGTCCGAGCCATGCTCTTCGAGCAGCGTCATCGGCGTGATCACGTTCCCCTTCGACTTCGACATCTTCTTGCGATCCGGATCGAGAATCCACCCGGAGATCGCCGCGTGCTTCCACGGGAGAGCGTTGAACTCGAGGTGAGCTCGCAACACGGTATCGAAAAGCCAGGTACGAATGATGTCGTGCGCCTGCGGACGCAGATCCATCGGAAACACACGGCCAAAGAGATCCGGATCTTCTTCCCATCGCGACACGATCTGCGGCGTCAACGACGAGGTCGCCCACGTGTCCATGATGTCGGGGTCGCCGGCGAAACCTCCGGGCACGTTGCGCTGCTCCTCGGTGTAGCCGTTCGGCACGTCGGTCGATGGATCGATGGGTAGCCGTTGCTCCTCCGGCAAGAGACGCGCGTCGTAATCGATCGACCCGTCAGCGCGCACCTTGTACCAAACTGGAAACGGCACGCCAAAGAATCGCTGCCGGCTGATGCACCAATCGCCGGCAAGACCGTTGATCCAGTTCTCGTACCGTGCCTGCATGAATGGCGGATGCCACTGCAGCGCACGTCCGCGGGCCAGCAACGGTTCGCGGAACTCCATCGTCTTGACGAACCACTGCCGGCTGGTCACGATCTCGAGTGGACGATCGCCCTTTTCGTAGAATTTGACCGCGTGCGTGATCGGCTTGGGGTCGCCAATGAGATCACCCGAAGCTTTGAGCTGTTCGACGATGCGGGCGCGCGCCTTGACCGCCGACAACCCGGCAAGCTCGTCGTAGTGTCCCTGCGCGCGCGACACGTCGACCGATTCCCAACCACGCTCACCCCACCGGACAGCTCTGAAGGCGCCATTCGGCTGGATGATCGCTCGCACCGGCAGGCTCAGCTCACGCCACCATGTCACGTCGGTGACGTCGCCGAACGTACAGATCATCGCGACGCCAGTCCCCTTCTCCGGATCGGCCAGCGTGTGCGGGCGAACAGGAACGCGGACGCCGAAAAGCGGGGTGATGACATCGGTGCCAAAAAGCGGCTTGTATCGGTCGTCGTCCGGATGCGCCACCAGGGCGACGCATGCGGGGATCAACTCGGGACGCGTCGTGTCGATGGTGAGGTGGCCATCTCGATCCGCGATCGCAAAACGCACGCGGTGGTACGCGCCGGGTTGTTCGCGATCCTCGAGCTCCGCTTGCGCGACGGCAGTACGAAAGTCAACGTCCCAGAGGGTCGGCGCTTCGAGCTGATACGTCAGCCCGCGATCGAGCAAGCGCAAAAAAGACAATTGCGAGATTCGCTGCGAGCGGCGATCGATGGTGGCGTAGGTCATCGACCAGTCGACCGACAACCCGAGATACCGCCAGAGATGCTCGAAAGCCTTCTCGTCTTCAGCGGTCAATCGCGCGCAGAGCTCGATGAAATTCGGACGCGATACCGGGATTGGATGCTTGCCAGGCTTGTCCGGCGGCACGAACGCCGGATCGTACGGAAGCGACGGATCGCAGCGGACGCCGAAATAGTTCTGGACGCGGCGCTCTGTTGGAAGACCGTTGTCGTCCCATCCCATCGGATAGAACACGGCCTTTCCCCGCATCCGATGAAACCGCGCGATCACGTCGGTGTGGGTGAAGGAAAACACATGCCCGACATGCAGCGATCCGCTTACGGTCGGCGGCGGCGTGTCGATGGAAAAGACGTCGCTTCGCGGGACGGTGCGGTCGAACCGGTACACGCGATCCGCTTCCCACTTCGCCAGCCATTTCTGTTCGAGTCCTTCAAGAGCGGGCTTGTCGGGAACGGCCACAGGGTGGCTCAAGAGAGATTGCTGATTGTTGATTGTTGATTGGTGATTGGTCATTTCCCAGATGGGCGAATTAACAATAATCAATCAGCATTCGACAATCAGCAATCAGAATTTTCAGTGCGCCTTAATCCTATCGATTTCTTCACGAACGAGTCGCTCAGCCACATCGAGCACGGTATCGCGCACAACCCGGTCGCTCATGCGTGCGATCACCTTCCCGACAATTTCCTCGATGGCTTCGTCGGAGATCGCCGACGACCCGGCAGTCGACGGTGAGAGACGGCGGCCCTGCTCCGCGGAGAGAAGTGCGGCAAAAGCGTCGGCAAGCGATGGAACCGAGGCCGTCCCTGGCAATGGCATACCAGCGGGTGATGGCGCGGAAGAAGGGGATTTCGTCGCCACCGAGGACGTCTCGGACACGAGTGCCGGTCGATCGACTGGTGCTGGTGGCGTTGGTGATGGGGGTGGAGTCTGAACCGCCGCGGGTGCATCGACAGCAGGACGCGGCATCGATACGGCCGCTGGCGCCGGCGGAGCCTCGTGCGTCGCGGGAGCGGTCGATAGCGGTATCGGCGCGGGACGCTGGACGACGGGCGGCTCAACAACAGGCGTTTGGACCGGAGCCGGCAATGCTGGTTCGAGACGTTGCGGATCGCCGGTCAAATCCGGATCCCATCCGGGAAGGTCGTTACTCGACAAACCGGGCGCGGAAGTGGTCTGCGATCCGAACGGAATCGACACCGTTGATGACGGCTGCGGAATCGCCGCCGGCACAGTGCGCGCTTCGGTTGCGGCTTCAACGCTTGCGAATGCCGCATCGAGCCGATCGAAGTATTCCTCGAGCGAGGCCGATGCGGCAGACGGGGCAGGTGGCGCGGGTTGCGGATGTGCGTCTTTTTCGACTGGAGCCGGCGCACGTTCCGGCGCTGGCGGCGCCGGCTTCGCTCCCCACAATCCGCCCGAGCGACGACCAGCGAGCAGGTCCTTTACACGGTTGATGACCATTTGAGGCTCGAAAGGCTTGACGAGCACGCCATCGCATCCGACCGCGCGCGCGCGTGATTCATCGATCGGCTCGAATGCTCCCGTCAACAGCAGGACGGGAATATTGGCGAGCTGCGGATTCCGCTTGATAAACTCCGCGACGTCGTATCCATCGCGCTCAGGCATACCGACGTCGGCGAGCACGATATCGGGTCGGTCGGCCTGAATACTCTCGATCGCCTTCTTGCCGTCGCCAACCGCCAGGACGTGCACGTCCTCGTCGGCAAACGTCAGCTCGATGACCCGCTGAATCGTTACGCTGTCGTCGGCCAGGAGCAGCTTGTGCGGCATCAGAGCTGCTCCACCCTGGGCCTCACGTTCTCTGTGATGAAGGTGATGATGTCCTGCATTGGACTTCCGGGCAAGAAGATCCCTCGGACGCCGATTTCACGCAACTTCGGAATGTCGACATCCGGAATGATCCCACCGATAACCACGAGCACGTCGTCCAGCCCCTTTTCCCTCAAGAGTTCCATGACACGCGGGCAGATGTGCATGTGCGCGCCCGAGAGAATCGACAGGCCGATCGCATCGGCATCCTCCTGCAACGCGGCCGCGACGATTTGCTCCGGCGTCTGACGCAGCCCCGTGTAAATCACTTCCATGCCAGCGTCGCGCAAGGCACGCGCGATGACCTTGGCGCCACGGTCGTGACCGTCGAGACCTGGCTTGGCAATGATGACGCGGATCTTTTTCATACTGAAGCTTCTAGCTACCAGCTACCCGCTTGGTCCCAAATTCCCAGTAAAGAAAAAGGCTGGAAGCTGGAAGCCGGCAGCTGGGACTAGATCAAAGGGACCTCTTCGTACTCTCCCCACACCTCGCGAAGGGCATCGCACATCTCGCCGACCGTGGCGTAGGCGCGGGCGCAATCGAGAAGCGGATACATCGTGTTGGCCGTGCCGCGAGCGGCTTCCCGCAGCGCGTCGAGGGCCCGATTGACCCGGTCCCCGTCGCGGGTTCGCTTCAGCTGTTCGAGACGCGCAAACTGTTTTTCGGCAGTTGTCTCGTCGATGTACAGGATCGGCACCGGCGCTTCGTCTTCCTGGACGTAATCGTTCACCCCGACGATGACCTTCTCGCGCCGCTCGACCGCCTGCTGGAACTTATAGGAGGCATCGGCGACCTCGCGCTGTGGAAATCCTTGCTCGATCGCCTCGACCATCCCGCCGAATCGATCGATTGCCGTGAAGTACTCTTTCGCGCCCTGCTCCATATCGAGCGTCAGCCGCTCCAGGAGCCACGACCCGCCGAGCGGATCAACCGTGCTCGTCACGCCGCTCTCGTGGGCAATGATCTGTTGCGTCCGCAGCGCCAGTGTCGCCGCGTCCGCCGTCGGCAGCGCCAGGGCTTCGTCGAGCGAATTCGTATGCAGCGAATTCGTTCCTCCGAGGACCGCCGCCAACGCCTGAAGCGCAGTGCGGACGACGTTGTTATACGGCTGTTGAGCGGTGAGAGAGACGCCGGCGGTCTGAGTATGGAAGCGCAACTTCCAGGATCGCTCGTCCTTGGCGCCGAACCGATCCCGCATCACCTCAGCCCACAGTTTCCGCGCCGCTCTGAACTTCGCGATCTCCTCGAAAAAGTCGCTATGCGAATTGAAGAAAAAGGAGATGCGCGGCGCGAAATCGTCGACATCCAGGCCGACGTCGATTCCATACTGCACGTACTCAATGCCGTCGCGAAGGGTAAACGCAAGTTCTTGAAGCGCCGTCGATCCCGCTTCGCGGATGTGGTAACCGCTCACCGACACCGTATTCCATCTCGGCACTTCCTTCGAGCAGAAGCCAAAGACGTCGGTGATGAGCCGCATCGATTCGCGCGGCGGGTAAATGTATTCCTTCTGCGCGATGAACTCTTTCAGGATGTCGTTCTGGATCGTGCCGGACAGTTTCCTCCAGTCCGCTCCTTGCTTCTCGGCTACGGCCAGATACATGGCGAAGATCATCGGGGCCGGCGAATTGATGGTCATCGACGTGGTGATATCAGCCAGTGATATCCCGTCGAACAGCCGCTCCATGTCTGAGAGCGACACGATGCTGACCCCGCACTTCCCCACTTCTCCCAGCGACAGCGGGTGATCGGGGTCGCGACCCATCAACGTCGGCAGATCGAACGCGACACTCAGGCCGGTTCCCCCGGCATCGAGCAGCGTCTTGTAACGCTCGTTCGTTTCTTCCGGCGTCCCGAATCCGGCGAACTGCCTCATTGTCCACAGCTTGCCGCGATAGCCGGACGGATGAATGCCGCGGGTGTAGGGATACTCCCCAGGCGAGCTCAGATCGCGCTGATAGTCGAAACCCTGAAGATCATCGGGAGTGTAGAGGCGGTCGATGGCGCGTCCCGAGATCGTCGTGAATGGACCAGGACGTTCCGGCGATTTCGCGAGCGCGGGCTCCAGCACCTCGCGCTCCCATCGCTGCTTGCGCGTGAGCGCAGCCGCTTTCATCGTTCATTGATTATACGGGTACCGGCCCTCAGCTCTTCGCTGCTGGCAGCCGGAATCTGGAATCTTGAGGCTGGAATCTGGAAGAGGAAACGAAGAGAACGGCAGGAAACACCTGCCGTTCTCTGAGATGAAAACTAATTCGAAAATGCGCAGACAGCGTAAACGCGGAGATTGAAGGTTCCGGCCGTGCTTTGGTTCAGTTTCAGCACGACCTTCCATTTGGTCTGCGTCGGAGGAAACGACGCTAACGGGTAAACGGAGACGACGGTGTTGTTCACGCCAACAGCCTCCCAGCCGCCACCGAACACTCGCTGACCTGTCAGACACGACAGCTCCACGGTCTTCGTCTCCTCGGGCTGCAGAGTCACGGTGGTCAATGCCGACGATACGACTTGTTGGCCGGTCAGCCCCGGAGGTCCCATAGGCCCTGGAGGCCCAGCGGCACCGGTTGCACCAGTTGCACCGGTGGCCCCCGTCGCTCCAGTAGGCCCTTGCGGTCCCTGTGGACCCTCAGCTCCGGTAGGTCCCTGCGGTCCCATCGGTCCGGCAGGCCCCATTTCACCTTGCGGGCCCGGGGCACCTGTATCCCCCTTCAAACCCTGTGGACCAGTCGCTCCTGCTGGTCCCTGGGGTCCCTCGGGCCCCGTGGCTCCAGTTGGGCCGGCAGGTCCCGCTGGCCCAGTTGGTCCCACCTCACCTTGCGCTCCAGCAGGTCCCGTGGCACCCGTCGCTCCCGCAGGCCCTGCAGGTCCGACCGGTCCTTCTGGACCTTGAGGGCCGACCGGGCCTGCCGCACCGGTATCACCTTTCGGTCCGGCAGGTCCCGGGTCCCCTTTCGGCCCTACTGCTCCTGTATCCCCCTTCGGCCCGGCAGGTCCGGCCGGTCCCGCGGGTCCAGCAGGTCCCTGTGGTCCGGCAGGTCCAGCAGGCCCCTGCGGTCCGGCAGGTCCTTGGGGCCCCGCAGGTCCGGCAGGTCCTTGGGGACCGGCAGGTCCGACGGATCCCTCACCGGAGGTTCCGACGTGGAAAATGAATCCGCCGCGGTCCTTGTCTCCATTGCCCCGGCTCACGGTCAGCAAGTGCGAGCCGTCGGGGATAGCCGCGGGGAGAAACACAACGAGTTGCGTGTCGGTCGCGCTGATCACCGTCATCAAGTAGGTTTCACACCAAACCTGCGGCGGCTGTAAGCCGAACGCCATGCCCTCAATAGTGAGCGTCTGGTTGACGCGATCTACAGCAGTGCTCAGGATGACGAGCTGGGGCGACGTCGACGGGACCGCTTCGGCGCCCTTTTTCTGCGCGTACGCGAATTCCGTCCCCAGTATCACGAGCAGGAACGACAGCATCAGTATGCGTATTGATAAGCGCATAAAGCCTCCGAACAGCTTCACGGTTGAGCAAGGCGGAGGCCACCACGTCTGTATGGTTCAAGCTATTTAGAATGAGCCACTTACGGCAAATTTCCAAGTTGTAAATGGGTCTCGGATGTTCATTTTTGTGCCTCGGGCGACGCTTTTGATGGTGTATTGAAGTACTTTAGATGACAGTATAGTCACGTACCCTCTGACCTTGACTTGCTGCAATCGCCACAGTAGTTTGGCCTGTTCACCCGCGCTCGGGTCCCGCGCCCCAGACGGACAAGGAGTCACATGGAAGCAGGTGGCAGCATCTTCAATGCGATGCTCCAGGAGTTCGATGGAGCGGCGCGGCTGTTAGGACTCGACCCGGGGATCTGGAAGATCCTCACCCAGCCGAAACGGCAGATCACGGTGTCGCTCCCCGTTCAAATGGACAACGGCGAGATTGAGGTGTTCACCGGCTACCGCGTGCAATACAACATCACGCTTGGGCCGGCGAAAGGGGGCATCAGGTATCACCCGGACGTCACACTCGACGAGGTCACTGCCCTCGCTGCCTGGATGACGTGGAAGTGCGCCGTCGCCCACGTGCCGTTCGGCGGCGGCAAGGGAGGCGTGATCTGCGATCCGACGCGCATGTCACGCCGGGAGCTCGAAGCGCTCACGCGACGGTACGTCGCCGAGATCATCGACGCGATCGGACCGGAAAAGGACGTGCCCGCGCCTGATGTCAACACCAACGATCAGATCATGGCGTGGGTGATGGACACCTACAGCATGCATGTCGGCCACACGTCGACGGCGGTCGTCACCGGAAAGCCGATTGAAATGGGAGGGTCGCTCGGCCGCCGCGAGGCAACCGGACGCGGCGTCATGATTGTCACGCGCGAGGCCGCCAAGCATCTCGGATTCGACATCAAGGGCGCGCGCGTCGCGGTACAGGGATTTGGCAATGTCGGCTCCGTGTCAGCCGATCTGCTCTCAAAGATTGGCGCGAAGATCGTCGCTGTCACCGACTGGAAAGGCGGTGTCTACAACGCCAACGGCCTCGACGTCGCAAAGATGCTCGATTACGCGAAACAGCACAAGACCATCGATGGCTTCGCGGGCGGCGAGCCAATCGAGAACGAGCAATTGTTCGCGCTCGACGTCGAGGTGCTCGTGCCCGCCGCGCTCGAGAATCAGATCACGATGGATAACGCCCCGACCATCGGCGCCAAGGTCGTGGCCGAGGGGGCCAACGGCCCGACGACCCCGGAAGCGCACAAGCATCTGCATGAACGCGGCATCTTCGTGATCCCGGACATCCTGGCCAACGCCGGCGGCGTCACCACGTCATACTTCGAGTGGGTGCAGGACCGTCATGGCTACTTCTGGGAGGAGGACGAGGTCAACAAACGCCTCGAAGCGAAGATGGTCGAGGCGTTCGATGACGTGCTGAAGACATCGATGAAGTACAAGACCGATCTGCGCACGGCCGCATACATCGTTGCCATCAACCGGGTCGCAACTGTCACGAAGATGAGGGGGATGTATGCCTAACGGTCGATTGCAGATTGCGGATTGGCGATTGCCGATTTGAGATTGCTGAATGTTGATTGAGATTGCCGAATGTTGATTGAGATTGCAGATTGCGGATTGGCGATTGCCGATTTTGAGATTGCTGAATGTTGACTGAGATTGCTGAATGTTGACTGA
>Ga0075418_10002125_pt1 | contig 22557 bp, 23 predicted proteins | sample SoiMetdeltSBSDD2_FD_81776 | JGI IMG/M metagenome (GOLD analysis project Ga0075418, IMG submission 81776) | Bulk soil microbial communities from a Populus tree surrounding site in Tennessee, USA - Soil MetaG P. deltoides SBSDD2 | ecosystem: Environmental > Terrestrial > Soil > Tree plantation...
CGCCGGTCCGAAGGCCGGCCCGCTCCACGGCCTCGGTGAGGTGCTCGATCGCGGCCTCGAACGTCCGCGTCGCGCGGATCGGCTCGATCACGAAGGCTGTCGGGGCGCCATGGTCGACGCAGTCTCGCAGGATCGAGCGGATCCCTCCCAGCCGGTATTTGACAGAAAAAGGGCAACGCTGTTTCACTTCAGAGGTGCAGAGCTCGTTCGTGGTCGAGCAGGGCCTGGGCAGGGTCATCGGCGTCGGCGGCGAGCCCGACCGCCGCGTCGAGGGGCTCGACGACGAGGCTCTCCTCGCGATTTACCGGTCGCTCGTCCTCCTGCGGACATACGACGAGCGGTCGGTCGTCTACCACAGCCAGGGCCGGATCGGGACGTACGCGATCTTCCGCGGGCACGAGGCGATCCAGGCAGGGGTCGTCCACGCCCTGGAGGAGCGCGACTGGATCTTCCCCAGCTACCGCGACTCGGCGATCGGGCTCCTCCGCGGCCTCCCCGCCGCGACCGTGCTCCAGTGGTGGCGCGGCCACCCGTCGGGGTGGTGGAACCCGGAGGACGTCAACGTCGCGTCGATCTGCGTGCCGATCGCCTCGCAGGTGCCGCATGCCGCCGGGCTCGCCTGGGGGCTCCGGCTCAAGGGCACGGACGCAGCCGCCGCAGTGCTCTTCGGCGACGGCGCGACGTCGGAGGGCGCGTTCCACGAGGGGGCGAACATCGCCGCCGTCGTCAAGGCGCCGCTCGTCCTGATCTGCAACAACAACCAGTGGGCGATCTCGACCCCGCTCGAGGCCCAGACGGCCGCGGCACGGCTTGCCGACAAGGCGGTCGGGTACGGGATGCCGGCTCTCCGCGTGGACGGGCACGACGTCCTCGCCGTCTACGAGGCTGTGAGGGAGAGCGTCGTGCGCGCCCGGGCGGGCGACGGGCCCACGTTCGTGGAGGCGGTGACCTACCGCTCGGCGCCGCACGCGACCGCCGACGACCCGAGCTTGTACATCGACCCGGAACGGGTCGCCGCCGACCGGGAGCGCGACTGCGTGCCCGCCTACGAGGAGTACCTGCGGCGGCTCGGGCTGCTCGACGACGATGCGGCGGCCGCCGTCCGCGAGGAGGCTCTCGCGACCATGAGGGCCGGGATCGAGGCGGCGGAGGCGGAGCCGCCCGGCGACCCCGGGCTCGTGTTCTCGCACGCGTACGTCGATCCGCCGCCCGCGCTCGCGCGCGACCTCGAGGACCTGCTGCGGGTGCACGGGCGGTGAGCGCGACGGTGGGCACCCGGGAGCTCCTGCTCGTCGAGGCGGTCAACGACGCGCTCCACGTCGAGCTCGCACGCGACGACTCGGTGATGGTGATCGGCGAGGACGTCGGTCGGCTCGGCGGGGTCTTTCGGGCCACGGCCGGGCTCCGAGACCGCTTCGGCCCGGACCGCTGCGTCGACACGCCGCTGGCGGAAGCAGGGATCCTCGGCGCGGCGGTCGGTCTCTGCATGGCCGGCTGGCGCCCCGTCGTCGAGATGCAGTACGACGCCTTCTCGTACCCCTGTCTCGACCAGCTGATCACGCACGTCGGCCGGTACCGGTGGCGGACGGGCGGGGCGATGGGATTCCCGCTCGTGATCCGGATGCCCTACGGAGGAGGCGTGCGCGCGCCGGAGCTCCACGACGACTCGCCCGAGTCGTACTACGTCCACACGCCTGGCGTGAAGCTCGCCGTCCCGGCGACGCCGGGCGACGCGAAGGGTCTTCTCGCCGCGGCGATCCGCGACCCGGATCCGGTCGTCGTCCTCGAGCCGAAGCTCGTCTATCGGACCGCGCGCGGTTCCGTGCCGGAGGGAGAGCACGTCGTCGAGCTCGGCCGCGCCCGCGTCGCCCGGGCGGGGAGCGACCTGACGCTCGTGGCGTGGGGCGCGATGGTCGCGGTGTGCGAGCGCGCCGCGGAGGCGCTCGTGGACGAGGCGTCCGTCGAGGTGCTGGACCTCCGGACGCTCAAGCCGTTCGACGAGGACGCGCTCCTCGCCTCGGTCGCCCGGACCGGACGCTGCGTGGTCGTCCAGGAGGCGCCGCGGACGTGCGGCTTCGCCTCGGAGGTCGCGGCGCTGCTGGCCGAACGGGCGATCCTCGACCTCCACGGCCCGGTCCTGCGGGTCACGGGGTACGACGTGCCGTACCCCTACTGGCAGCTCGAGGACTGGTACATGCCGTCCGTCGAGCGCGTCGTCGACGCCGCCCGCCGCGTGCTCGCGTTCTGAGCCGAGGCTCCCGGCGGGTTACCCTCCGCGCGTGGCGTACGAGTTCAGGCTGCCCGATCTTGGCGAGGGCCTCACGGAGGCAGAGATCGCGCGCTGGCTCGTCGCGGAGGGCGAGGAGGTGCGCGAGGACCAGCCCCTCGTCGAGGTGCAAACGGACAAGACCACCGTGGAGATCCCCTCGCCTCGGGGCGGGACAGTGCTCAAGGTGCTCGTCGGCGAGGGCGACGTCGCGCCGGTGGGTGCCGTGCTCGTCGTGATCGGTGAGGAGGGCGAGCAGCTGCTCCGCGCGGTCGAGACCCCCGAGCCCGCCGCCTCCGAGGCAGAGGGCGACGGGCCTCTCGTCGCCGTCGTCCCGCCCGAGCCATCCGACGCCGTTCGCGCGACGCCCGCCGTGCGCCGGCTCGCGAAGGAGCTCGACGTGGCGCTGAAGGACGTCCCCGGCACGGGGCCCGACGGCCGGATCGTGGAAGGCGACGTCCGGGCCGCGGCCGCCGGCGCGGGCGTTGCCGAGCGCGTCCCGGTGCGGGGCGTCCGCCGCGCGATCGTGGAGCAGGTGACCCGAGCGCACCGCGAGGTCCCTGCCGTGACGTTCGTCGAAGAATGCGACTTCGGCGGGCTCGACCTTCGGCGGATCGTTCCCATCGCGATCCACGCGGCGGCAGCGTCGCTCCGGCTGTATCCGGAGCTGAACGCCCGACTCGTCGGTGACGAGATCGTCTTCTTCGAGCGCATCGACGTCGGGATCGCCGTGCAGACGGACGACGGGCTGCTCGTCCCTGTCGTGCGCGCGTGCGAGAGCCTGTCGGTGGACGCGATCGAGGCGGAGGCGCGGCGACTCGCCGACGGCGCCAGGGAAGGCACGCTCTCGGCCGACGAGCTCCGCGACTCGACCTTCACCGTGACGAGCGCCGGCAAGCTCGGCGGCCTGCTCGTGACACCGCTCGTGAACCACCCCGAGGTCGCGATCCTCGGGCTCCACCGCGTCGCGGAGCGTCCTGTGGCGCGGGACGGCGAGGTGGTGATCCGGCCTGTGGGAAACGTCTCCGTGAGCTTCGACCACAGGGTCGTGGACGGCGTTCGGGCCGCCGCCTTCTGCCTCGACGTGATCGAGCGGCTGCAATCCGCCGCCACGGCCGGCCCGTAGTACCGGTCGTACCGCCGGACCACGACGGAAGGGAGACCATGAGAGGGAGGCTTCTGCTCGGGCTCTTCGTGCTCGGGCTCGCACTGGTCACGGCCGCGGTTGCAGGCATCAACCGGAACTGGAGCGTCCACGCCACGGGCGCGCAGGAGGTGCCGCCGCACGAGACCCAGGGGCAGGCGCAGGCGATCTTCCACCTCTCGCCTGACGGGAACTCGCTCGACTACAAGCTGATCGCCGCGAACATCGAGAACGTGTTCATGGCGCACATCCACATGGCGGGGCCGGGTGTCAACGGCATGATCGTCGTCTGGCTCTACCCGTCCACCGCGGTGGGCGTCCAGGCACCGCTTGCCGGCGGCCGCATCCAGGGCGTGATCGCGCAGGGCACGATCACCGCCCAGAACCTCACCGGGCCGCTCGCGGGGCATCCGCTTTCGGACCTGGTCCAGGCGATGCGCACCGGGAACGCGTACGTCAACCTCCACACGAGTGACGGCGTCGATCCGCCGAACACCGGGGCAGGCGACTTCCCCGGCGGCGAGATCCGGGCCGATATCTCGGCAACGGACTAGTCACCCTCGGCCGCAGACACGGGGCGGCCCCGGCCGCCCCGTACAATCCCGCGCGTGGACGACGCGGTCGACATCGGGTTCACCCTAGGGCTGGGCCTCGCGGCGGGCCTGCTGCTCGCCGGCCTCTTCGCCGCGTGGCGCTACGGCTTCCTCGCCTCCGCCCTCGGCGCCCTCGTGGTCGGCATCCTCGCGGGACTGCTCGTTCGGGGCTGGATCGGGCTTCCCGGCGCATTCGCCGGCGCGCTGATCGGCGCCGTCTCGGCCTCGATCATCGCCCGCGGCACGCTCCGTCGCGGCGGAACGCCCGGCGGCACCGCCTTTCTCTTCGTGCTCGCCGCGATCCTCGTCGCGATGGTGGCGCTGATCCCGTTCGTCGGGTACGTGCTCGCCGTGCTCGTGCCCGTCGCGGCGGTGCGGAGGGCGCGGCAGGAGCCGGCGCGCCACGCCGGGTTGCGCTCGCTCGCGAAGTGACCGCTTCTCGGGGGACGAAGCTCGTCCTCGTCGTGATCGACGGGCTGACGCCGCACATGCTCGAGGCATCCCTCGAGCGACGCTCGCTCCCGACCCTGACCGCGCTCGCGGAGCGCGGGAGGCTCGGCCGGGCGATCTCGACCTTTCCCTCCCTCACCCCGGTCTGCCTCTCGTCGATCGCAACCGGTGCGCACTCGGACGTGCACGAGATCCCGCACCTCGTCTGGTGGCACCGGGGCGAGCGACGGCTCGTCGAGTACGGCTCGTCGTTCGGCGCGGCCCGCGCGGCCGGGCTCGGGCGGACGCTCCGGGACACGCTGGTCGGGATGAACGCCGAGCACCTCGGCACCCGTGCCGTGACCCTGTTCGAGGCGCTCGCCGACGCCGGGCTCGAGACCGCCGCCGTGAACTTCACCGCCTACCGCGGGCGCACGGCCCATCGCGCGTCGGTGCCCTTCCTGGGTCGCGTCCGCGGGCCCGAGCAGTTCTACTTCTACAACCTCTTCCGCGGCCCACGGACGGGCGCGCCGCTCTCGTTCCGCAACCGCGCGCGCGGCTCGGTCGACGCGTACGCGGCGGCGGTCGGCCGCTGGCTCGTCACGCGGGACGGGTTCGACTTCCTGCTCTTCTATCTCTCGGACTACGACTACGCCTCCCACGTCGAGGGGCCGGACGCGGCGGACGCCGTGCTGCGCCGCTCGGACGACGCGATCGGCGGGCTGGTCGCGGCCGCGGGCGGGCTCGACGGGTTCCTCGAGCGTTACGCCGTGATCGTGCTCTCGGACCACGGGCAGACGCGAGTGCGACAGGTCGCGCGGGCCGGGGAGGCACTCCGTCACGAGCCCGACACGCTGGTCGCCGCCTCGAACCGAGCTGCGCACGTGTACCGCACCGGCACGGCGGCGCCGAGCGCACGCCGGCTCGCGGAGCGACTCGACGGCGCCCCGTCGACCGGCGTCGTCCTCTTCCGCGAGGACGACGCCTACGTGGCGCGACGGGAGGGCGCCGAGCTCGTGCTGCGGGAGACCACCGCCGGTCTCCGGCTCGAAGGCGATCGCGCCGTGCTCGACCAGCCGGATGCCGTCGCGCGGGCGGTCTCGTCTCTCCGCTGCCCCAACGCCGGCGAGGTCGTCGTCTCGGCGGCGGTCGGATGGGAGTTCGCCGACCTCGGTGGGAGGCACCACCTCGGCGGCGGCTCGCACGGCTCGCTCGAGGAGGGGGACTCGCTCGTGCCGGTCCTCACGGTGGGGCTCGACGGCGACACGCCCGCCAGCATCGTCGACGTCGCGCCGCGGGTCCTGGCGCACTTCGGGGTGGAGGCGCCTCCGTACACGCTCCGTCGAGCGGCATGAGCGACGCCGAGAGCGCGCGCGAGAGGATGGTCGCGCGGCAGCTCCGGGGGCGGGGGATCTCCGACGAGCGGGTCCTCGCGGCCATGCAGCGCGTCCCGCGCGAGGCCTTCGTGCCGCAGGAGCTCGCCGCCCACGCCTACGCCGACGCTGCGCTTCCCATCGCGCGGGGGCAGACGATCTCGCAGCCGTACATCGTCGCCGCCATGTGCGAGCTCCTCGCGCTCGAGGGGACCGAGACCGTGCTCGACGTGGGCACCGGCTCCGGCTACGCCGCCGCGGTGCTCGACGAGCTCGCGGACGCGGTCGTCTCGATCGAGGTCGTGCCCGAGCTCGCGGCCACGGCACGCGCGACCCTGGCCGCGACCGGCCACGAGCGCGTCGAGGTCCGGGTCGGCGACGGCCGCGAGGGTGCTCCCGACCGCGCCCCGTTCGACGGGATCGCGGTCGCCGCGGCGACCGACGCGATCCCGTCGGCGCTCGTCGAGCAGCTCGCGACGGACGGCCGCCTCGTCGTCCCGCTCGGCGGCCGGCGCGGCCAGCGGCTCGTGCGGCTGCGGAAGACCGCCCACGGGCTCGTGGAGACGTGGTCCGTCGCCTGCCGCTTCGTGCCGCTCGTGCGCGGCTGACGGAGGCGCGGACTCTCCGCTCGGCCGGGAACGCCGGTACGCTCGCGCGGCGCAGATGGACGAGCGGACCGCGATCACCGAAGCGACGGCTCCGCGCCGCCGCGCGCACGCCGCGCTCCGGAGGCGGGCGAACTGGGAGGAGCTCGTCAAGTTCTGCATCGTCGGAGCGAGCGGGTACGTCGTCAACCTCGCGGTGTACACCCTGCTCCTCGACGGAGCGGGGCTGCACTACGTGCTCGCGGCAATCGGGTCGTTCCTCGTGGCGGTCACGAACAACTACGCGTGGAACCGAGCCTGGACGTTCCGCCACGCGCGCGGGCACTTCGTGCTCCAGGGCCTGCGTTTCCTCGTCGTCTCGGCGCTCGCGCTCGGCGCCAACCTGCTCGTGCTCCACGCGCTCGTCTCGTCCGGCATCGGCGAGGTCACGGCCCAGGCGATCGCGATCGTGATCGTCACGCCCGTCAACTTCATCGGCAACAAGCTGTGGTCCTTCCGGCGCGGCTGAGAGCCTTCGCCGCGCTCCTGACGTTCGTCTCCGCCCTCGCGCTCGCGGGGACCGCGGTCGCCGCCCAGCCCGGGTCGCCGGGGCCGCTCTACGACGAGAACGGGAAGCTCGTCACCGAGCCGTTCCCGCCCGGCCAGGGGCCACCGCGGCTGAAGGAGCAGGCCGCGGTCGACGCGTTCCTGCGCTCCCCGAAGGTGGCGGACTGGATCGAGCGGTATCCGCACAACCTGGCCACCGACGCGACGTTCGACCGGAAGACGCGGACCTGGAACGTGCAGGTCTGGTCGGGCCGGGCCGGAGAGATCGCGACCGGGACGGTGACCGACCGCGGCGCGGTGACCGCCGCGTGGACGGGCCCTCAGGTCGCGTGGAAGATGGCCCGCGGCAGCCCGGGCGCGTTCGGCGGCAAGCTGCTCACGTCCTGGCCCGTGTGGCTCGCTCTCTCGGCGATCTTCCTCCTCGGCCTCGTCGACCTCCGCCGGCCCTTCACGGTTTCCACCCTCGACCTGCTCGTGCTGCTCTCGTTCGGCGTGTCGCTCGTGTTCTTCAACCGCGGCGAGGTGTTCCAGAGCGCGGCGCTCGCGGTGCCGCCGCTCGTCTACCTCCTCGCCCGCACCGCCTGGATCGGCTTTCGGCGAGCCGCGCGACCACGGCTCCCCGTCCCGCGCTGGCCGGTGTGGGCGCTCGTCGGCGCGACGCTCTTCCTCGTCGGCTTCCGCATCGGGCTGAACGTCGAGAACCCGCGCACCGTGATCGACGTGGGCTACGCAGGCGTGATCGGCGCCGACCGGATCATGGACGGGCGCGTGCCGTACGGGACGATGCCCGACGAGCAGGGGAAGGCGTGCGGCCCCGTGGCGAGCGACGGCGAGATCCGCGACCGGATCCAGGAGAACGGGCGCTGCGAGTCCGCGAACCCCAGCGGGGACACGTACGGCCCGGTCGGATACCTCGCCTATGTCCCGGCCGTCCTGACGCTCGGGTGGAGCGGGAAATGGGACCGTCTGCCGGCGGCGCACGCCACCGCGATCGCCTTCGACGTGCTCGTGCTCCTCGGGCTCGTCCTCGTCGGCAGGCGCCTGGGCGGGACACGGCTCGCCGCGGTGCTCGCCTTCGGCTGGGCCGCCTATCCCTTCACGACCTATGCCCTGATGTCCAACACGAACGACGCGATCATGCCCGCGCTGCTCGTCTGGGGCTTCTGGCTCGCGTCCTCACCCACCGCGCGCGGCGTCGCGACGGCGCTCGCCGGGTGGACGAAGTTCGCTGCTCTCGCGCTCGCGCCGCTGTGGCTCACGTACCGGTCGCTCGATCGCCCGGTGCGGATGGCCCGCTTCGGGGCCGCCTTTGCCGTCGCGACGCTTGCCGCGTTCTCGATCCTCCTCCTCGATCCGTCGCTGCGGGACGCCGTCTCGACGTTCTGGGACCGGACGTTCGGCTTCCAGCTCGACCGGCCCTCGCCGTTCTCGATCTGGGGCTGGGGGCCGTACCACGCGAAGGGGATTCCTGACCTGTCGTCGCTCCGGACGGTGGCGCAGGTCGGAACCATCGCGCTCGCGGGGATCGTCGCCTTCGTCCCGCGCGAGAAAGGCCCGCTAGAGCTGGCGGCGCTCTCGGCGGCCGTGCTCCTCGCCGTCGAGCTCTGCCTCACGCACTGGTTCTACCTCTACCTTCCCTGGGTGCTCCCGTTCGTGCTGCTCGCCCTGTTCCTCCCCCGGGAGGAGACAGCGGCCCGCGCATCGGAGGCGACACCGGCGGAAGGTCCCGTGTGAGCGCAGGCGAGCTGCGGACCGCAACTCGATCGGTCTGGCGCCCGTCGCCCGAGGCGCTCGTCGCGAGCCTCGTCTTCGTGCTGAGCGCGGTCGCGATCACCGTGACGTGGGAGCGCCTCGGTGACGCCGTGACGGACATCGCCCTCTACCAGACCTACGGCGAACGGCTCGCCGGCGGCCTTGTTCCCTACCGCGACTTCGGCTTCGAGTACCCGCCGGGCGCGCTTCCGGCGATCGTCCTCCCCGCGCTCGTGACGGGGACGGTGCATGCCTATCGGATCGCGTTCGTCGCCGAGCTGGCGCTCGTCGGGGTCGTTGCGGTGCTCCTCCTCGACGCGGTGCTCCGGCGGCTCGAGCTGCCACGCCGCGAGCGCATCCTGTCGCTCGCCGTCGTCGCGCTCGCCCCGCTGCTCCTCGGCGGCGTGATCCTGACGCGGTTCGACCTCGTGCCGGCAGCGCTCGTCCTCGCCGCGCTCGCGCTCGCCGTCGCGGGACGGCGCCGTGCGGCCGCGCTGGTCGTCGGCGTCGGCGCCGCAGTGAAGCTCTACCCGGCCCTCCTCCTGCCGCCGCTCGCGATCGACGCGTGGCGTCGCGGAGGACGCCGCGAGCTCGCGATCGTGCTCGGGCTCGCGGTCGCACCGGTGGCGCTGGCGTACATCGCGTTCTTCGCCCTCGCGCCGGACGGCGTGCTCGACTCGCTCGGCCGGCAGATCGGCCGTCCTCTGCAGATCGAGAGCGTCGGCGCCGGTCTGCTGCTCGCCCTGCACCAGGCCTTCGGAATGGGTCTCGGCTGGACGTCCGGCAGCGGCTCCCAGAACCTCACCGGGACAGGTGCCGGGGTGCTCGCCGCGCTGCAGGGCGTCGTGCAGGTCGTCGCGGTCGTCCTCGTCTGGGTCGCGTACGCGCGCGGGCCGTCCACCGCCGAACGCCTGGTGCGCTACGGCGCGGCCTCGGTTGTCGCGTTCGTCGCGCTCAGCAAGGTCCTCTCGCCGCAGTTCCTCGTCTGGCTCGTCCTGCTCGTGCCGCTCGTCGGCGGCCCGCGGCGGCGGACGGCGCTGGCGCTCACCGCCGTCGCCTGCGCGCTGACCGCGGTCTGGTTCCCGGCTCGCTACTGGGATCTCGTGCGGGACTTCGACCCGCTCGTGTCCTGGCTCGTGCTGCTCCGGGGGCTCGTGCTGCTCGGGCTGCTCGCGGCGCTCACGTGGCCGGCCACGGAACCCGCACCGTCTCGATCGCCGTCGCCCGTCCCGTCGCCGGGTCGCACGTGACGAGTGCACCCTCGAGGCGCACCCCATCCGACGCCGTCTCGAACCGCACCGGCATCCCCGTGCGCATCCGCCTGACGGCGAGCTCGGTCACGACCCCGATCACCGAGTCGTGCGGCCCCGTCATCCCCACGTCGGTCAGCGCGGCCGTCCCGCCCGGCAGGATCCGCTCGTCCGACGTCTGAACGTGCGTATGCGTGCCGAGGACTGCCGTCACCCGGCCGTCGAGCCACGCGGAGAGCGCGACCTTCTCGCTCGTCGCCTCGGCGTGGACGTCCACCACGACGACCGGGGCCGCCGCGGTCGCCTGCTCGACGAGGCCGTCGACCACCTCCCACATGCTGTGCGCGGGCTCGAGGAAGAGCGAGCCGAGGACGTTGATCACGCCGACGGGCGTGCCGTCGCGCGCCTCGACGACCGCGAGACCGCGTCCCGGCGCCCCGGCCTGGAGGTTTGCCGGACGCACGACCTTCTCCGACGTCGCGAGATAGGGGCCGATCTCGTCGCGCCGCCAGGTGTGGTTGCCGAGCGTGATCGCGTCCGCGCCGGCGGCGAGCAGCCGGTCGGCCAGGCGCGGCGTGATCCCGATCCCGTTCGCGATGTTCTCGCCGTTGACGACGCAGACGTCGACCCCGAGCTGCTCGCGGAGACCGGGCAGGAGGCCTTCGACCGCGTCGCGGCCGGGCCGGCCGACGACGTCGCCGACGAAGAGGATGCGCACGGGCGCTCGGTGGCCTTCTAGGGGAGCGACCCGGGGGACGGATAGACGGCGATCGAGACGTTGTTCCCACCGTCGGGCGCGTGTGCCGCGAGCGCCTGCTGCTCGACCGCGGCGACGTTCACCGCCGTCCCGAGCTTCGACGTCGCCGCGAGCACCGGTGTGCCGACTGCGATCGCGGGATCGGGCTTGACGTTCAGCACGGAGACCATCACCGACGGTGCCCGGGTCGGCCGGAGGTCGATGCGGCTTCCCACGCGCTTGCCGCCGATCACGAGCTTCGTCACGGCGACGACCGATCCGGCGACGGGCGAGTAGACGTCGGTCCCGGCGGGCGTCCCGACGTCGAGGATGTTCGTCCCGGGCGGGCCGCCCTCGAGCTGGTACCACCGCGGCCAGTCCCGTCCAGTGCCCGCGATGTGGCGCCAGAGACGGGCGAGCAGCCCCTCGTTCGCCTGTCGGCCGACGGGCTGAAGGGTCAGCGAGCCGTCGCTCGAGCCGTGGAAGCCGATCGCGGTGAGGGACGCCGCCGCGACCGGGAGCTGGATGCCGAGGTTGCCGATCGTCGCGAGCGCCTGGGGCGTCGGCCGGACCGCGCCGTCGCTCGAGGCCGGCACCGCTGCGAGCGACGCGGGCTCCGGTGCGCCCGACGAGCCGCCGCTGCCGAACGCGGTCAGAAGCAGCGTCACGACCCCCAGCGCGGCGAGCGCGGAGAGGATCACGAGCCGGCGTGCACGCCGCTGTGCGCGGCGTCTGCGCTCACGAACACGCGCGGCTTGCCGGGAGCGCGGCGAGGCCATCGCGAGCACGGTAGCGCACCCGGCCGCGTGCCTCATGCCCCACCCGGGCGCGAAGGCCGATCGGCGGCCGACCATCCACGGGGCAGGGCTACGATCGGCACGTGAGCGCCCCGCCTCGGATCCGGATTCCCCGGTGGGTGCAGCTCGTCGTGCTGCCGGTCGTCCTGGTGGTCGCGTTCCTCTTGGCGCGGACGCTCGGGCACGTCATCTTCCTCTTCCTCACCGCGGCCGTGATCGCGTTCACCTTGAACCCGCTCGTGCGGGATCTCACCCGCCTCCGTCTCCCGCGAGGGCTGGCGGTCGCGATCGTCTCGATCGTCTTCGCGGCCGCCGTGATCGGGCTGCTCGTCGCGCTCGGCACGGTCGTGGTCTCGGAGACCCGCACCGCCGCCGAGCGGATCGACTCGTATCTCACCGAGGAGAGCCCCACGACGGGTCAGACCGGCGTCGAGATCGACATCGACAGGCTCCAGGCCTGGCTCGACGACCACGGCCTCGAGGGGATCCGGGTCGAGAAGCAACTGGACGACGTCACGCAGTCGATCGGCGCGGGCGAGATCTCGAGCTACGCCCAGGACGTGATCTCGTTCGCCCAGGGCGCCGCGGTCTCGGTGATCCTGATCATCTTCTCGGTGATCCTGATCGCGGTCATCTCGATCTACATGCTCCTCGACATGCCGCGCCTCGAACAGGCCGTCGACCGGCAGTTCCCGCCCCACGACGGCCCGCCCCTCACGCAGCGCATCGAGCGCGCGCTCTGGGGGTACGTCCGAGGGCAGGCGATCCTCTCGCTCGTGATCGGCACGAGCGCCGGGGTCGGCATGTGGATCCTGGGCAAGACCGGTCTCGTCGAGGGCGCCGATCGCTACGCGCTCCTGTTCGGCGTGTGGACCGCGTTCGTCGAGGTGATCCCCTACATCGGGCCGTGGCTTTCGGCGGTGCCGCCGGCGATCTACGCGCTCGTCGTCGACCCCATCGGCGTCATCTGGGTCGCGGCCCTCTTCGTGTTCATCTACCAGATCGAGGGTCACGTGGTCGTGCCCAACGTGATGGCGAACGCGCTGCGCCTCCACCCGCTCCTCGTGATCTTCGGCCTGCTCGCCGGGGGCGAGCTCTACGGGATCGCCGGGGTCCTGGTGGCCCTTCCGACGATGGCCGCCGGGCGCGCGATCTGGGAGTTCTTCCGCGAGCGGATCGACCTCGACTCGTGGGACGACCACGGCGACGAGGAGCTTCCCGTCGAGGTCGAGCTCGAGCCACCGCAGCACGCGAGCCGCGTGCCCTGAGGCACGCCCACGCGTACCCTTCGCCGCGTGACCTTCCCGGCAACTCGACTCCGTCGACTGCGGCGCACGGACACGCTCCGCGCGCTCGTCCGCGAGACGTCTCTCTCGCTCGACGACGTGGTGATGCCACTCTTTGCCTGCCCCGGAGAAGGGGTCGTGCGTCCGGTCGAGGGGCTCGCCGGGATCGCCCAGCGCTCCGTCGACGAGGTGGTGCGCGAGGCGGACGAGCTCGCGCGGCACGGCGTCCGCGCCGTCCTCCTGTTCGGGATCCCCGAGACGAAGGACGCGGAAGGGTCGGGCGCCTGGGACGACGACGGGATCGTGCAGCGGGCCCTTCGCGCGCTGCGCGCGGAGGTTCCCGGCCTCACGCTGCTCACCGACGTCTGCCTCTGCGAGTACACGGACCACGGCCACTGCGGCGTGCTCGACGGGGACACGGTGGCGAACGACGAGACCCTCGAGCTTCTCGCGCGGACGGCCGTGAGCCACGTCGAGGCAGGCGCCGATGCCGTATGCCCGAGCGACATGATGGACGGCCGCGTGGCCGCGATCCGCGCCGCGCTCGCCGACACCCCGATTGTCTCGTACGCCGCGAAGTACGCGTCCGCGTTCTACGGGCCGTTCCGCGAGGTGGCGGAGTCCGCCCCGGCCTTCGGCGATCGGCGCGGCTACCAGATGGACCCCGCGAACGGCCGCGAGGCCCTCCGCGAGTGCGCGCTCGACCTCGACGAGGGAGCGGACGTGCTGATGGTGAAGCCGGCGCTGCCGTACCTCGACGTGATCCGCGCCGTTCGGGAGCGCTTCGACTGCCCGGTGTGGGCGTACCAGGTCTCCGGCGAGTACGCGATGGTGCGCGCCGCCGCAGACGCAGGTCACCTGGAGGAGCGCCGTGCGGCGCTCGAGTCGCTGACCGCGATCAAGCGCGCGGGCGCGGGGACGATCGTCACCTACTGGGCCAAGGACCTCGCCGCATGGCTCTGACCCGCTCGGCCCTCTGGCGCTCCGCGACCGGCCTCATCCCCGGCGGCGTGAACTCGCCGGTGCGCGCGATGCGCGCGGTGGGGCTCTCCGAGCCGGTGTTCATGCAGCGCGGGGAGGGCGCCTGGATCGAGGACGTGTCCGGGAATCGTTACGTCGACTGGGTCCAGTCCTGGGGCCCGCTGATCTTCGGGCACGCGGACCCCGAGACCCTCGACGCGGTGCAGGCGGCGGCCGAGCACGGGACGACGTTCGGCGCCCCGACCGAGGCCGAGGTCGAGCTCGCGGCCGAGATCGTGGACGCCGTGCCGTCGGTCGAGCTCGTCCGCCTCGTCAGCTCGGGCACCGAGGCGTCGATGAGCGCGCTGCGGCTCGCCCGGGGAGCGACGCGGCGCGACCGGGTGATCAAGTTCGCGGGCTGCTACCACGGCCACGTCGACGCGCTGCTCGCCGAGGCCGGCTCCGGCGTGATGACGCTCGGGATCCCCTCCACACCCGGGGTCCCGTCGGGCGCGACCGCCGACACGATCGTGTGCCGGTTCAACGACGTCGACGGCGTCGCGGCGGCCTGCGCCCAGTACGGCGAAGGGCTCGCCGCGATCGTCGTCGAGCCCGTGGCCGGGAACATGGGCTGCGTCCCGCCCGAGCCGGGCTTCCTCGAGGCGCTCCGCGCGCTCTGCGACGCAACCGGCGCGCTGCTCGTCTTCGACGAGGTGATGACGGGGTTCCGCGTGGCCCGCGGAGGGGCGCAGTCGCTCTACGGCGTGCTCCCCGACCTGACGATCCTCGGGAAGATCGTCGGGGGAGGCCTGCCTGCGGCCGCGTTCGGCGGCCGGGCCGAGCTGATGGAGCGCCTTGCCCCGGTCGGCGACGTCTATCAGGCGGGCACGCTCTCCGGGAACCCGCTCGCGACCGCCGCCGGGCTCTCCGTCCTCCGCCGCCTGCGGGACCCGTCGGTCTACGACGAGCTCGAGCGGATCGGCGCGCGCCTCGAGGCGGGGCTTGCGCCGTTCGGCACCGTCCAGCGCGTCGGCGCGATGCTGACGCTCTTCTGCCGCGACGAGTCCGTCCGCGACCACGAGGACGCCGGAGCGTGCGACACCGACCGCTTCGGCGCGCTCTTCCGCCACCTCCTCGAGGCCGGGATCTACGTGCCGCCGTCGCAGTTCGAGTGCCTCTTCCCCTCGACCTCGCACACCGACGACGACGTCGAGCGGACCCTGGCGGCGGTCGAGGCTTTCGCCGAGACGTCCGCAACGTGACGGGGGGCCGAGGTAGTCGCGGCGGCGAAGCTCCCGCTCGCGGGCTGATCCAGACGTGACGCTGTTCGAGGACATCGCCGCCGGCGCCGCGGCCGAGAGCCCCCTGTGGGCGGAGGCGCTTCGGCCCGAGGCTGCGCGCGAGAACGTGGCGGTCTTCTCCCCCCTCGTCCGCGACGATCGGTTCGCGGTCGGCGTCGAGACGATCTACGAGGGCTATCTCCTCCACTACGGACGCTCGCGGCTGTTCGAGCCGCCGGACGAGGACGTCGCGCTCCTGCTCGGCGACGCGCTCCTCGCGCAGGGCCTGGTGCTCGTCGCCGGAACCGGCTCGGTCGCCGCCGTGGCCGACCTCGCGGAGCTGCTGGCGCTCTGCACGCAGGCGCGCGCAGACGGCGCTGACGGAGACGGCGCGGCCTGGGCGGCGACCGCTGCGCTCCTCGGCGACGGGGGCCTCGACGAGGCACGTGCCGAGCTCCGCGACGCCCGCGATCCCGGCCCCCTCGAGCGTCTTGCCCGCGCGAGTGCGGGCGACGACGGGGTCGACGCGGCGCTCGCCGCGCACGCCTCGCGGCTCGTATAGCATCGCCGCGATGGCCGCCGCGCTCTGGCTCCTCGCCGACGCCGCCTCGGAGGGCAAGAAGGTCGTGCTCTCGATGCTTGTGGTCGGGCTCGTGTTCCTCGCCGTGATCCTCCTCGGTGACCTGAGCCACTATGCGGCCGCCCGGCGCCGCCGCTCGAAGCTCGACCGGCCGCTCTGAAGCCCGCCGCGTCGTTCCTCCTAGACTGACCGCGCCATGGCCGCCCCGGCGAAGGACCTCCGCGACTGGATCGCGCTGCTCGAGCGCGAGGGGGAGCTCGTCCGCGTGCGCGCGGAGGTCGACCCCGACCTCGAGATCACCGAGATCGTCGACCGGGTCGTCAAGTCCGGCGGGCCGGCGCTCCTCTTCGAGAACGTCAAGGGCTCGCGCCTTCCCCTCCTCATCAACCAGTTCGGGACCGAGCGGCGGATGTGCCTCGCATTCGGCGTCGAGCGCCTCGACGACGTCGCCGCGCGGCTCGAGGAGGTGCTCGAGCTCCAGCCGCCGCAGGGGCTGATGGACAAGGTGCGGAAGCTCGGCACGCTCAAGTCGATCGCGGACTCGATGCCGAAGAGCGTCTCGAAGGGCGCCTGCCAGGAGATCGTGCTGACCGGCGACGACGTCGACCTCGACGCGCTCCCGATCATGCGCTGCTGGCCGCTCGATCCCGCGCCGTTCGTGACGCTTCCCGCCGTGATCACGCAGGACCGCAAGACCGGAGTCCGGAATGTCGGCATGTACCGCATGCAGAAGGTCGACCGGCGGACGACGTTCATGCACTGGCAGGTGCACAAGGACGGTCGCGCCGACCTGCTCGCCGCGCCCGACGGCCGCATCCCCGTCGCCGTTGCGCTCGGCCTCGACCCGGTGACGGCCTACTCGGCGAGCGCGCCCCTCCCGAAGCACGTCGGCGAGCTGATGGTCGCCGGCTTCCTCAAGGGCTCCCCGGTGCAGCTGGTGCGTTGCAAGACGGTCGAGCTCGAGGTCCCGGCGAACGCGGAGATCGTGCTCGAGGGCTGGGTCGACGCGGCAGACTCCGGGTTCGAGGGCCCGTTCGGGGACCACACGGGCTACTACACGCCGCCCGAGAAGTTCCCGCTCTTCCGGCTCTCCGCGATCACGATGCGGCGCGACGCGATCTACCCCTCGATCGTCGTCGGGAGGCCGCCGGCCGAGGACGAGTGGCTGGCGAAGGCGACCGAACGGATCTTCCTCCCCGCGATCCGGATGAGCGTCCCCGAGATCGTCGACTACGACCTGCCGACCGCGGGGGCGTTCCACAACTGCGTGATCGTCTCGATCCGCAAGCGCTTCCCCGGCCACGCTCGCAAGGTGATGCACGCGATCTGGGGGCTCGGCCTGCTCTCCCTCTCGAAGTCGGTCGTCGTCGTGGACGAGCACGTCGACGTGCACGACTACTCCGAGGTCTTCTTCCACGTCTGCGCGAACGTCGACCCGAAGCGGGACGTGCTGCTGAGCGAGGGGCCGCTCGACCAGCTCGACCATTCGTCGGTGCTCCCCTGCTACGGGGGCAAGATCGGGTTCGACGCCACCACGAAGGGTCCCGACGAGGGGACGCGCGAGTGGCCTCCCGAGATCGAGATGACGCCGGAGGTCAAGGCACGCGTCGCCGCACGCTGGGCGGAGCTCGGGCTGCCCGCACGTTGAGCCTGCACGGCGGCCGCGGAACCGTGCAGAATGGCACCCGGGTTGAGCGACGGGCAGGACACGCATCAGGTTCCGACTCCGAGCCTCTGGCCGATCGGCTTCGCGATCGGCATCGCATGCGTCCTCGTGGGGCTCGTCGTCAGCGTCCCGGTGCTGGTCGTCGGCGCGCTGATCGCGCTCGTCTTCGGCTTCCTCTGGGTCCGTGACCTGTTCACCACACACCCGGTCGCCGCGGCCGCGCCGGGGATCGACGAGAAGTCGCGGGCGGCGACGGTCGCCGACCTCGGCGACCCCGTCGACCGCGCGACGTTCCTCTCGCTCTCGACGATCGGCGTCGGCGCCCTGATCGGTGCCGGGATCACGCTTCCCCCGCTCGGGTTCGCGGTGCTGCCTTCCTTCGACGGAGAGGGCATTGCGACGAGAGACGTGAACCTCGGGCCGATCACGAGCTTCCCGGAGGGGAAGTACGTGATCGCGACGTTCCTCGAGAACCCCGACCAGGGCGAGGTCAGCCGGCGCACGGCGTTCATCCGCAACAACGGGCGCACCGACGACGGCGTGCCGAGCTTCACCACGCTCTACAGCCGCTGCGTCCACCTCGGCTGCCCGGTGCAGCCGAACGGACCGATCGACGAGGACGCGAAGACGGACGTCAACGGGATCGAGCTGCGGCCCGTCCTCGCGGCGAGCTTCGGCTGCCCCTGCCACGGCGGCCTCTACGACTCGGAGGGCAACCGCACCGCCGGCCCGCCCGTTCGCTCGCTCGACCGCTTCGAGTTCTCGATCGTCAACGGCGACCTCGTTCTCGGCCGGGTGTTCAGCGTCGCCAACGTGCAGGGCACCGGTGCGAGCGCCCGGATAGCGAAGTACTACAAGGCCTTCCCCGGCGTCCACGTCGACGGCGTCGAGCGGTTCCTCTACCCGATCCCGACGCCGGGGTCGCGGGGCTGAGATGGCGAAGACCGCGCGCCGGAAGCAGATGGAGGCCGTCGCCCTCTACCCGCTCGACTGGGTCGAGGAGCGCTCGGGGCTCGTCGGCTACACGAAGTGGTTCCTGTTCCGCAAGGTGCCGCACGACATCAGCTGGGCGCAGACGCTCGGCGCGGCTGCGCTCACCGCGTTCCTCTCGCAGGCGATCACGGGCGTCGTGCTCGCGATGTACTACAAGCCGGACCCGAACGCGGCGTACGGGTCGGTGGTCAACATCACAGAGGAGCTGACGCTCGGCTGGCTCGTGCGCGGGATGCACAAGTGGGGCGCGAGCGTCTTCATCATCCTCCTGTTCTTCCACATGGCGAGGACGTTCCTGTTCGGCGCGTACAAGTACCCGCGCGAGCTGAACTGGGTGATCGGCGTCCTGCTGCTCGTCTCCGGGATGCTGGAGGGGTTCACGGGTTACCTGCTGCCGTGGGACCAGACTGCGTACTGGGCGACCGCGGTCGGGATCAACCTGAACGCGACGGCGCCGTTCCTGGGACCGTTCCTCGCCCAGTTCCTCCAGGGAGGGCTCTACATCGGGCCGGACACCCTGGCGAAGTTCTACGCGCTGCACATGCTGCTGATCCCCGGAGCCATCTTCGCCCTGATCGGCCTGCACCTGTATCTCGTCGTGCGGCTCGGCGTCACCTCGCCGCCGTGGTCGGCCACTGCTGCCGGGCGTGAGCGCGTGGACGGCGGCGGGCGCGAGGGCCTGATCCGCGACCCGGCCGTCCAAGAGGAGCCGTCGTAGTGGGCACGCCGCTCAAGGACCGCAACCGAGCCGAGTTCAAGCGCTACAAGGAGGACGTCGAGAGCGAGGGGAAGAGCTTCTTCCCGTACGCGATCCTCCACGACTCCGTCATGTCGCTCGTCGTGGTCGCGGTGATCATCGCGCTCGCCTGCATCTGGTACTTCACCGCGGACGGCACCGAGGCGGGCCTGCTCGGGCCGTGGTACACGGACGAGGCCGATCCGGGCACGATCGCGTTCGTCCCGCGCCCGGACTGGTTCTTCTACTTCCTCTTCTACCTCCTGCGGATCTTCAAGTGGCCGGAGACGGTCGTGCTGGGCACGGTCGGGATCCCGACGATCCTGCTGATCCTCCTGATCGGCCTGCCGTTCTACGACCGGCGCCCCGAGCGGCGGATCAGCCGGCGCCCGGTCGCGGTGGTCGCGGCGATCCTCGTCGTGATCTCGATGGGCGTGCTGACCTGGAAAGGCGCCACCGCGAAGGAGGCCCTGGGCTCCGAGCTGATCGCCGCCGGCAAGCCCCAGGAGTGGGCCGAGCAACAGGGGTTCGCAGACAACCCGACCGCGGTCGCCGGCGCGACGCTGTTCGCCCAGTCCGGCTGCCTCAACTGCCACACGTATCTCGGTGAGGGCGCCGGCAACCTGGGCGCGCCGGACCTCTCCGAGATCGGCGCCTCCGGTCGCGGCGTCGACTTCTTCAAGTCGTACATCTCGAACCCGGCCCAGTACGGCAACAACGTGATGACGTCGTACTCGTACCTCGGGGACGAGAACCTCACGAAGATCGCGACCTTCCTCGACGCGAGCCGCGGCGGCGGCTAGCCCGAAAGGGGCCCGGTCGTCCGGCCTGGACGCGCCGGGTTACGCTCTCCCGGCGATGCGGGTCTTCCTGGGCATCACCGGCGCGTCCGGCGCGCCGTACGCGAAAGGGATCCTCGACGGCCTCGTCTCGGCGGGGGCCGACGTCGGCGTGTGTGCCTCGTCGGCCGGGATCGAGGTGCTCGCGACGGAGCTCTACGGCGACGCCTCGCTCGAGCGCGACGACGTCCTCGCCCGGTTCACGCAGGGCGCGGCAGGCGTGACGGTCTACGCGCCGGACGACTGGAAGAGCCCCTACGCGAGCGGCTCGGCCCGGGTCCACGCGTACGTCGTCTGCCCGTGCTCGATGTCGACGGTGGGGACGCTCGCCTCCGGCGCGATGACGAACCTGATCCACCGCGCCGCCTCCGTCGCTCTCAAGGAGCGGCGCCGCCTCGTGCTCGTCCCGCGCGAGACGCCGCTCTCGTCGATCCACCTGCGCGGCCTCGCGACGCTGGACGACGCAGGCGCGGTGATCCTCTTCGCGGCGCCGGGCTTCTACCACGGCGCCGACACCGTGCAGGACCTCGTCGACTTCGTTGTCTCCCGCTGCCTCGACCACCTCGGCGTCGAGAACACGCTCGTCAGGCGCTGGGGAGACTGAGTTCGTAACACTGTGTCACAAGCTCGACGACCCCCACGCGTGCGCAGATGACCCACCAGACCGGATCCCTCGCCTCCGACGACGTCAGGGGCATGTTCGACCGGATTGCGCCGGTCTACGACGTGATGAACCGCGTCATGACCGCCGGCCTCGACCGCTCCTGGCGGCGGCTGACCGTGGAGGCCGTGGTGCAGCCCGGCGACCGCGTGCTCGACGCGTGCTGCGGCACCGGCGACCTCGGTTTGGCGGCGGAGCGCGAGGGCGGCATCGTCACCGGGCTCGACTTCTCCGCCCGGATGCTCGAGCGCGCGCGGCGGAAGTCCGACTCGATCCTCTGGGTCGAGGGCGACCTGCTCGCGCTGCCGTTCGACGACGCGTCGTTCGACACGGCGACGGTTGGGTTCGGCGTCCGAAACGTCTCCGATCTCGAAGCCGCGCTCGCCGAGCTGCATCGCGTGCTGCGCCCCGGCGGGCGCCTGGCGATCCTCGAGATCACCCGGCCGCGCGGGATCCTCAAGCCGTTCTTCTCGCTGTGGTTCGACCGGGTCGTGCCGCTGCTCGGGAAGGTGCTGCCGGGCGGCAAGGCGTACACCTATCTCCCCGCCAGCGTCCGCCGGTTCCCCGGCGCGGAGGAGCTCGAGGCGCTCCTCGAGGCGCGGGGGTTCGAGCGGGTGCGGTTCCGGCTCCTCGGCGGCTCGATCGTCGCGCTCCACACCGGGGTCAGGACGTGACCGCGCTCTCGACGATGAGCACGGTCGAGGGCCTCGCCGGCTATCTCGAGGAGGTCGAGGAGCGACTCGCGGGAGTCGTCGAGGCGCATCCCGGCACCGTCGCGGCGGTCGGCTCGGACGCCCTCGCCGCGGGCGGCAAGCGCATGCGGCCGGCTCTGACGTTCCTCTCCTCGCGGCCGGGCTCGACGCCGCCGGTGACCGAGGGCACGGCGATCGAGCTCGTGCACATGGCCTCGCTCGTCCACGACGACATCGTCGACGAGGCGCGCCTGCGGCGCGGACGGGCCGCGGCCTGGACGGCGCACGGCCCCTTCGCGGCCAAGGCGACGGGCGACCACCTGTTCGCGCGCGCATTCGTGACCCTGGCCGCGACCGGCTCGGTCGAGCCGGTCGCCGCGCTCGCGGAGGCGTCGCTGGCGCTCGCCCGCGGCGAGGCGCTCCAGCGGCTTCAGCGCCGTGACCCGGAGACGAGCATCGAGGCGTACGTCGAGCGGTGCGCGCTGAAGACGGGCTCGCTCTTCGCGGCGGCCTGCGTGCTCGGTGGCGGCAGCGCCGAGTTCGGCCGCCTGCTCGGCATCGCCTTCCAGATCGTCGACGACGTGCTCGACTGCTCGGGCGAGACGATCGAGACCGGCAAGGTGCCGGGCACCGACCTGCGTGACGGGACGCCGACGCTGCCGCTGCTCCTCGCCGCCCGTGAGGACGTCGTGGTGCGTCGTGCGCTCGAGGGCGGGTCGCTCGAGGGCGCGCTCGTCCGGGTCGCGGCGAGCGGCGCGCTCGAACGGTCCCGCGAGACGGCGCTCGACTACGCTAGGAGGGCACGAGCGAGCCTGAACGGCGCAGTCCGCCGGGAGGAGCTCGAGGCGCTCGTGGACGCGGTCGTCGACCGCGACCGCTGACCGACATGGCTCTGCTCGACACCACATCGCCGCTCGCGACCCTCCGGGAGAAGGTGGAGGCCGGCGAGCGCCTGGACCTCGAGGATGGCCTCGCGATCCTCGAGTCGGACGACCTCCTGACCCTCGGCGAGCTCGCCGACACGGCGCGGAGGCTGCGCGGCGGGACGGACGAGGTCTACTTCGTCCAGAACCTCTATCTCAACCAGACGAACGTCTGCCGCGTGAAGTGCAAGTTCTGCGCGTTCGCCGCGACACGCAAGCAGGAGCACGCCTACACGATCACGAGCGAGGAGCTCGTCGCCGACGCGGTCGAGCAGCACGGCGCGAGCGGCTTCACCGAGATCCACATGGTCAACGGCGAGAACCCGCACGTCGACCTCGGCTTCTACGTCGACACCACCCGGGCGCTGCACGACGCGATGCCCGACGTGCACCTGAAGCTCTACACCGCCTCCGAGATCCACCACATGACGACCCTCTCCGACGCGACGC
>Ga0075418_10002128_pt1 | contig 22546 bp, 24 predicted proteins | sample SoiMetdeltSBSDD2_FD_81776 | JGI IMG/M metagenome (GOLD analysis project Ga0075418, IMG submission 81776) | Bulk soil microbial communities from a Populus tree surrounding site in Tennessee, USA - Soil MetaG P. deltoides SBSDD2 | ecosystem: Environmental > Terrestrial > Soil > Tree plantation...
GGCCTAGGAAAAGATTTAAATTATCTTATCAATATTGGTCACAATTTAAAATATCTTAATTACAATAAAACCATCGCTAGTAGAGTTGTAGATATACCAAAAAAGGTTATTAACTTGCTCAAAGTGTAATTCCTAATAAAATAAGAAATGGTTATAATATCTTAATAGAGGGATTTGTTTTCTTAAGATTTTCCCAATCTGAAATAAATGTTTTTAAGCCTTTATCTGTAAGAGGGTGTAAAAACATTTTACCAAGAATATCGGGTGGTAAAGTTACTACATCGGCACCAACTTTAGCAGATTCAATCACATGAATTGGATGACGTACACTCGCCACAAGAATTTTAGTATTGTATTGATAATTTTGAAAAATTTGGTTTATGTCGCTGATAAGACTCATTCCATCATTACCTATATCATCAAGCCTTCCAATAAAGGGGCTTACATATGATGCTCCAGCCTTTGCAGCTAATAAAGCTTGAGTAGCAGAAAAAACAAGCGTAACATTTGTGTCTATTCCTTCTTCTCTTAATTTTTTAACTGCTTTTAATCCATTAGGAATCATTGGAACTTTAATCACAACGTTTGAGCCATATTGCTTGAGAATATAAGCTTCTTCCATTATTTGGTTAACTTCAGTAGAAATAACCTCCAGGCTAACCGGGCCTTGGACCATTTTTACAATTTCTCTAATAATCTCTTCCGGATCTCCACCTTCTTTTGAAAGAAGAGTAGGATTAGTAGTTATTCCATCAACCATACCCATTTCGGAATAATGGCGAATTGAAGCAATATTAGCAGTATCAAGAAATATTTTCATTTTTTTAATTTATCAATTGTAGATAACACAGCCCGTTCTATTTCTTTTTCGGTTAGGCCATAATGCTCAAGTAAAATATTTAATTCAGAATCTCTTGCAGATTCTCCAAATGTATCTCTAACTCCAACTCGTTTTATAAAACAAGGATGTGATTCAGAGCATACCTCTGCAACTGCACTGCCCAAACCTCCTATTATATTATGTTCCTCAACAGTAATAATCGCACCAGTTTCTTGTCCGGCTTTTATGACTAAATCACTATCTAATGGCTTTATTGAATAGGAATCAATTATCCGAGCAGAGATATGAAATTTTTCTTTTAAAATTTTAGCTGTTTTAATTGCTTTATAAACCATCAATCCGCAACCAATAATTGTTATATCTGATCCATCTTGCAAAATATTTGCTTTACCTATTTGAAATTCACTATCATTGTCTTCATAAATTATCTCTGACGAGGGACGAGCAAGTCTTACATAAAATGGACCTGGAATATCTGCAATATTTTTAATTATATTAAAAACAGATACAGAATCAGCAGGTGCTAGGACTCTCATGTTAGGAATTGATCGCATAATAGATAAATCTTCTATTTGTTGATGAGAAGCTCCATCTGGACCAACTGTTAAACCAGCATGAGATACAACCAATTTAACATCAAGACTAGGATAACATATTGCATTACGAATCTGATCCAAACATCGTCCAGGTAAAAATGCAGCATATGTACTTGCAAATGCTGTTTTTCCAGCAATTGCAAAACCTGCAGCAATAGAAACAAGATTAGCTTCGGCTATTCCTATATTAAAAAAGCGTTCAGGAAATTTATCGCCGAATTTTTTTGTTTTTATTGAATCAGTAGTATCTGCACCTACACAGACAATATCTTTATTAATTATACCTAATTCAACCAAAGCATTCCCATACGCCGATCGCATATCCCCTTTTCTTAATTCAGAGTCTGTTAATTTCATCTTCTATTCCCAGCTCATTAGCAACCGGTATCAAAATATGCTTGCGTGCAACAATCCAATCTTTTCTTACACTATTTTCATCTGCTTTTTTTAATAGATTTCTTTCTAACGTGACATTAGTTTTATGTTTTAACTGTAGAATTGCTGTATTTATATCTGAATTGGAAAAAACTGCGCTCCCTGCTACCATAATCCGTGCTCCGGCATCATATACTCTTTGGACAGTAGAAGCATCTATTCCTCCATCTGCTTCAATATACCCTTTGTATCCCTTCATTTTTAAAGTTCTATTCAAATTGCTAATCTTAGCTGTTATATCAGGAATGAATTTTTGTCCAGAAAAGCCAGGGTTTACAGACATAACTATTATGACATCAATATCGTTTAAATAAGAATATGCCCATTCTGGAAGTTCTGTTTGTGGATTAATAGCTATTCCTAAACTTATTCCCGCAGACATTACCTTCTCTCTAATATAACAGAATTTTTCATTATTACAAGTTTCAGCATGAATTGTAATAATATCACAACCGGCGTTTATATACTCCTCAATATGTTCATATGGTTTTTCGATCATTAGATGAGCATCAAAAGGTATATTGGTAATTGGTCTTAATTTTTTTATTGTATCGGCTAAAAAAGTAATATTAGGAACGAAAATTCCATCCATCACATCTAAATGAATAATGTCTGCTCCACCTCTTTCAACTTTTTTTATTTTTTCTTCATAATTTTCTTTTTCTCCTGCAATTATTGAAGGGGCTATCAGAATTTCTCCTTCTAATTCTTCAATTAATAAGGGAATATGCAGATTATGAGGTGCTCTACCATGCCATTGAGGATTGTTAGCCATGTGTTTAATGCCATTACCCTTTACGGTGTTTGCAATTATAATAGTAGGTTTATCCTTTACTTCACTAGCTTTGTTTAATGCATCCATAATTTGTTCAACTTTGTGTCCATTAATTTCGATTACGTTCCAATTAAAAGCAACCCATTTATCACGTACTGGGTCCAGAGGCATTATATCTTCAGTAAATCCATCTTGTTGAATTTTGTTTCGATCCAAAATAGCTATAATATTGTCCAATTTAAACTTCGGAGCAGTCATAGCAGCTTCCCATATCTGACCTTCATTTGTCTCACCATCACCTAGTAAAACGTAAACATTGTTCTCTTTGTTATCAAGATTATTTGCCAAAGCTATTCCAATCGAAACAGAGAGACCTATACCTTCTGACCCCCCTGAATATTCCACTCCAGGTACAGAATGACGTTCTAAAAGTTTTGAATACCTTACAGGATGACCTTGCAATCTAGAGCCAAATTTTCTTAAGTCTTTCATTTCGTATTTTGGAAAATATCCAGCCACTGCCAACGTTGCATAATAGCCTGGAGCAGAGTGTCCTTTTGAATTAATAAAATAATCTCTTCCTGCCCATGTTGCATTTGAAGGATCATGACGCAATTCTCTAAAATATAATACACCCATTATTTCAGCAGCAGAAAAAGAAGCGCCTGGGTGACCTGATCCTGCTTCAGCAATTCCTTCGATTGCATTAATTCTAATCTCTTGTATTTTTCTTTTTAAATCTAGATAACGCATGTGAAATATCATATATCAATACCTTCAAACCACAATGTGGCATATAGAAACAAAATATAAAGAAAGATAAAAATCTAGCTGGAGGAAGATTAATTTTATTAGAGCAATGGAAATTCAATTCAATAATTTAAAATATTATTGTTGAATTTCATAGTGTATGTTAAAAATTATAGCAGATGAAACAAAGATTAGTGAAAAGAGAACAGACCTTTTAGTTATTGGATGTTTTCTCAATGAGGATTATTCATATTTACTTAATAAATTCAACGAAGAAATAAGAAATGCAGGTAAAGAAATTATTTCCAATATTCATAAATTTGGTCTATTAAATGAATTACACACATTTTCAAAACTTCCAGCTAGAAAAATATTATTTGCAGGATTAGGTAACAAAAATGAATTTAATACAGAAAAATCTAGAAATATATCTGGAAAAATAATTCAATATGCAAAAGAATTCAGAATAACAGAGCTTTCTATTATCCCTTTTAGCTTCTCAAAAGAAATAATCGAATCTTTAGTAGAAGGAATTATACTTTCATCCTATTCATTTGATAAATTTAAAACTTCAAAGAACAATAATACTGTCGACAATGTTTCAATAATGATAGAATCCAATTCAAAAGAATATCAAAAAATAATCAAAGATATTTCTGCCATATGTCAATCTGTGAATTTTGCTAGAGACATAAGTAATTTACCTCCAAATGAATGTTCCCCAGAATATCTTGCAAAAATAGCCTTGGAAATAAAAAATCAAGGAATAGAAGCACAAATTATCGGAATTAATTCTCTGAGAGATATGGGATTAAATGGAATAGTTTCTGTAGGCTCTGGTAGTATCAATACTCCCAAACTAATAGTATTGAAATATAAAGGAACTAAAAATGGAGAAGATCCAATTTTACTTGTAGGAAAAGCAGTAACATTTGATTCTGGTGGAATATCGATCAAACCTAGTGAAAAAATGGAGGAAATGAAATTTGATAAATGTGGTGGTGTTAACGTTATTGCAATTATGAAATCATTATCTTCATTAAAAATAGAAAATAACGTGATTGGCATAATTCCAGCAGTCGAAAATATGCCTTCAAATTCTTCTTATAGACCAAGTGACATAATCAATATGTATAACGGAAAAAGTGTAGAGGTAATTAACACGGATGCAGAGGGTAGATTAATACTTGCCGATGCACTCGCCTTTGGAATTAAGCAATATAAACCGAAATTAATAATAGATATGGCAACTTTGACAGGAGCTTGCATAATAGCGTTAGGAAATAATATTGCAGGAATAATAGGTAACAATGAAAAATTAATCAAAAAGATTATCGACATATCTAAAATTACTCATGAAAAAATGTGGGAATTACCATTGTTAGAGGACCATCATGATCAGATAAAAAGTAAAAATGCAGATATTAAAAATATTGGAGGACGACCGGCTGGGGCGATTACTGCAGCAGCTTTTTTGTCAAATTTTGTAGGAAAAACACCCTGGGTACATATGGATATTGCCGGAACAGCTTGGAATCAGGAAGGAAGTCTGTTAAAATCATATAACCCGCCTGGAGCAACAGGTTTTGGAATACGAACAATAATCAAATTTATTATGAGTGAAAATATAAAAATATAACATCATTTATTATAATTTATTTGTTAGACGCCAGCACTGCCCTTTCCCAACCACTCACGTAGGTCAGTACTAGGCAGCGACGACAGGTTTGACTTCCGGGTTCGGTATGAGTCCGGGTCGCGCCCTGTCACTATGACCGGCTAACTAAAATTATAATAAGGTTTATTTATTCGTTTTTAAAGCCTTATACATACCTATATAATCATCAAAAAATGAAACCTAGCAAGAGATATAATACATATTAGTAAAAAATATAATCAAATGGGAAACCCTGAATCCACCGCTAGAGTAGCAGTATTAGATGAGGAATTATGTAAACCAAAAAAATGCGGATTAGAATGCATTATTTATTGCCCAGTAAATAAAACAGGGGGCAAATGCATTGTCCAAAGAGAAAAAGATGCTAAAGCAGTAATTTCCGAAGATCTATGTACCGGTTGTGGAATCTGTGTTAAAAAATGTCCCTTTGAAGCAATTGTAATAGTAAATTTACCAAAAGAATTGGGTGAACACAAAATTCATCAATATGGAATAAATTCTTTTAGGCTATATCATTTACCGACTCCCAAGAAAGGTTCTGTTGTCGGTCTACTTGGAAGAAATGGGATGGGCAAATCCACTATTGTGAATATTTTATCAGGCAATCTTAAACCTAATTTTGGCAATTATGATTCAAACATTGAATGGGATTACGTTATTGAAAAATTTCATGGTTCTGAATTAAAGTCACATTTTGAAAGTATTGCTAATGGGAATTTTAGGGTATCAATAAAACCACAACTTGTTTCCAAAATACCAAAGGTATTTAAAGGAACTGCAGATGAAATTTTAAAAAAATTTGATGAAAATAAAACTGCAGATGAAATTTCAGAGAAGCTAGGTTTGAAAAATTCCTTGAATAAAAATTTAAATGAATTAAGTGGCGGTGAATTGCAGAGATTAGCAGTCACTGTTGCTGCAATAAAAGATGCAGAATACTATTTCTTTGATGAACCATCATCGTATAATGATATTTATCAAAGATTAGCCGTTGCCAAAGTAATACAAAATCTCGCTGCAAAAGGAAAAACAGTTATGGTTATCGAGCATGATTTAACTTTATTAGATTATTTGTCTGACTATATTCACATACTATATGGTGAATCAGGAGCTTACGGAATTGTTTCCAGTTTACAATCTACTAAAGCAGGTATAAATAATTTCCTTGACGGTTTTATCCCCTCAGAAAATATTAGATTTAGAGAAAAAAGATTTAGATTTGACACATTCAATCCTATTGATGATTTTATCTTAAATAATACTATCACTCAATATTCAGAATTAGAAAAAAATTTTAATGCGTTTCATCTTAGAATTTCTCATGGAAAAATAAGAAAAGGTGAAGTTTTAGGAGTTATTGGTGCAAATGCATTAGGTAAAACAACATTTATGAAGATGATAGCAGGTGTTGAACAAGCAGATAAGGGAAGTATAGAAACTAATGCTAAAATTTCGTATAAACCACAATATATAACTCAAGAATATGATTCTGATGTCAAGTCACTATTATACACAGCATATCAAAATATTATAGAAGGGAGCATTGTAGAGGAACAAATTATTATTCCATTGGGAGTTAAAAAATTGTATGAAAAAAATATAAAGAATCTTAGTGGGGGAGAATTACAAAAAGTAGCAATAGCAATATCATTAATGAGAGATGTTGATATCTATGCCTTAGATGAACCGTCAGCTTTTTTAGATATAGAAGAAAGAATAGCATTGGCTAAATTTATTCAGAGGTTTGTAAGAGCTCAAGCAAAATCAGCAATAATTATAGATCATGATATGCAGTTAATTGATATAGTTTCTGATTCTCTAATAATATTTAATGGAAAACCGGGATTAGAGGGTATTGCAAGCAAACCCATGTCTAAGATAGAGGGTATGAACCTATTTCTGAGAGATCTATCAATTACTTACAGAAGGGATGAAACTACTGGTCGACCACGAGTAAACAAGAGCGAAAGTCAATTAGATAAATTACAAAAAAATTCTGGAGAATATTACTACCTAAAAAGATAAAGACATGGGATCATTGCTTAAAAATGCATTAAAAGATGTATTTACAAAAGAAGAAATTGAAAAGCTATATTCATCTTTTGATATAATTGGTGACATAATAATAATTAAAATTCCAGATGAATTAGAAGGGAAAAAAGAAATTATAGCCAATACATTGATAAATAAAATTAAGACAGTGAATACCGTCTTTCAACAAATCTCTTCAGTACAAGGTGAATACAGAACAAGAAAATTGTGTCTTTTAACTGGTAGCAATAAATCGAATACTGAATATAAAGAACATGGATGTATATTTAAAGTAGATGTATTAAAGACATATTTTTCTCCTCGTCTTTCTACTGAAAGACTTAGGGTTTCTAAGATGATAAGTAATAACGAAATAATTGTTAACATGTTCGCTGGAATAGGTACTTATTCGATTATTCTTGCAAAAAAAAATCCTGATTGCGTTGTATATAGCATAGATTCAAATCCTGATGCAAACGATTTGTGTATTATTAATTCCAAATTAAACAAAGTTCAGGACAGGGTTATTCCTATTTTGGGAAATGCTAGAACAATTATAGATAATCAGTTAAAAGGTAAAGCGACAAGAATCCTTATGCCACTGCCAGAGCAAGCTTCAGAATTTATCGATTCAGCTATTGCCGCCCTTCAAAATAATAAAGGTGTTATTCACTATTTTGCCCATATTAAATCTAAAAGTAAATTGGATGCAGTAGAAGAAGGAAAAATAAATTGCCATAAAAATTTCCAATGTTACAATTACAAGATAATTTCTGGAAGAGTAGTAAGAGAGGTCGGGCCTAGAATATATCAAACTGTTTTTGATTTAGAGATACTTTAAATATTATCATCTGTAATTTCGTTAGGATTAGAAGTAGAGATCATGGTATATCCAATCCATATAAAGACTGAAACAATTATTCCTACAGTTCCTACAATAGTAAGTTTTATTAAAAGCAAATCTAGACTTGAAGCAAATAATAAATATATATATACAAGAAAAATTAGTGGAGGAACCATTAATAGAAAAATCCCAGTAAGTCTGTTACTTTTCATTATCAAAAGACAACCAATTTGAATATTATATATCTCTAACTAAGATCTTTTGCCATTAAAAATGCGTCTTCACCATCGCGGTAATAAGATTTTAATCTAGATTTTATAATAAAACCTAGTTTTTTGTATAATTGAACTGCATTTTCATTGCTAACCCTAACTTCCAAATAGATTTCATCACTTTTTCTTATAATAACACCCTTAATGCCTTCTAACATTAATGCGGTTCCTATACCTTTTCCTTGATGCTTATCTAAAACTGCAACGGATACCACATGGCCCTTCTTCACAAAACCTAACTTTCTGAAATTTGAAAATCCGAATTCTATTTTACACATAATATATCCAATCACCTGATTTGTTATTTCTGCTACAATAAATGCTTCAGGCAATTCTGCTAGAATAGAAGAAAAAAAATAATCAGAATAATGTTCTGGAAGTGTTATCATGTTTATATTAATAACAAATGGAAGATCTCTTTCTTCGCAATTACGAATAACATAATCACCAACACTCCTAAGAATAGATTGCAATTTCTATATTTAACTTGACAAAGTATTTAACTTTATATATAAGAACAAAATCATAATGTGTTTTAAAATAAATAGAATGTAGTTAACCTAAATATCAAAAATAATTCTTATTGTTTTATAAAAAAGGTAATATTTGGATCAGGGCATATCATAACCTTACTTGATTTTCCATAACGTGCGATCATATTTTGCAATACCTCTTTAACATTATTAAAAGTGTTAAATCCTAATTTAGTTTTGGCATAATAAAACGGTATTGATGAAACGAGACCGATGTAATATTCATTTTTTAAATTCTCAAGATAAATCAAATGCTCTAAACCATCTACATACTTTATTTTTTTTATTTCAGAAAGATTCAGTCTACCTTCTAAATACATAGATAAAGCACCATCACCGATACCTTGACTATTTTCTGCTAATAAAACGGCCATTCCACGATTTTTTAAAATTCCTATAGAGTTCCATAATGAATATAATGAGTTAGTTAGATTGATATGATACTCAGGTTCCGAACCTGCGCTAATAATTAAAGCCTTTTGTTCATTGAGATTAAAATTAGTATTTGCTTTAAAGTCAAAAAATGCTGATTTAATGAATGTTGAATTATGTCCGTAATAAAGACGAGAAATTCCATACTGATTAGATAAAACCTCGATAGAATAGAAACCTAATTTATCATAAAACTCTAAGGCAACTTTGAGCGGTTCGCCTAGCTCACCAGAATTAGGTCTTATAATTTCATTAGAATGAAAAATTTCATCCATCAAATCATGTACAAAACTTCTTAACAACATTGAAGGAGTACCACTAAATCCAAAAAGAGGTTCATACCCAATCTTTGAAATAAAAATAACACTATCAAATTTTTTGATTTTTTCATAAAAATCTTTTTTCTCAATTTGGAAAATTTTGAAATTTTCATCGTAATAATCTTTAATTTGGAGGAAATAGTCAGAAAAAGTTCCAATTGCAATTTCCTTTGTTATATCATGTTTATTAGATTCTATCAATAAAGATATGATTTTTAATATAGACCTTGAAGAAGATAATGGAAAAATAAGAGTTTTCTTTGAAAACTTAATCTCAGTTAGAATTTCTTTTATATCGTTATCAGATAACAAATTTAACTCTGGATAGAAGCTCAGTAAATTTTCTTGTTTTATATCTAAAACTACATCTGTTGAGCCATAACCAAGCCATATCTCTGGCATTGATATGATTGTAAATAATTAAAATAAATCTTTTTCATAGTATAGATAATGAAGAAGACTTGTACAACTAACCTTGTAATATTCTTAATACAATCTAATTCTTTAAAGTTTGGGAATTTTAAACTAGTGGGTGGTAAAAAATAGTAATTTTATCTTGTTTTTAAGGTTAATGCAAAGTTTTTCTGGAATGTATCATGATATATTCATAGTATTAAGAGAGATAATTCAAATGGAAGAGATTCCATTTGATCTTGCTACAATTCCCTACTTCTAATGTTTTCGCCACTAATTTCTATTAGAAAGGAACGAATGTTTACTGAACTAATAGTATAATTGTATGCAAGTTGGAAAATTCTTAGAAAATACTCTTGACGTAATGACACATGATAATGATAATACTAATTTGCCAATTAAATAGGAGAAAGAATGAAAAAATAGTTGAAAATTTTTTATGTATAATTTTAAAAAGCAATTATTACAAAAAAAAATTTTAACGTAAAGGATTAACTTTAAATTATTTATTAGCTATCGTAGTTAGTATTATTTTTAACAAAATCCTACCTAAATATTAAAAAAAATAGTTTACAAAAATAATTATCCTTCATATATCATGAGATTCTTTTCTTCTAACAAATTATGAAGATTATGTACAGCACGATATACTTCTGCTTCTTTCTTAGCCCCTGTACAAACTAACTTCCCACTTGCAAACAAAAGTATAACTGTTTTTGGATCTAACATTCTATGTATTAATCCTGGAAATTGTTCAGGTTCATACATACTCCGCGGAAGAACTCTAGCAGCTAATTCTAAGTGAATTTTACCTCCTAGACTTGCAGATGCAACTATATTTTGTATTTCAATTATGGGTTCATTTTCAATTTGAATACTTCCTTTTTTCAACTTTTGAACGACACTTTTAACTGCTTTTATAGCTTGATCTTCTGATTTAGCTCCTGTACATACCATTTTTCCAGAGCTAAAAATTAAAGTAGCAGTTTTTGGAGATTTGAGTCTAAAAACAAGACCCGGAAATTGGTCTGGGTGATATTCAACATCTGGAAATATTTGTGTAATTTGATTTAAGTTAACTGTTTGATTTATAGTTGCAGAAGCAACAACATTCTCAATACTTACAATGGGTTTAGTTTGCGGCATAGAGGTATGCGTTCTGTGAACTATATAAATATATTATATAAACTTTTATAAAAATGATTTTAGAAATTTGCATTATTTTAAATTCATGATTTTATAGTTAAAATAACGTTATATAATAATAATTTCTATTCATTAATGTCATTTAGAATAGATAAAGATTCACTCGGAGAAGTTAAGGTACCGGAAAATGCATATTATGGTCCATTTACAGCTCGTGCAATTGAACAATACAAAGTAACTGGATATAAATCTCATATTAACCTCATCAAAGCTTATGTTATGATTAAACGGGCAGCAGCATTAACTAATTTGGAATTACAAGTCTTAGATGAGGAAATTGCTAAAGTAATTATTCAAGCTTCAGATGAAATTTTATCAGGACAATTCTTAGATCAATTTATTGTAGATGCAATTAATTCAGGAGCTGGTACAGCTTTTAATATGAATACAAATGAAATCCTCGCAAATCGCGGTTTAGAAATTCTAGGAAAGAGTAAAGGTGATTATACAACAATTAACCCTAATGACCACGTTAACATGTCTCAATCAAGTAATGATACATTTCCAACAGCGATGCATATTGCGATATTGATTAACATTAATTTAATCATAAAATCTCTTGATATACTTATTGCATCTTTGAAAATCAAATCTATGGATTTTAAAAATATTATAAAAATTGGAAGAACTCATCTAATGGATGCAATTCCTGTAACATTGGGTTCTGAGTTTGAGGTATACGTATATTCCCTAGAGAGAGCTAAAGAAGAAATTATCAATAATCAAAGAAAATTAGAGTTCATTGGAATAGGCGGGACAGCAGTTGGAACTGGTGTCAATACACCTAAAGGTTATCGAGAAAAAGTTGTTAAACATCTTTCCGACATTTCTGGCCTAAATTTAAAAATGTCTGAAAACCTTCACTTTTTCCTCCAAAGTAAATTCGATATAGCTAATTTTTCATCAGGATTAAGAAACTTGGCACTTGAACTAATAAAAATATCTAACGATTTAAGACTTATGGCTTCTGGTCCTCTAGCAGGTTTGGCTGAAATATATATTCCAGCAGTTCATGCAGGTTCTTCAATTATGCCAGGAAAAGTCAATCCTTCTTTGGCTGAATGTTTAAACATGATTTGTTTTGATATTATAGGAAAGGATGTTTCTGTAGCCATGTCTGCACAAGCGGGACAGTTTGAATTAAATGTAATGATGCCAGGAATGCTTAAGAATGTATTGGATGCCTCTGATATGTTAATAAACTTCTTACCAATTTTCGCAACAAATTTTGTTAATGGAATTCAAGCAAATTCTGAAAAATTAAAACAAGAAGTGGAAAAAAGTCCTATTCTCATAACCTTATTAAATCCATATATTGGGTATTTGAGGGCAGCAGAAATCTATAAAGAGTCTTTAAAAACGGGTAGAGGGATACGAGAACTTATCTTAGAAAAAAATCTGATGAAGAAAGAGGAATTAGAAGATGCTTTATCTTATGAAAGGATCATAGGGATTATTTAAATTTCAATTTGGGTAAATAACATTCAATCTTACAGATATGAAATAAGTATTATTCTTATAAAGAAGGATAGGAAAATAGTTTGGATAGATTAGTAGTAGTAGTACTTAATTATAATAAAGACAAGTAAATCATGTCAAATTTAGTTGTCCAAGAATACATGTGGATTTGACAATGAATATTTAAATGATGTTTAGAGAACTTTTTGTATAATTATCTAAAAATATACATATTTTAATTATATTTTTATTAAAATTTTTGAATGATCATTATCATATATGTTTTTTCCTAAAGATTATACTTTATAAAAAAAATATAAGTTTGACATAGCACTTAGTTTCTATAAATTATATATTAGATATTATCTAATTTCTTATATTGCAGAAATTTATTTAGTAAACATGCATCCAGAGGACCTTAATAAAATTTGGTTTTGTGAAGATTGTCAAAGTAGTTTTTTTTTCAATTCAGATGCTGAAGATCACAAGGAAAAGACTGGACATATAAAAATGAGAAAATTTAGTTCTGTATCAGGTGGCGTTATACCAAAATAAATAATTGGTTTTGCTTATTTGCTCCATTCTGCTTCTGTAGTCTATAGATTCATTTAAATTACATAATTATGATTGCTGAGAATTTTTAAAGTTTCTATTTACTTTTATTGTGAGACTAAATAATTTAGTAAAATAAAGTTTTTTCCATACAAAACTTTTAAAAATAATTGATTAAATCTTTTTTACGTACACCTTTAGAATTTTACAATATTTTATTAATTAATTATAAGGTCGCAAATCTTATTAGTTATGAATATAAAATAATAATGAACATTAATCCATTCTGGAACAAATGAACGAGAAACGACAACAACAACAAAATAAATAATTTATTGATCTCGCAATTGAAAAATAGAATATTAACGATATCTTATCATATCTTAATATAAAACTAAACGATCTTTTCTAAATCGCCTATTTTTTCTGACAATAGATCAAAACCTTGTTGCCAAAAACTCTTATTAGAAATATCTAAACCAATTTCAGTTAGTAGAGTCTCTGGTTTTTTTGATCCTCCTGCAGAAAGTAAATTCAAATATTTTGGGATAAAAGACTTCCCTTCTTTTTTGTACATATGAAATAATGATAAAACTAGAAGGTTGCCGAAAGCATATGCATAACAATAAAAAGGAGTATGATAAAAATGTGGAATATATGTCCATTCCCACATAAAATCATCTGAAACAATTACGGAATTTCCAAACTGATCCTGGAGATTCTTTTTATATAAAGTAGAAACATTATCAATATTAGCATTGCTTTCGATTACCTTATTATGGGCATCAATTTCAAATAAAGTAAAATATGACTGTCTCATAATAGTTGCATACATATCATCTATTTGTTCTGCTAATAGAATAGATCTTTCTTGTTCTGTCATATCTTCTGCTATTTTTTCATTCAACAACATTTCAGCAAAGACAGAAGCAGTTTCAGCTAACGGAAGAGGAGCGTGAGAGACAGCAATTGGGAGGTTTGAAGAACAAATGCTATGTATAGCATGTCCAAATTCATGTGCCATGGTAGAGATATCACGATACATACCATCATAATTCAATAAAACATAGGGAGTAAGTTTGGGGGTGATAGTAGAACAAAATGCTCCGCTCATCTTTCCCTTCCTTATTTCTGAATCAACATGATTTTTATTAAAAACTATTCTTGCATAATCTCTAAATTTAGGATCAAATGACTCAAAAACGTTCAAAACTATGTTTACTGCTTGCTCGTAGGTATATCTCTTTTGTACCATTCCTTTTTTAACAAGAGGTGCGTACAAGTGATAACGTTCTAATTTTTTTAATTTTAACATTTTTGCTTTTAAATTGAAATACTTATGAAAAATAAATGAATTTCTTTTACAGGTGTCCAATAATATAGACACTACACCGTCACTTATATCATTATAAACATTTCTTACAGAAATAGGTGAATCAAATCCACGGATTTTAATATTTTCATCATGCCATTGTACTATTAAATTCAAATATATCTCACCTAAAACTCCACTATTATTTTTATATACATTGAATAATGATTTATAGGCGGCTTTTCTTTCTTCTGATTTGTTACTTCTAACAAGTGACATTAGTTTTTCCTTATTCAGAAATTTTTTTCTAGTTATCTTGTTATTTCTCTTTATATTGAGAACAAATTCAAAACTATTAGTCATTCGATCATATATCTTTACTAATGCGTTTGGTCCAGTAACTTCAAATATATTAACTATTTTTTCTTCCTTTTCAGATAAGGTATATTTGCCTAAAATTCTTTTATGGGTAAGAAAGTGTTTATAAACTGGATTGATGGTTTGAATTATTCTATTTGCATCTTTTTCTGTTAGAATATTTTTGAACCATATATCAAAAAAGATTAATTTATTAGAAATTTCAGTACCTAATAACTCCATTTCAGTAACTAATGCAGAATACTCATTAGAAGAAGTATTGGATGAATATTGCAAATGTGCAAAACCTGTTACCATATTTAACCTCTCTGAAATCTTCTCTAATTGTATTAACATTTTCGAAAAGTTTTGTGTAGATATATTATTATTAAGTAATTCGCGGTTATTTTCAAATTTTTTGACATCATCATGCAAATATTTTAAATAATTTTTGATACTATTTTTTCTCTCATCGACGAGTTCTGACAAATCCCAATGTCCTATCTTTGGTTTTTGTAATAAATTCATAGCATATAAAAAATTATATTCTTGTATTAATAGTTATCAATTTAGAGATTATAGTCTAATTCTCAAGTTTGTTGAATGACGATTAGAATTCTAATTAAAAGTATATTATACCGTTAATTAAGAAATTATTACTATCTGAATCAAATATTGTTGTATGGAATAATTTATCTCAAATCTTCCAACAAACTATCGTCACGATAATTATTTGGATCCAATCTAAACCCTTTTGTATTTTCGTATGGAATATCACTTAATTTAAGATGGTAGTCCAAATGTCGCCTTTTAAATTGCTTCGTAAGCCATAAAACGAATCGCTGTTCAAAGGTTACACCTTCTTCCTCGGTAATTTCCGGAAAATTTACTATCAATTGTTCCATAAAGGAAAGGTCGAAATATATGTTGAAGAAATCCCATCCTAAAGCAGCGCCATTAGATGAAACTTCACAATTAATTTCCGAGCTAACCGAAAATTGCAAATATTCTATGAATTCAATAATTTTCTTTCTTTCTTTATCAAAATTCAAACAAGAACCAGAGATTACAATACTAGGTGGTTTTTCTGCGAATTTTTTCAATATAATATTTACAAAATTAGAATATAAAAACAAAGCTAAAAATTATTTATTATTTGATTGTTTTTAATATTAGTCTAATAAATATTACGACATGGACTATTATCTAATAATTGTAATCGGTAACACAAATAGACGTAAAATATCTTTTAGACTTTTAATTATTAAGAACGAAAATGACAATAAATATTTCAACAGAATTAATTTATACATTAATATGATTAATACTTCTATGATTTTTAGTATGCAAGAATGCTGAATAAGTCTCTTTCATAGAGCTCGCGATAAGATATTTCTAAAGTTCAATTATAGACATCTGGGTATGATCATTTATATCCTAATTACTTCTAATTCAACACCTTTAACTAGATTCATTATTCTTTGTTTTTCATTGCCTAAACCCTTTTGATCAATTATTATATGTGTAATCTTTTCATAACATTTTGAGATCATTTGATTTAGCATTTCTTGATCAATATTTATTAAATCGTATTTACTTGCTATATGACCTATCCCATATTCAGTATTAAGTATTAATTTGTTAAATTTTGAACCATAATGATTTCCTCCTAATCCTATTCCAATATATTTTGTATTAGGAATCTTTTTTGTTAATGTATCTAATAAAGAATCACATACGAATGATGCATTCTCAAGACTACTCCATTGGTCTTCAGAAGAACCTATTTCAACAAACATAATAGGTTTTTTTATACTAGTGGGACCGTGATGTGTTGTTTCTATAGTTATATCACACGACGGAACTTTTTCTCTTAATTGAAATATTTTTCCAAGATAAGTCTTTTGTAGTGATGGATATGCAATTCCTAACTCAAATTTATTTCCACCATAAGAATTTGTAAAATAATTTCCGGTAAAATGACATGTCAAAGATGGAATCTTGCTTTTTGATTGATGTCTTGAAAGAAAAATCAAAGCATCGGTTTTGTAACCTATGGTATCTAGATTATCAGCATATATCAAAGGGGTTCTAGATACAATCATAGAAATATTATCATACATACAAGAAGTAAAATAGAAATCTTTTATTTCTTTGAATTTTTTGTATTTTTGTAAATATTCTATCATTGTTTTACTCGCTGGATCCATTTCCGATGTGATTAAAGTAAACAACATATTGATCAAATTATGTAAAAAAAGTATAATATTATAGTAATTATATCCGTTATTAAATTATTAAATTTGGATCCAAAACATTTAACATTAACGCACAACAATTTATAGTATGAGTAATTGGGAAGAAAGTAATCAAGATGATCGTGATGATTTAAGTATTCTTACATTTCCCAATATAAAGTACTTGGTAGAAGGTTTAAATGTATTACTTCAAACTAATCTGGATGGGGAAAAGAGATCTCAGGTTATTAGTTTAAGAGAAAAGCTAATCAATAGATCCAGTTCAATAATAAATGATTTTAACTAATTATTAATTTATCTTTTGAACACTTATTGTGACTTTCGATCTTTTACAGTATCTCGTAAGTGAGTTAAGGATCGAATTTGACCACCATTGATTTTTTTATATAATGACCAATATATTTCCCGGTTAACATCATTTCTATCTTTTAATACTTTCAAATGGTATCTCATTGCTCTTATTTTTTTTACGTACAATTCTTTTTTTCCTGTTCTTGCTGTTTTACGACCCTTCTTAGAACCTGCACCTGTTCCATGTTTCTTTTTTATTTCCAATTTAGCTTTAGCTTTACCTCGAGAAGTCCCTTTGGGCTTGGATGTCCATATAACACCATTTTTAATTAAGGATCTTATATCTTCCCTTGTTATAGAATCGGCTATATCATCAAGCTTATCAGGTTCGAATTTAACCCTATTAGAACCAACATTTAGTATTCTAGCGACTAGTTCTCGTTTCTTTCTAAGATTTACAACCAATATCTATTCATTCTCCTTGCCTTCAGATTTATTTTGTGGTTTGGATTCTTTCCCTGGGTTCAACACTTTAAATCCTAATTCAGTTGCTCTAGTCAAAATTTGTTTTCTCTTAAATTTTCCAACAATATGACCTATTCTTACTGCATCTTTTTGAGCATCTAAGAATAGAAGATTATTAGCATTATAGACTAAATTATCAGTATATCCTGATGGATGAAGCCCCCTACCGAGCTTTGGACCTCTATATCCAACTTTCACTAATTGAGGGACTCCAGAAACTTGTCGTCTCATTTTATTATCTTTTCCTTTGGGCTTCCTCCAGTTTTCTGCAAGCCTATCATATCTCCAGCTTTCTTGTCTTACAAATTTAGGTCGATGTTCTGATACTTTTTTCCGTTTTTCTAGCAGTTCCTTATTAATAACCATGAGTAAGCAGTAAATAGAATTTTAAATTTCAATAAATACGTTTCCCTTTAAAGTAAAAAGATGTAAATTAGTAAATAACTTAATTATTAAATAGCATAAAGGTTAATAATTACAAAAAAAAATATCTTTATGGGAAAATATGAATTACCTGCAGTACCGTACAATTACGATGCACTAGAACCATATATTGACGCCAGAACAATGGAAATACATCATACAAAACACCATCAAACATATACAGATAAACTTAATACAGCACTTGAGAAATGTCCTACTGAAATTCAAGAAAAAGATATAGTGGAAATATTATCCAATCTTGATCAAGTTCCAGCAGATCAAAAAAGTGCAATCAACTTTAATGGAGGTGGATTTGATAATCATAGAATATTCTGGCATAACATGAAAGCAAACGGAGGAGGAGAACCAAACGGCTCTATTGCTGATGCAATAAAATCCTCATTTGGAAGCTTTTCCGAATTTAAAGAAAAATTTTCATCTACTACGGTCTTGATTCAAGGTAGTGGTTGGGGTTGGCTTGTTTATAATCCATCCACCAACAAAGTAGAATACAAGTCAATGCCAAATCAAACAAGTCCTAGAACAGAAGGTTTGATACCGCTTTTAGGATGTGATGTATGGGAACATGCATACTACCTCAAGTATCAGAACAAACGACCTGACTACATTTCTGCTTGGTGGAATGTTATTAATTGGGAAGACGTTTCGCAACGTTATGATAAGGTCACGGGATGAAGAATTCTTCCTCAATTATTTTTATTCTAAATCGAATATACTTTTAAACTAAACGAAAATATGATATGATTTTATTAACCAATAACTTAAATGTATTATAATCATTATTATCCGATGTGAATTCTATATGAAATATATTATTATTTTTTAAAAATATAAATTCATCCTTCATTATAATTAACCCGGGTTGTGGAGAAAATGAATATTGTATATATTTATTTATATTAGATGTATCTCCTATATTTGATATTTTTATGTTTATCATAGTTTTATTTAGTTTTTCTAAATATGATTTAAAGTGGTTAGAAAAAGTGTCTCCTGGATCTAGAATTTTTACTTTTATAGTAAAATATTCTTGAAATGCATCTACAGGAGACTTTAATGGAGATATGAAACTAGTTATGATAAAGAGATCATTATCAGAAAACTGATCTTTAAATTCAACATATGTCCAATCGGATGGATACATTAATTCCAGAGAATGGTTTTTATTTTGATATAGTTTAAAATCGTTTGTAGATAGTTCCGCAAAAATATAATTAAAATTAAAAAGTAATAATAAAAAAGATTGTAATAATATGACGGACCAAATGAAATTCATTTATATTTTTTACAAATTAATAATTTTGGCCCAATTTTAGGGAACAAATACTCTAAAGATTATTTGTAGGTACAGAAGAGAAAATTTAGGTAAGAGACACTTCAATATATACATCATCAGGTATTCTCAATCTCATAAGTTGTCTAATAGCTTTGTCATCTGCTCCTAAATCAATTACTCGTCTATGAATCCTTAATTCGTATTTATCCCATGTATTTGTTCCTTGTCCACAGGGAGATTTCCTTGTTACTACTTTCATTTTTTTTGTAGGCAGTGGATAAGGACCTTTTAAATTTATACCACTTTTTTCACCTATTCCTTTTATTTCAGAACAAACACCTTCTAATGTAGAAAGATTGGTGCTTGTTAATTTTATTCTAGCTTCCTGGGGCATTGTAAGAATTCACTTTTACTTCTTTTCGTATTTTTCTGTAATTGATTTGATAACTCCAGCGGCTATTGTAGTACCCATATCCCTTAATGCGAATCTCCCTATTTCAGGAAATTCTTTGAAAGTTTCTATTGCAAGAGGTCTAACTGGTCTGATTCTTACAATTGCTGCATCTCCAGTTTTAAGAAATTTTGGTTTTTCTTCCAATACTCCACCAGTTTTAGGATCAATTTTGGCGACAAAATCAGACAAAGTAGCTGCGACTTGAGCTGTATGAGCATGTAGTACAGGAGTGTAACCTGGTGCCATAGCAGTAGGATGGTGAATTACGATTATTTGAGCTTCGAATTCTTTAGCGACACTTGGAGGCTTATCTGGATGACCTATAACATCCCCTCTATGGATAGATTTTTTGTCAATTCCTCTTAAATTAAATCCTATATTATCACCAGCTTCTGCGGAATTCATTTGGGTATGATGAGTTTCTATAGATTTGACTTCTCCAGTTACTCCTGCTGGCATGACTATCACCTTATCATTAGCCTTCACAACCCCTGTTTCCACTCTGCCTACTGGAACAGTACCTACACCTGTAATTGAATATACATCTTGAATTGGAATTCTCAAAGGTTTCCCAATTGGTTTTTCGGGCGGATCAAAAGAATCTAGCGCTTCTAACAAAGTAGGGCCTTTATACCATCCCATATTTTCAGATTTTTTGGCTAAATTATCACCTTTCCATCCTGATACAGGGACAAAATTTACTTTACTAGTATTATAACCTACCATCTTTAACATTTTTTCAGCAATGCCTTTCACTTCATTATATCTTGCCTCTGAATAATTGGAATCATCCATTTTATTTAATGCAACTACTACTTGTCCTACTCCCAATGTTCTGCATAGAAATGCATGTTCTCGTGCCTGTCCCCCTGGTTCAGTTGCGGCTTCTGTTTCTCCGGGTTTTGTAGAAACAACTAAAATAGCCACATCAGCTTCCGATGCACCTGTTATCATATTTTTGATAAAGTCCCTATGACCAGGGGCATCAATTAAAGTAAAGAAGAATTTTGTAGTTTCAAATTTTTGAAAAGCTAAATCTATGGTAATTCCTCGATCTCTTTCGTCCTTAATACTATCTAAAACCCATGCATATTTGAAAGTATCACCCTTTCCTGTAGCTTCTGATTCCTTTGCAAATTGTTCTATAGTTCTTTGATCAATAACTCCTAAGTCAACCATTAAATGGCCTACAATTGTAGATTTACCATTATCTACATGTCCTGTAACCACGAGATTCATATGTGGTTTCTTACTTGAGCTCATATACGGAAGGAGTATTCATCTGCTTTATTTATATTTCGATTACCAAAAACTGAATTTTCATACGTGGAGACTATAAAAAATGTTTTTTACTATTATAAAAAATTACAGTAAAATACATTAATAGTAAAGTGATTACATATTTTAGTTGAATAATTACAAAAAACTTTCTGATAATGAAGTAGAAGCTAAATTAAAAGAAACAAATAACTGGAAAATCGAGAACAATAAATTATGTAAATCTTTTGAATTTAAAAATTTTATCCAAGCCTTTGGTTTCATTACAAAAATAGCATTAGAATCAGAGAAATTAGATCACCATCCAGAACTATTTAATGTTTTTAACAAAGTGAATATTTTTTTATCTACACACGCGATTAATGGGTTAAGTGAATATGATTTCTTATTGGCCAAGAAAATTGATAGCCTCTAAAAATACTCAATTATTACTCATTAATTAGATATTTATCCATATTACAATAGACTCTGACTTCAGGAGTAAAAACTAGAAGTAAGATTATTCTTTTTTTTACAAATTAGAGTTGAAAGAAATAAAACATCCACTATTGGTAGCGAACACTTTTCGGTGTATATTTTTATAGAACCAAACATTATTCTGTGCTTGGAATCTGTCTTTCAGAAGAAAGAAATGCTTGTCGTCGAAAAAACTCATCAGAACATTCGTGAAAATATAGAAAACATACTGAATATACTGATGGATACAATCATATGATGAAGCATGTCATTTCTTGCTCTTGAAACACTATTTACATTCTTTTTTATAGAAAATTTGATAATACAGTCAATCAATACTTCAGGACAGTATCGAGAATTTTGATGATTACAATCCATTTATTATAAAGGGTCGTAACATTATGTCGATGATTGGTTAAATTCCTTGTATCTATGTAAAAACTCCCCCAAAGTAACAAATAAATGAATGCAAAATTAGCTTCAGAAGTAAGATATCTCTTTAATTTGACAAAAACGGTGTAACGAAGTATATAAAGTTTTTTAGAAAAATTACCTTGTTAGGGTATAAAATACAGACAAATCCAAGTCTTTTATATATTAATTTTTTTAACATGTTAGATATTATGACCGTTATGAGGACAATATGACCAGTATTAGGACAAATAATAAAGAAAATTTTGAACATTACTATTCAGCAATTCAAAGTGATGAATTCAATCTATTTCATGTTTATAACTGGATACAATTCTTGGTATCTA
>Ga0075418_10002129_pt1 | contig 22546 bp, 18 predicted proteins | sample SoiMetdeltSBSDD2_FD_81776 | JGI IMG/M metagenome (GOLD analysis project Ga0075418, IMG submission 81776) | Bulk soil microbial communities from a Populus tree surrounding site in Tennessee, USA - Soil MetaG P. deltoides SBSDD2 | ecosystem: Environmental > Terrestrial > Soil > Tree plantation...
CTCCCATGACCAGACTTTACCACAATCCGTGACCACGATTTGCGCATATAGTGGCCACAGCCAAATTGGTTATTCACCACCCAGTGGAGGCGACCAAAGGCGGGTGGGTGGCAGTCAAGGAGCCCGAAGGGCCCGAGCGAAGCGAGGCTCGTCCTTGACGGCCACCCACCCGCCCCACAATGGGATAGGAGGCCGGCCCCGCCGGCCTCCTGGTTGCGAAGAAGAAGAAAAGGCCTCAGCCGGCAGCCGACCGCCGCGCCCGCGACTGGCTGACCCGGTCGTAGTTGATGCGGATCAGCTCGACGACCTCGTCGGCGTCGGCGTCGGATGCGATGTAGCGGGTGGTCCAGCCGGAGTCCGGATGGATGTGATGGGGCCCGGTCCGCCCCGAGGCCACCAGCTCGTCCCGGATGCGGCGGGGATAGGGGATGTCGGCCTGATGGTCGCCGTGCACATGCCCGAGCATCCGCCCGTCGAGGTAGAACTCGGTCTCGGCGAACTCGCCGATCGCCGTCGTGATACCCGGCCAGCTGGTGATGGTGGCGATGATCCGCTCGCCTCGTCCCATGGAGCCACCGTACCGGCGTGCCGGCGCCGAACCGCCCTAGCCAGCCCCAGCCCCAGTTCCAGCCCCGGCGCCGGCGCCGGCGGCGTCGTGGGCCCCGAGCGCCTCCAGGAAGGCCCGGCCCGGCGTGGACAGCTGCTGCCGGTGCCAGATCAGCACCATGCGGCGCTGGAGGCGGGGCTTGCGCAGCGCGAGGATCACCAGCTCCGGTGCCCGCTCGGCCGTCGACCGGGGCAGGAGGGCGACACCGAGCCCGTGGACCACCAGATCGGCCAGCACGCCGAGGTCGTCGGTCTGGGTCTGGATCTGCGGGGTGAACCCGGCCTCGGCGCAAGCGCTCTCGAGCACGGCCCGCAACCCCGTGCCCGGAGTGAGGGTCACGATCGGCGCGTCGCGCAGCGCCCGCAACGTGACCTCGGCCTCGCCGGCGAGGGGATGGTCACGGGCGACGGCGACGACCAGCGGTTCGGTCGCGAGGGTCTGCGTCGCGAGCACCGAGCGGAGCCGCTGCCCGGCCGGCCCCGCGGGGAGCCGTCCGGCCGAGACGCCGATGACGGCGGCGTCGAGCGTGCCGGCCGCGACGTCCTCGGCCAGGCCTTCCGGGTCGCCGGTGCGGACCGTGACCCGCACCTTGGGGTGCTGGCGCGTGAAGCGGCCCAGCTGCTCCAGGAGTCGCTGCGCGGGGGACGGGATGGTGCCGACGGCCAGCTCGCCGGCGAGCTCGCCGCGCAGGGACTCCACGGCATCCCGTCCCGCGGTCGTCGCCTCGAGCGCGGCCCGTGCGTGGGGCAGGAACGCCTCGCCCGCCGGCGTGAGCCGGACCCGGCGTTCGGACCGGTCGAAGAGCTTCTCGCCGAGCTCCCGTTCGAGCTGGGCGATCTGCTGGCTGATCGCGGGTTGGGCGACGTGGACCCGGGCGGCGGCCCGTGTGAAGCTCTGCTCCTCCGCCGCCGCGATCGCGTACTTCAGCTGCCGCAGCTCCATGCCACCACTCCAGACCGCGAACAATGCATAAGAAGCCCTTATCGAGACCGATACTGACTATATCTTGGACTTCTGCCTGGAGGGCATGCACAGTGGCACCATGTTCGAGACCAGCCACAGCGCCACCCCCGTCCACCCGCCCGCAGCCCCACCGTCCAGGCACCATCTGGCCGTGATGGTGTGGCTGGCCGTCCTCCCCACGCTGACCGTCCTGCAACTGGCCCTCGGCCATCTCCTGGAGACCGCTCCGCAGCCTCTGCGGCCTCCGATCATGGCCACCATCGCCGTCCCGATCGTCGTCTACGTCGTCATGCCGCAGCTGCTGCGGATCCACGACCACCTGGTGAAGGAGTGAGACCGATGAAGCCCACACTGCCCGACTGGCCACCCCGCACGATCGCCGTCCTGGTCACGACCGACGACCACGACGCTCCCCACGCCATCCCGGTATCCGCTCCGGTCCGCGCCGGCGACCACGCCATCCTGCTGAGCCTGGCCCGCACCCGTGGCTCCCTGGCCCGGCTGCGCGAGCACCCCGCGGTCGCGATGGTCGTCCTCGCCGAGGGCGACATCGCCTTCACCGCCCGCGGCACCGCACGCGTCATCGACGAACCGATGGACGGAGCACCCGACTACGCGGCGATCGAGATCGCCGTCGCGGAGATCGACGACCACCGCCAGCCGGCCTTCACCGTCGAAGCCGGCGTCGACCGGAAGTGGCTCGACGAGGACGAGAAGCAGGCCCTGGGCGAGCGGGTGGCGACCCTGCGCCGGCGAGCCGACCAGGCGGGCTGACCGAGCGACAGCAGGCCGAGGCGAGGGGACCCGCCGCTGCGGCGACGGCTCGGCGACGACGGGGTGACGCCCCCGAGGCCACCGCCGCGGCGGGTCAACACACGGGTCAGCGGCGGGTCAACAGACGGGTCAGCGGCGAGTCACCGGGTCGGCGGAGGCCAGCGGTGCGTCGACCCGGGGGGCCAGGCGGCCGCCGACGTGGATGGCTTCGATCGCTCCGTCGGCTCCCCGGGCGAAGTAGCCGGTCATCCCCTTGGCCGGACCGTCGGTGACGACGTAGCGATCGCCCGGTCCGGGCAGGAGGCCCAGCGTGAACGGCGGTGTGTCCGGGGGTTCCTCCTCGCCTGCCGCGAGCAGCTGCTCCAGCGCCTCCGGCTTGAGGGCGACCGTCAGGACGAGCCCGCCGTCGCGCCCGGTGATCTCGCAGGTGGCGGCGATCGTGCCGTAGGTGCCTTCGTAGGGCTCGAGCTCCTCGGCGCTGAGCGCCACCGGCTCGGGCTCGCGGTCGACGACGCCGAGGTAGGCCTCGCGCGCCCAGCGCTCCAGCTCGTCGAGCAGCTGGCTCCCGTTCGGCCCGCAGTTGGTCAACCCGGCGATGGCGAAGTCGCGTTCAGGGACCATCTCGAACGACGAATGCTGGCCGATCGTGTCGCCGCCGTGGCTCACGATGCGGACCCCGTCCACGTCCCGGAGCCACCAGGCGATCCCGACGGCGTCCCCGACGGCATTGCCGGGCGACTCGGCCGTGGGCTCCTGCATCTGCCGGAGCAGCTCCTCGGGGATCACCCGCTTGCCGTCCTGGGCCCGGCCGTCACCCAGGTGGAAGCGGGCCCAGGCGATCTGGTCGGCGGCGTTGGAGGACATGCCGCCGGCCGGGTTGCCGTTGCGGGGCATGGCCCAGACCCGGGCGATGGTGATGCGCCCGTCGGGGTGCTGGTTGTGGCCGACCACGAAGCGCCGGGTCATGATCTCGTTGGGGAAGAAGTAGGTGTCGTCCAGACCGAGCGGCTCGAGGACCAGCTCCTTGATGGCCTGCTCGTAGGTCTTGCCGGTCACCTTCTCGATGACCCGGCCGGCCAGCGACAGTGCGGCGTTGTTGTAGGAGACGACCGCGCCGAGCGGCGAGTCCTGGTCGATCTCGGCCAGCTTCTCGACGAAGCGGGCCAGCGCGTCGTCGCCGTCGCCGGTGGTCTCCAGCAGGTCGCCGGCCCACCCGGCCGTGTGGTTGAGGAGGTGGAGCACGGTGACCTCGCGGGCCACGTCCTCGTCCCGCAGCCTGAGCTCCGGCACGTAGGTGCGGACCCGCGCGTCGAGGTCGACGAGGCCCTGGTCGACCAGGCGCATGATGGCGAAGGCCGTGTAGGTCTTCCCCGTCGAGCCGAACTGGAACAGGGTGTCCGCGTCGACCGGCAGCGGGTTCTCGATGCTGGTCACGCCGTGGAAGGCGTAGTGCTCCTCACCGTCGTGGTAGACGCCGACGGCCACGCCCGGAACCTCCAGACGCTCGGCGGCCTCGCTCAACCAATCCTGCAGTGTCCCCTGGTCCATGGCTCCCACTGTGGTCAGCCCAGCGACGCGGAACCTTGTCCGACCGTACGAACTGGCACTTGGCCTTTTGTCGAGTGCGCGCCGGAGGTGCCCGAGGTCCGACCGCTACGGTCCGGTCATGTACGACCTTCTCCTCCAGGGTGGCACGGTCTACGACGGGCTGGGAGCCCCGGGCCGGACGGCCGATGTGGCCATCGAGGACGGCTCCGTGGCCGCCGTGGGGAGCGATCTCGGGGACGCGCGGCGGACCATCGCCGCCGACGGGCTGGCGGTGGCGCCGGGCTTCATCGATCCGCACAGCCACTCCGACGGCATCCCGCTGCTCGACGAGCCGCAGCCCTTCAAGCTCCTCCAGGGTGTGACCACCGAGATCACCGGCAACTGCGGGTTCTCGCTGGCGCCCCTGTCGTCCGAGGCGGCCGCCGAGGTCGCGGAGACCTGGAGCGACCTGACCGGACCGGCCGGCATCCGCCCCGGCAGCTTCGCCGAGCTCCTGGACCGCCTGGCCGCCGCTGGGCCCACCAACCACCTCGCCGTGCTGGTAGCGCACAACACGCTGCGGCTGACCGCCAATGGCATGGACCGGGACCTGCGGCCGGGCGCGCTGGCCGAGATGCAGGACCTCGCAGCCGAAGCCTTCGCCGCCGGCGCCGCCGGCCTGTCCAGCGGGCTGCTCTACCCGCCGGGGTCGTTCGGCGACACCGAGGAGCTGGTGGCGCTGGCGACCGTGGCCCACCGCTTCGGCCGCCCCTACACGACCCACATGCGCGACGAGGGCCGAGCCCTCGACGCCGCGCTGGACGAAGCCATCGAGATCGGGACCCGGGCTCGGGTTCCGGTGCAGATCTCGCATTGCAAGGCCGCCGGCCGGGCCAGCCACGGCCGCTCGGAGCTGCTGCTCGACCGCCTCCACCGCGCCCGGGCCGCCGGCGTGGATGTCCGCGGCGACCAGTACCCGTACCTGGCCGGCTCGACCTTCCTCTCGGCCATGCTGCCGGGGGCGGCCCACGAAGGCGGCGTCGCGGCGCTGACCGCGCGGCTGCGGGACCCCGGCGAGCGGGCCCGCCTCCGGGAGCAGGCCGAGGACGGGACCACCGCGACCGGGACCGGCGAGTGGCGCGAGGTCACCCCGGAGGACGTCCTCGTCGTGAGCCACCGCGACCCGGCGTACGTCGGCCGCACCCTCGCCCAGCTCGTCGAGCTGATCGGCGGGCCCGGCGACGACGGCTGGGACACCCTGTGCGAGCTGGTCCTCGCGGATCCGGCCGCCATGATGGTGATCACGCTCATGGCCGAGCCCGACGTGCAGGCCATCATGCGCGACCCGCTGATCTCGGTCGGCTCCGACAACGCACTGCCCTTCGGCCTCCAGCACCCCCGGACGTGGGGCTGCTTCCCGCGGTTCCTCGGCCACTACGTGCGCGAGCGGGAGCTGGTGACCTGGCCCGAGGCCATCCGCAAGGTCACGTCGGGATCGGCCGCGCAGTTCGGCCTCACCGGCCGTGGCTGGCTGGGCCCCGGAGCTGTCGCCGACATCTGCGTCTTCGACCCCGCCACCATCGGCCACGACGGCACGTACCTCGAGCCTGACCGACCGCCGACCGGCGTCGAGTATGTGGTCCTGGCGGGCGCAGTGGTGGTCGACGGCGGTCGGTTCGGTGGTGAGCGGCGGGGCGAGATCCTGCGCCTGGGACCCGGCCACGGGGGCGACGGGCCCGCCACCTGACGTGGCCGGCATCTGATCGACTCGCCAAACGTCGGCCCCACTTCGTTGTGACATCGGACATAGCCGGCGCGATCGGGCGGGCGTACCGTCACGGCCACGCAGGCCACTCACCGTGACTGAGGGGGGCTCCAGTGCAAAGACATCACAGGCGGACGGTCGGCGTCGTCCTCTCGCTGCTGGTCCTGACGGCCGGCTGCGGTTCGACCAATGACGACGACGCCGGAGATTCGTCAGGCAGCGACGAGCCGACCGAGGCGCGCGGCATCACCGACGACCAGATCACGATCGGGTTCGAGTACGTCTCCAGCGGGGACGAAGCCCTCGAAGCCGGCGGCATCGAGGGAGTGACCGCCGGCGACGGCCACGCGATCTTCGAGGCCCTGATCGACCGGGTGAACGCCGACGGCGGGGTGCTCGGCCGGGAGATCGTCCCCGTGTTCTACGCCGCCGACGCCACCTCGACCGACCCCGCCGCCGACGAACAGGCCATGTGCACGGCCTTCACCCAGGACGCCGAGGTGTTCGCCGCGCTGGTGTTCCGGCACACCGAGTCGGCCCTCCAGTGCCTCGCCGACGCCGGCGTGGTGACCATCGGTCCGGGCGGGATCAACGCGTCGGACAGCGCCCTGTTCGAGCAGTTCCCGCTGTACGTCGAAGCCGGTTCGCTCAGCCTGGACCTGATGGCGTCGACGCTGGTCGATGCCCTGGTCGACGACGGGTTCCTGAGCGATGACGCCACCATCGGCGCCATCCTCCCCGACGACCCGGTCTTCATCCGGGCCTACGAGGACGGGCTCGTGCCGGCGCTCGAGGACGCCGGGCTCGAGGTGGCCCACGACGTCCGGGTTCCGATCGACACCCAGGACGCGATCAGCGCGGCCGTCCAGTCGAGCGTGCTCGCCTTCCGGGATGCCGGCGTCGACCGGATGCTGCTGCTCGACAGCGGCGGCGCGCTCCTCGTGTACCTGATGAACGCCGCCGATGCGCAGGGCTACCGGCCGCAGTACGCCATGACCACCCAGAGCGGAGGCACGGCCATCGTGCCGAGCGTGCCTCCGCAACAGCTCGAGGGGTCGACGGGCATCGGCTGGCTGCCGGACTTCGACATCCCCGAGTCGGAGCTGGAGACCTGGCCCGCACGGACCGACTGCCTCGACCGGCTGGCGTCCGAGGCCCAGTTCGCCGACCCGAACGCCCGCAGCATCGCCCTCGACGGATGCACGCAGGTCGACCTCCTGCTCGCCGGGCTGGAGGCGGCCGACGAGCTGGACGCCCAGGGGTTCATGGCCGGGATCGAGAGCCTCGGCGACAGCTTCGAGGCGGCATCGATCCCCGCGACCCGCTACGGCCCGGGGCGCCACGACGGCGTCGGAGCCGTGCAGCCGTTGGCCTTCGACGACAGCTGCACGTGCTTCCGCTACGAAGGTGACCCCCGCCCGGTCGACTGATGCACCGGAGGACCACGTGGGTGAGGTGGGTAGCCAGGCTGGCTGCAGTCGCATGGCTCAGCGGCTGCAGCCTGTCCGGCCTGAACTTCCGTGAGGACACCCGGGTCGACGTCGTCGCCCCGGCCGACCGCTCGCAGGTGGCCCTGCCGCTCACCGTGGAGTGGACGGTCCGCGACTTCGACGGCTCGTTCGCCCTGTTCGTCGACCGGGCCCCGCAGCCACCCGGTCGGAGCGTCGCCTGGCTGTTCCGCAACGACGACGGCTGCATCGAGGAGTCCGGCTGTCCCGACGCGGCGTTCCTCCAGCTCCGGGGCATCTACCTGACCGACGAGCCCCGGCTGGTGATCGACACCATCCCCCAACTGACGGGGGATGACGTACGGGAGCGCCACGAGGCGACGGTCATCCTGCTGAACGAGGACGGCGAGCGGTCCGGCGAGAGCGCGTTCTCGGTCGAGTTCGAGATCGAGCGGGAGCCGCGCTGATGCCCGATCAGCTGGACGAGATCGCCGCGACGCGGGACGAGCTCCGGCCCTGGGCCCGGGCGCAGCTCGGCGTCACCGGGGACGCCGAGGCCGCGACGCCACCCCTCCGGGCGACGATGGCCCGCTACGGCCTGTCCTGGTACCCGATCGTGGCCCTCGGCCTGCTCGCGGTGGCCGACACCTTCCAGGTCTACGCCTTCGCCGTCCTCGCCCCGGAGATCAGCCACACCCTCGGGGTCGGCAAGGGGGTGCTGGCCGGCGTCCTCGCGCTCCGGACGCTCGCCATCGCTGCGGCCCCGCTGCCGATGGCAGCCCTGGCCCAGCGGGGATCCCGCCGGGCCCTGCTCTGCATCGTCACCGGGGTGGTGTGGAGCCTGGTGGCGATCTCGACGGGCTTCGTGGTGGCCGTCTGGGGGCTGGTGTTCGTGCTGGTGATCGACGGGTTGACCAGCGGCAGCGTCAGTGCGCTGCACCAGCCGCTGCTGGTCGACGCCCACCCGCCCGAGGGACGGATGCGAGCGCTGTCGATCTACCAGGGGTCCGAGCAGGTCGGGAACATCGTCGCCCCACTGGCGGTCGCCGTATTGGTGGCTGTGCTGGCCTTCACCTGGCGCGGGGTGTTCGTCGTGCTCGGCCTGCTCTCGCTGGCGGCTGTGCTCGCGGCTTCGAGGCTGCGCGACCCCGGGGTCGGCCGGTGGGACACCCAACGGCTGCGGGAGGCGCTCCGCCACCACGGTGAGGTGACGGGGCCGGCCGTGGAGAGCGAGGAGGTCCGGCTCAGCTTCTTCGAGATCATCCGTCGGCTGCTCCTCATCCCGACCGCCCGCCGGCTGATGTTCGGCTTCGCCGTCTTCGGGGTGATGCTGATCCCCCTCCAGACCTTCACCTTCTTCTTCCTCGACGAGCGCTGGAACCTCGCTCCGGGGCCGCGGGGTGTGTTCTTCGCCTACCTGGCCGTGGTCGGGATCGCCGCTCTCGCACTGTTCGGCCGGCGTGCGGAGGCGCTGTTCCGGAGCGACCCCGGCCGTCCGATCCGCCTCGGCGCCGCCTGCCTCGCCGCGTCCGTGGTCCTCATCGCGCTGGCTGCGCTGTCCCCTTGGCTCTGGCTGACGGTAGCGCTGTTCGGCCTGGTGTCCGCGCTGGGGGTGGTCGTCGGCCCCGCGCTGACCGGGCCGCTGCTGTCCGTGGTGCCACCGACGATGCGGCCCCACGCGTCGGCGCTCACCGGGATCTTCATCGGCGGCGTCGGCGGCCTCATCGGTGCGCTGTTCCTGTCCGGCATCGACCGCCGCTTCGGCATCGGCGGCGCGCTGGTGGCGCTGGTCGTCCCGGGCATCGTCGGCGCGCTGGTCATCGCCAGCGCGGCGTTCACGGCCTCGTCCGACCTCGACCGCTTGATCGACGAGATCCTGGAGGAGGAGGAGATCCGCCGCATGGGCGCATCCGGCACGCACCTGCCGATGCTGGCCTGCCGTGGCATCGAGCACTCCTACGGTCCGGTCCAGGTGCTGTTCGGCGTGGACCTCAGCGTCGACGCCGGCGAGATGATCGCCCTGCTCGGGGTGAACGGGGCCGGGAAGTCGACGTTGCTCAAGGTCATGTCGGGAGTCGCTCTCCCGTCCCGGGGGACGGTGCGGTTCCGTGGTGCCGACATCACCTTCCTCGACGCCGAGCGCCGCCTGCGGTTGGGCATCACGCAGATCCCCGGCGGGCGGGCCGTCTTCGGCCCGCTCAGCGTGGTCGACAACCTGCGGGCCTACGGCTACACGCTGGGTCGCCAGCGGCGGGCGCTGGACGACGCCATTGACCGCAGCTTCGAGGCCTTCCCCCGCTTGTCCGAGCGGCGCAACCAGCCGGCGTCGACGCTGTCCGGGGGCGAGCAGCAGATGCTGGCCCTCAGCAAGGCGCTGCTCCTGCGGCCGTCGCTCCTGCTGATCGACGAGCTGTCGCTGGGTCTCGCGCCGCTGGTCGTCGACCAGCTGCTCGGGATGGTCCGGCAGCTCAACGCCGAGGGGGCCGCGGTGGTGCTGGTCGAGCAGTCGGTGAGCATCGCCCTGGACCTGGTGGAGCGGGCCTACTTCATGGAGAAGGGGGAGATCCGCTTCGAGGGCCGGGGCGCCGACCTCCTGGGCCGCGACGACCTCCTGCGGGCGGTGTTCCTCGACGGCCACCAGGAGCGGGCTCCGGCATGACGTCGATCGTGGCGTTCGCGCCCTTCGGGGTCGAGGTCCCGGCCACTGTGCTGATCCTCGGGGCGATCCTGGGGCTGACCTATGGCCTGCTCGCCGTGGGCCTGGTGCTGGTCTACCGGTCCAGCCGCATCGTCAACTTCGCCCACGGCGAGATCGGGGCCTTCGCCGCGGCGATCTTCGCCGTCACCGTGAACCGCTGGCACGTCCCCTACTACGCAGCCCTACCCCTGGCCCTGGCACTGGGGGCGGGCGTCGCCGTGGCGGCCGAGGTGGCCGTGATCCGCCGGCTCCGCAACGCCCCCCGCCTGATGAGCGTGGTGGCGACGCTGGGCGTCGGTCAGCTGCTGGTGGCGCTGGCCGTCGTGTTCAACCCGTCGGCTACGGCGGGTGGGAGCTACCCGAGCCCGCCGGGCCTCCCCGAGTTCGACATCGGCTCGCTCCGGATCAACCAGGCCTACACAGGGATGCTGGTGTTCGCCCCGCTCGCCGTGGCCGGCGTCTCGCTGCTGCTGCGGCGGACCCGGCTGGGCATCGCCATCCGGAGCGCGGCGGCCAACCCCGAGGCCGCCCGCATGGCCGGCATCTTCGCCAGCCGGATGTCATCGCTGACCTGGGCCCTGGCCGGCATGCTGTCGGCGCTCACCGCGCTGCTCGTGCTGCCGTCGCGGGGAATCGTCTCCGGCGAGTCCTTCGGGCCCACACTGCTGCTGCGGGCCCTGGCCGCCGCCGTCCTGGCCGGCATGGGCAGCCTGGTCGGCGCGATGGCGGCCGGCGTCCTCCTCGGGATGGTCGAGCAGGTACTGCTGTGGAACGACGCCGGCCCCGGGGTGACCGAGGTCGTGCTGTTCGTGGTCATCCTCGTCGCCCTGGCCCTGAGGCGGAGCCGGGTGAGCGACAGTGACCGCGACGAGAAGGGCAGCTGGGCCGCGGTGCAGCAGTGGCGCCAGCTGCCCGACGCCGTGGCCCGGCTGCCCCTGGTCCGGAGCCTGGGCTGGCTGGTGGCCGGGGGCGGGGTGGCGGTGACCGCCGCCATCCCCCTCGTCGCCTCCAACAGCACCTCCATCACGCTGATCGGGATGATGGGGTTCGCCATCGTCGGCCTGTCGGTGGGGATCATCGCCGGCCTCGGCGGCCAGCTGAGCCTGGGTCAGTTCGCGCTGGGCGCTGTTGGCGCGTGGGCCTCCTACCAGGTGGTCCAGGCAACGGGCAGCTTCCCCCTCGGCTTCCTGGCCGCCGGTGCCGCGGCCGCAGCGGCATCGGTGGTGATCGGCCTGCCGGCGGTGCGGGCCCGGGGCCTCCTGTTCACGGTGACCACCCTGTCCTTCGCGCTGATCGTCCCGGCCTGGCTGGCGGACCAGTCCTGGGTGTTCGGGACCGGCGTCCGGCCCGGTCGGCCCATCCTGTTCGGCCAGGCGCTCGACACCGGTCACGAGTACTACTACGTCGCGCTCACGATCCTGGTGGTGGCGCTGCTGGCGGCCCGCAACGTCCGCCGCGGTGGCTTCGCCCGCCAGCTGGTCGCCGTCCGCGACAACGAGGAGAACGCCCGGGGCTTCACCGTCCCCGCCCGTAGGGTGAAGGTGAAGGGGTTCCTCGTCGCCGGGTTCGTCGCGGGCCTCGGTGGTGCGGTGTACGGGCACGCGCTGTCGCTCGTCGGCTCGACGACCTTCCCCACCCGGGCCAGCATCGACGTGGTCGCCATGACCGTCGTCGGCGGCATCGCGGTGTTGGCCGGACCACTGCTGGGTGTGCTCTACGTGATCGGGATCCCGGAGCTCCTGCCTCTCGACTCGGCCGGCATCGCGGCCACCCGGCTGGGCTGGCTGATCCTCATCCTCTACCTGCCGGGCGGCGTGGCTCAGGTCATCCAGCCGCTGCGCGACCGGCTGGCGCGGGCGGTGGCCCGGCGGCACGGGATCGAGGTCTCGGCCAGCGCCTGGGCGGAGGCGGTCGAGATGCCCGGAGGCGGCGGGGACGACGGGGCGGGGGCCCGCCCCGACCGGGCCCGACTCGATGCGCTCGCCGCGATCACCGCGGGCGGGTCGACGACGCCGCCGGACGCCACGCGCCCGGCCCGGGGGAGGCTCCAGGCGACCGAGCTCTCGAAGTGCTTCGGCGGCCTCCGGGCCGTCGACCGGGTGACGTTCAGCGTCGAGCCCGGCGAGATCGTCGGACTGATCGGCCCCAACGGCGCCGGCAAGACCACCACCTTCGAGCTGCTCGGCGGGTTCGCCCGTCCGGACGGCGGCCGGGTGGAGCTCGACGGGGTCGACATCACCCACCTCAGCCCCGAGGAGCGCGGGCGGCGGGGCCTCATCCGGTCCTTCCAGGACGCCAGCCTGTTCCCGACCATGACCGTGCTCGACACGGTGCGCCTCGGCTTCGAGCGGGTGCGACCGACCCGCCTGCTGCCCTCGGTCGTGGGTTGGCGGCGGTCCGAGCGCGAGAAGGATCGCCTGGCCCGCGAGGTGATCGCCTCGATGGGCCTGGACGCCTACCGCAACCGACCGATCCAGGATCTGTCCACCGGCACCCGACGGCTCACCGAGCTGGCCTGCCTGGTCGCCCTGCAGCCGACGCTGCTGCTGCTCGACGAGCCGTCGTCCGGGATCGCGCAACGGGAGACGGAGGCTCTCGGCGGCCTACTGCGCGGCCTCCGCGACCAGCTCGGGATCACCCTGCTGGTCATCGAGCACGACATCCCGCTCATCATGGGGGTCAGTGACCGGGTCATCGTCATGGACACCGGGCACATCATCGCCGACGGGCCACCCGACACCGTGCGCCAGGATCCGGTGGTGCTCGATTCCTACCTCGGGACCGTCGCCCTCGACCGCTCCGACCTGCCCGATGCGTCCGACACGCCGGGCGCCTCGGGCGCCTCGGAGCCCGCCTCCGAGACCGCGGAGATGACCGCGACCACCGGCTCCTGTTCGTGAGCAGTCAATCGGTGAGGTGGAGCTGGAGCTGCGCCACCAGCCGCTCCACCGGGTCCTCCAGGTCGAGGCCCGACAGCTCCTGGAGCCGGCGGACCCGGTAGCGGAGCGTGTTGGGATGCACCGCGAGCGTCGCAGCGGCCGCACGCACGTCGCCGAACGAGTCGAGGTGGGCCCGCAGCGTCTCGATGTAGGTGGTGTTGTGGCGGCGGTCGTGGTCGACGAGCACGGCGAGCCGTCCGGATGCCAGGGCCGGCTGCTCCCGGGCGAGGTCGCGCAGCTGCAGCATCACCAGGCGGGCCCGCACGTCGTCCGCGTACACCGCGAGACGTCGCTCCCGACCAGCCGATGATCGCCCCCGGTCGCCGTCACCCTCGCCGTCGCTGTCACCGTCGCCCAGCACCCGGAGGACCTGGTCGGCCTCCCACCGGCTCTCGACCAGCTGGGCCAGGCCCGGGACCAGCGACCCGACGCCCGCCCACAGCTCGACGGCCAGGGCATCCCGGGTCTGGGCGATGATGTCGTCGGCCAGGCTCACCAACGCCGCGGCGCCGGCGTGGGCCCGGGTGGCCGCCACGACCAGGTAGACCACCGGACCGATCGCGACCGCCGCGGCCCGCCACCGGTAGGCCTCGCAGTACACCGAGACCAACCCGACCAGCCGTTCGGACTGCGCCACCTGCGCCGCCGGGTCGGTGGTGCGCATCTCGAACGCGATGACCCCCACCGGCTCGTCGACCGGCAGGGCGAGCGCCGCGGCCACCACCTCCGGCGCCACCCGGCCGTCGAGCGCCTGGCGGAGCTGCTCGCCGCGGCGCTGCCGGACCAGGTCCTCGCCCAGGCGGTGGCGCAGGAGGTGCAAGCTCGCGAGGCGGGCCGCCTCCCGCAGCGCGTCGGCGGCTCCGGCCGGGAAGGGGTGGCGGCCTTCGGCCACCCAGATCGAGCCCAGCACCTCGTCGCCGGCCCGCACGGCGATCGCCAGGCGTTCGCGCAGCGGCGGGTCCTCGTCCGGGAACCCCACCCGGACGATCTCGTCGGTCGACCAGAGCTGGCGGAAGACGCCCAGCTCCTCCAGGCGGGCGATCCACTCCGCGGGCACCCGACGGCCGAGGATGGTCTGCCGCCGCCCCTCGTCGATCTCGTCGTCGCCCGAGGAGTAGGCCAGCACGACCGACTGCCGGTCCTCGATGGTGGTGGGACCGCCGACCATGACGGCGACCGCGTTGGCCAGGGCGAACAGGTCACCCATCGGGACATCGCCGCCCTCGGGTCCTTCGCCGGCTCCGGCCGCGGACATGGCGGCGCGGAACAGCGAGTGGAGCTGCCCCCACGCGATCTCCGCGGGAGCGGCGACCAGGGCCACCCCCGCCTCGCGGGCGGCGTCGAGCACCTGGGGGTGGACCCCCGTCCGCTGCTTGACCACCAGCCCGGCCGCACCCGCGTGGCCGACCCGCCCGACCAGCGGAGCCAGGTCGCGGTAGCCCGGGTCGAGGCCCACCGCCAGCAGCAGCTCGCCGGCGTGCAGCAGCAGGTCGTCGTCGGGGTCGTAGATGACCAGGCCGGTGAGCTCGACGTCGACCCCGCTCGGGGCGACGACGAGGTCGAGCACGCCGAGGCCCAGGCTGTCCAGCACGCTGCCGAGGGTGGCCACGGGCTGGGTCATCGCCACATCGTGTCACGACGCGGCCCACCTGGCTGATCGCACTAATGACAGGCCGGTCCTTGGTAGGAGCGGACGACGACGGTGCAGCCCGCAGTGACCACACTGGTCACCTGTGAGGGCTGAGACTGCGGCCGCGGAGCCGACTTTCGCCGAAGCAACGCTCCAGGCCAGGACGGTCGCCACCGATGCCGCGCGGGAGGCCGGTGTCGAGGTGGTCGAGCCCCACGACGCCGAGAGCGCCATCGCCATCAGCGACCTGTTCGCCCACATCTGGGCCCGGTCCGACGGCGGGGCTCCGGCGCCGGTGCACCTCCTGCTGGCGCTGGCCCACACCGGCCACTACGTCGCCGCCGCCCGCGGTGACGGGGAGATCGTCGGGGCGGCGATGGGGTTCCTGTCTCCGGAGTCGCCCGACCAGCCGGCCAACGGCGGGACCGCGCTGCTGCTCCACTCGCACATCGCCGGGGTCCAACCGAACTGGCAGAGCCGGCACGTCGGCCTGGCCCTCAAGCTCCACCAGCGGGCCTGGGCCCTGGCTCGAGGCGTGCGCCGGGTGGAGTGGACCTTCGATCCGCTGGTCCGGCGCAACGCCTACTTCAACGTCGCCAAGCTGGGCGTGCGGCTCGAGGTCTACGTGCCCAACTTCTACGGGCCGATGGCCGACGACATCAATGCCGGGGAGGACAGCGACCGCTGCTTCGCTCGCTGGGACGTGGCCAGCCGCCGGGCCATGGATGCCAGCGAGGGGCGGTTGGAGGCCCCTGACGCCGCCAGCCTCCGACCGCCCCGCGCCGTGCGGCTGCTCGCCGATGACGGCCGCGGAGGACCTCACGTGGCCGTCGTCGGTCACCTCCCGGCGGGAGCCCTCGGGTTGTGCTGGGTCCCGCGGGACATCGTCGCCCTCCGGGCCAAGGACCCCGGCCTGGCCCGGGCCTGGCGGCACGCCTTGCGTGAGACGCTGGGCGCCGTGCTGGCCGACGGCTGCGCCGTCACCGCCGTGACCCGGGATGGCTGGTACGTCGTCGAACGCCTGCCCCAGGACGAACCGCGCCACGGGACCGCCGCGGAGCCGAGGTCGTGAAGCTCACCGGGATCGAGCTCCGCCGGGTCGCGCTGCCGCTGGTGGCGCCGTTCCGGACCTCGTTCGGCACCGAGTCGACCAAGGAGGCGCTGCTGGTCCGGGTGCGGACCTCCGACGAGGTCGAGGGCTGGGGCGAGTGCGTCGCGATGACGGAACCCCTGTACTCCTCGGAGTACATCGACGGCGCCGAGCACGTGATCCGCCACCACCTGCTCCCCCGGCTCCTGGCCCGGGACGACGTCACCGCGGCGACGGTCGGGCCCGCCTTCGCAGCCGTGAAGGGCCACCCGATGGCCAAGGCGGCGGTCGAGATGGCCGTACTCGACGCCGAGCTGCGCGAGCGGAGGACCTCGTTCGCCGAGCACCTCGGCGCGGTCCGGCGCCGGGTGCCCTGCGGGGTGTCGGTCGGGATCATGGACACGATCCCGCAGCTCCTGGACGCCGTGCAGCGCTACATCGACCAGGGCTACCGGCGGGTCAAGCTGAAGATCGAGCCGGGCTGGGACATCGGGCCGGTGGCCGCGGTGCGGGAGCGGTTCGGCGACGGGCTCCTGCTGCAGGTCGACGCCAACTGCGCCTACCGGCTCGAGGACGCCCGGCGCCTGGCCGAGCTCGACCGGTTCGGCCTGCTGCTGATCGAGCAGCCGCTCGACGAGCTGGACGTCCGGGGCCACGCCACGCTGAGCCGCTCGCTGCAGACGCCGATCTGCCTCGACGAGTCGATCACCTCCGCTCGCGCCGCCGCGGACGCCATCGCCCTCGGTGCCTGTGCGGTGGTGAACGTGAAGGCCGGGCGGGTCGGGGGCTACCTGGAGGCCCGGCGGGTCCACGATGTCTGCGCTGCCGCCGGCGTCCCGGTGTGGTGCGGGGGGATGCTCGAGACCGGGCTGGGGCGGGCAGCCAACCTGGCGTTGGCGGCCCTCCCCAACTTCACCCTGCCCGGCGACACATCGGCCTCCGACCGGTACTTCGCCCGCGACCTCACCCGACCCTTCGTGCTCGACGACGGTGAGTTGGAGGTGCCGGCCGGACCAGGGCTGGGCGTGGAACCCGATCCCGACGTACTGACCGACGTGACCACCGCCGTGCTGTCGGTGGTGCCTTAGTGGACCTGACCGCTGGAGGGGGGCCGACCGTGGCCGGGACGACTGCGACGACTGCGACGACCGGCACGACCGGGACGACGAGCATCGAGGGCAGGCTGGCGCCCATCGTCACCGGCGCGATGGAGCGCTTCTCCGTCCCCGGCGTCACCGTGGGCCTCATCTACCAGGGCGAGGAGCACCGGCTGGCCGAGGGGGTCACGGCGACGGAGTTCCCGCTCCACGTCGACCCGCAGACGCTGTTCCAGATCGGATCGACCACCAAGACCTACACCGCCACGGTCCTGATGATGTTGGTGGAGGAGGGCAAGGTCGACCTGGAGGCACCGGTGCTCGACTACCTGCCCTCCTTCCGGCTGCCCGACGAGGACGCCGCCCGGAAGGTGACGATCCGGCACCTGGTGACCCACACCGGCGGGTTCCTCGGCGACTACTTCGACGACCTGGGCCGGGGCGCCGACGCCCTACGGCGGATCGTGCGGCGCATGGCCAAGCGCACTCCCCAGGTCACCCCGGTGGGCGGCACCTGGTTCTACAACAACGCGGGCTTCTACGTGCTCGGCCGGCTGCTGGAGGTGGTCACCGGGACCGCCTACGAGGACCTCGTCCAGCAGCGCCTCCTCGATCCCCTGGGCATGACGATGACCTTCTTCTTCGCCGAGGACGTCATCACCCACAAGACCGCGATCGGCCACGACGTCCACCCCGACGGCACGATCGCCATCGCCCGGCCCTGGGGTCTGATGCGGTCGGCCAACCCGGCTGGCGGCCTGGTGTCCAACATCGACGACCAACTGCGCTACGCGCACTTCCACCTCGGCGACCAGGTCGCCGAGGACGGGGCCGCAGCGCCGGACAAGCCGCTGCTCGGCGCGGCGACGCTGGAGCGCATGCAGGCCCCGCTGGCGCCGGCGGGCAGCATCGCCGACGCCGTCGGGGTGTCCTGGCTGCTCGACGAGGTCGAGGGAACCCGGCTGGTCAAGCACGGCGGGTCGATCAACGGGCACATGTCCGAGTTCCTCCTGGTGCCCGAGCACGGCTTCGCCATCACCGTGCTCACCAACGGATCGCGGGGCCACGAGCTCGGCGAGGTCGTCGTCGACTGGGCGCTGGCCGAGCTGCTCGGCCTCCGTCGTCCCAAGCCGCGCCTCCAGCCGCTCGAGCCCGCGGCGGCCGCGGCCTACACCGGGCGGTACCGCGCGGAGTACGGCCACAACCTCGTCACCAGCCAGGACGACGGGCTGCTGCTGACCTTGGTGGCCTCCCCCGAGGCCCTGGAGGCCGAGCCCGAGCTGGCCGCTCTCCTACCACCGCCGCTGCCGTTGGCCTTCGTCGGCGACGACCGGGCCGTGGTCCAGGGGGACCACAAGGAGGGGATGCAGGTCGAGTTCCTGCGGGACGACGACGGCGCGGTCACCTGGATGCGGTTCGGCGGCCGCCTCCACCGGCGGGAGGAGGGTTGACGATCATGAACGCCCGCTGGAGCGTGAACGGATCCCGCCTCCAGGTCGACCTGGAGGACATCTTCCGGCGCGTCGGGGCCGAGGCCGCCCTGCACATCCGCGAGGTGGACGGCGACCGCGAGCTGGGCCGGGAGCCTGACGACCTCGTCGTGACGGCCTCGGTCTTCAAGGTGCCCGTCCTGTTGGAGCTGGTCCGCCAGGCCGCGGCGGGCGAGATCGATCTGACCGAGCGGACGGTGGTGCCCGCGAAGCGCCGCAGTCCCGGTCCCACCGGCATCGCGGCCATGCTCGACGACGTCGAGCTCAGCCTCCGGGATCTGGCCCTGCTGATGATGAGCGTCAGCGACAACACGGCCACCGACGTCCTCATGGAGCGGATCGGCGTCGACCGCATCGCCGCCACCCTGGCCTCGCTCGGCCTCGAACGGACGGTCGTGGCCGAGGACTGCGCCGCGCTGCTCGCCGGCCTGGTCGCCGACCTCGGCTTCGAGGCCCTGGACGAGGCCGTCGCCGCGGTCCCCGAGCTCGAGCCGGCCCTACTGGCCCGGGCCCGCGCGCTGGTCGCCGCCGAGACCAACCGGACCACCCCCCGCGAGATGACCACGCTGCTGTCGCTGATCTGGCGGGACGAGGCCGGCCCGGCGGAGGCGTGCGCCGAGGTGCGACGGATCATGGCGCTGCAGGTCTGGCCCCACCGGCTGATGTCGGGGTTCTCGGACCGGGTGGTGGTCGCGGGGAAGACGGGGACCCTGCCCGGGATCCGCAACGAGGTCGGCGTGGTGACCTATCCGGACGGCAGCCGCTACGCGATCGCCGTCTTCACCCGGGCCCGCACCTACACCTTCCGGCAGCCCGCCATCGATGCCGCCATCGGCCGTGCGGCGTACTTCGGGGTCGAAGCGATCCGGGCCGGGAGGGTGCCCACACCGTGACCACCGTGGACATCGGCCCGGATCTGCTCACGCGGCTGGAGCGTCGCCGCGCGGCGATGGTCGAGGACCTGGCCGCGCTGGTCGCCACCGAGTCGCCGTCCGCCGACCGGCAGGCCCTGGCCGGCTGCGCTGCGCTGGTGGGCGAGATCGGAGCGCGGCTGCTCGGCGCTCCGGCGGAGGTCCTGGCGGTCGACGGCCGGTCGCACCTCCGCTGGCGGCGGGGAAGCGACGGCCCGCTGGTGCTGGGCCACTTCGACACGGTCTGGCCGCGGGGGACCATCGACCGCTGGCCGTTCGCGGTGCGCGACGCTCAGGCGTCCGGGCCCGGCGCCTTCGACATGAAGGCCGGGATCGTGCAGGGCCTCCACGCCCTGGCCGAGCTGCCGGCCGACCGGCCCGTGACGCTGCTCCTGACCAGCGACGAGGAGATCGGGTCGCCGTCGTCCCGGGACCTGATCGCCGAGGAGGCGGCCCGGGCGCCCGCGGTCCTGGTGCTGGAGCCCAGCGAGCGCGGGGCGTTGAAGACGGCCCGGAAGGGCTTCTCGACCTACGAGCTGCGCATCACGGGCCGGGCCGCGCACGCGGGTCTGGACCCGGGGCACGGCATCAACGCCGGCATCGAGCTGGCCCACCAGGTCCTCGCGGTGGCCCGTCTCGCCGGCACGGGCCCGAGCGCCGCCACGACGGTCACGCCGACCGTGGCCAGCGCGGGGACGACCTCCAACACGGTGCCCGCCGCCGCCCGGCTCGCGATCGACGTGCGGGCCGAGACCGCGGCCGAGCAGGAGCGGATCGACGCTGCCGTGCGGGCCTTGCGGCCGGCGCTGCCGGGTGCCCGCCTGGAGCTGGCCGGCGGCATCGACCGCCCTCCCCTCGAACCGGCGCTGTCGGCGGCGCTGTTCGCTCTGGCCGGCTACGTCGCCGCGGCGCTGGGGCTCGATCCGCCGGGATCGGCCCACGTCGGCGGGGCCAGCGACGGCAACATCACCGCCGCGCTGGGCGTCCCCACCCTCGACGGGCTGGGCGCCGTCGGTGCCAACGCCCACGCCGAAGGCGAGTTCGTGGTCCTCGACGAGCTACCCCGCCGCGCGGCTCTCCTGGCCGGCCTCATCACCGGCTTGTAGCCCTCCCGCCGCCGGCCTCCCGGCCCTGCCGAAACTTCGGCAGGAAGCGCCGGGTTTCGCCACTTCCTGCCGAAGTTTCGAGCGGGCGGGGGTGCACCGCCTCATCCTGATGTGGTGACGACGGCGCCCACCGGTCGTGGCACGGTGACCACATGAAGCTGATCTTCGGGTGGATGGCGCTCACGGTGGTGGTGCTGGTGACCGTCGCGGTGCTCCCGGGGCTGCGGGTCGATTGGTCCGCCGGCGCCTATTGCGCTGTCGCCGCGGGGTTCGCGGTCGTGAACGTCGTCATGGGCTGGATCCTCACAGGGGCGTCGGTCCCGTTGAAGGTGTCCACGTGGGGCCCGATCCTCCTGGTCGTCAACACGCTCGCCCTGCTCCTCACGGACCGGGTGATGGAGTCCCTGGAGGTCGACGGCCTCTGGCCGGCGCTGCTCGCCGCGGCGGTCATCTCGCTCGCCGACATGGTGATCGAAGGGATCAGCCGGAGCTTCAGGGGCGCCATCGCCCGCTCGCCCTGACCGGGCTCGGCAAGTCACCCCGGACGGGTGACGACCGGCGGGGCTGCCCGCCACAAGGTGTCGATGAACAGATCGAACCGGGCCCTCATGAGGAGGAGCGCGCATGTCGAGTCAAGCAACGCGAGAGACGACGGGATGGGTGGGTTGGAGCGTCTTCGCCGCCGTCATGATGTTCCTCGCCGGGGGCCTGAACGCCCTCTACGGCCTGGTGGCCGTCCTGAACGACGACTGGGTCGTCTGGACCAACCGAGCAGACGTGTACCTCGACCTGTCCACCTGGGGCTGGGTGCACATGATCCTGGGCGTGCTCGTGGTCCTCGCGGGCGTCGGCGTCCTCAGCGGCAACGTCCTCGGCCGGACCGTCGGCGTCATCCTGGCCTGCCTGAGCATCCTGGCCAACTTCTTCTTCATCCCGGTCTATCCGCTGTGGGCGCTGACCATCATCACCATCGACGCCCTCGTCATCTGGGCCCTGACGGCCCACGGCCGGGAGCTCGGCTCCGCCCGCTGAGCGGCTGAGCGCCGGGACCCGCCCGTCACGCCGCCGTGATGCGGGCGCGGACGTCGTCGAGGAGCCCGGGGCGGCCCTTGAGCGCGGTCCGGGTCGCGCCGCTGAGCGCCCAGGGGTGGAGCCGTGGGAGCGCCGTGCGCAGGGTGTCCTCCCCGACGGCGTCGGCGGCCCGGGCGACCGCCCGCTCGGCGCCGACCTGCAGGGCGGAAGACGCGACCAGCTCGGCCAGGTCGGTGCTCAACAGCAGGTCCGAGGCGACCAGCTCGCTGAAGCCGAAGTCGATGAGCCACGCCTCGCCGTCCGCGGCGAGGAAGATGTTGGCCAGGCGCAGGTCCCGATGCGCGACGCGGTGCGAGCGGAGTTGGACCACCTCGCTCCAGACCGCGCCCAGGACGTCGTCGGTGACCTCGTCGGGTGTCAGGCGATCGAGCGAGGAGCCGTCGACCGCCTCGTAGGCCAGGACGAAGCCGTTGGGCTCGGCCGGCGCCAGCGCGACCAGCCGGGGGGTCCGCACCCCGTAGGCCAGCGCGGCCAGCGCGACCAGGGCCTCGTGCTCCACGGCGCGCCGGAGCGAGGAGAACGGCTGCTCGTCGCCCAGGTCGCGGGGCACGACCCGGCGGTAGAGGCGGAACAGCCGGTCGGCGCTGCGCTCGTCGTCGCCGAGCGTCTTGACGAACAGCCGCTCGCCGTCGGCCGTCTCCCCGAAGTACGGCGTCGAGCCCCGGGCGTCGACGCTCGCCTGCTCCAGGCGCACGACCGGGACACCGACCGCGGCGAGCCCGGCGACGACGGCCCCGCCCCGAGGCCGCCGGGAGGGACCGCCGAACACCACGACCGCAGCGGCGCCGGCGAGCCACCCCAACAGGACGGCCTCGAGGGGATCGAAGGAGGCCGGAGTGGCGAGGAACAGGACGGTCGCGAGCCCGAAGACCGCGGTCCAGCACAGCTGGCGCCAGCCGCGGGCCAGCCAGGGCGCGGCCGCGGTCGTCGCGGCCGCGGCTGCCGCCAGACCGGCCGCGGTCGGGAAGCCGGCGTCGGCCAGTGGACCGACGGGCCCACCGGCGTCGAGGGCCGCGCCGGCCGACGCCGGCTCCGTGATGTCGAGCAGCGAGGCCAGGGCCGCGGCGACCACGGCGGCCACCACCAAGGGCAGGACCGGCCGCGCATGGCCACCTCGCACCACCACGACCACCCCGGTGACCAGCAGTCCCACCGCGAGCAGCCGCGAACCGGCCACGACCACGTCGACCAGCCAACCCGGGACGGCTGCCAACCCGGCGAACAGCTCGGCGGCGAAGGCCTCCAGGGTGTTGCCGAACAGCCACTCGACCACTACGACCAGCACGATCATCACCGTGGCGGTCAGGAGCCGGAGGACGTCCACGGGCGACCGGACGCGGTCGGACACCGGGGCCTCGACGACGTGCACCCCTTCGGGTGGTGCGACGCCGGCCTGATCGGAGGGGATC
>Ga0075418_10002130_pt1 | contig 22545 bp, 19 predicted proteins | sample SoiMetdeltSBSDD2_FD_81776 | JGI IMG/M metagenome (GOLD analysis project Ga0075418, IMG submission 81776) | Bulk soil microbial communities from a Populus tree surrounding site in Tennessee, USA - Soil MetaG P. deltoides SBSDD2 | ecosystem: Environmental > Terrestrial > Soil > Tree plantation...
GCCATTGCGATAGCTATGACGGATCTTGGTATAACTGGTCAGCAGACGGGGGTCAACTAAATCCTTTGCTTCAGCGGCCAATTTATTAAAATGCTTTTCTTCCTTTTCAGTAGAAGCAATGATCTTTTCCAGTTCTTCTTTCTTTGTATTCAGGATACCTTCTTTCGCTCCAATTGTTTTTTTAGCTTTCTCAAGCAATACCGCTTTTTCAGAGATCTCATCAGTAGCGTCTTTAATATGCTTCTCGGCAAGCTTTACTTCCAGCTGCTGCATCTCGATTTCCTTATTGATCGCTTCAAACTCACGATTATTTTTTACGTTGTTGCTTTGCTTCTCATATTTCTTCACCAGCGCACCAGCCTCTTTGATCAACTCTTTCTTTTGCTCGATAAATTCAGTGATGCCATTGATCTCCTCTTCAATACGAGTTTGTCTTGAATGAAGGCCCTGGATCTCGTCTTCAAGATCGGCTACTTCCATCGGCAATTCGCCTTTTAATACTTTCAATTCATCCAGCTTGGAATCAATTTTTTGAAGTGTAACCAGACCGGTAAGTTTTTCCTGTACCGAATACTCTTTAACTGTACTCATTTATTTGATGATTGTTTTTTAATGATAGTTTTTTTATGAGCCCGGCAATTATGCTACTATTTAACAGTCGTTGCGTCGCACTCTTGTGCGTTCTTATCATTATTCAGCTATAAAAAGTAGCGAACCGGGTTTGTATTCACCTCTGTTTTGAGGACGGCAAAGGTAGGGAATTTTTGTTCCAAAAATTCCTGCAAAAGGTTGACGGTGAATTGTTCACTTTCATAATGACCAATGTCCGCAATTACCATTTTGTCATTCGCATCAAAAAACTCATGATACTTTATATCGGAAGTAATAAAGAAATCAGCTCCGGCGGCCAATGCACTGGAAATCAAGAAACTTCCAGCTCCCCCGCAGATAGCAACTTTACTCATGGGTTTATTCTGCAGTTGTGTGTGCTTTATAATCTGTAGACCAAATTTTTCCTTTAACAATTTTAAAAACTCAACTTCGTCCTTAGGTTGGTCCAATTCGCCAATTACTCCAGATCCGATCGACGAAAACTTATTATCGAGCCTGATTATATCATAGGCTACTTCTTCATAAGGATGAGCGGCCAATAAACTCTTAATTATCCTGGCTTCAAGCCACGCCGGAAATATCACTTCAACTTTTATTTCATTCTCTCTGTGGAGTTCTCCAGGTTTGCCCACATAAGGATCAGTATCTGCCCCACCTTTGAAAGTTCCAAAACCTTCAGCATTAAAACTACATTCCTCATAATTACCGATATGCCCACCGCCGGCATCAAATATTGCACGTCTTATTTTATCAGCATTATTGACAGGGACAAAAGTATATAGCTTCTTAAGCAGATTTTCTTTGGATGATAGGACAGAAATCTTTTTTAAACCCAACATGCTTGCAATTCTTCCATTCACTCCTTTCAAAACGTTATCAAGATTTGTATGAATTGCATAGAGTGCTATATCATTTTTGATCGCTTTTATAACAGCTTTTTGTACATAGTTTTTACCTGTGATCCTTTTTAATCCTGAAAAAACAATAGGATGATGCGAAACAACGAGATTACAACCCCTTTTTAATGCTTCATTAACCACACCTTCAGTTGCATCAAGGGATATCAGTATGCCAGTGCAGTTTGCGTTTTCATTGCCTGTTATAAGCCCGGCATTATCGTAACCCTCCTGTAATAAAGGCGGAGCCAGTGATTCAAGGGAGTCAATCACATCTTTTATTTTCATTCGCTAAAGATAATAAAGCCCAGAATGGGATATTTTTAAAAAAAGTGTACAAAATTTGACTAGAGATTTAAAACGCTTTCGTAACTTTTCCGCCCCATCCCTCAGAAACTTTGCTCCCGGCCCATTTATTGTTCAAAAATTATTGCTATGCCACGAAGAAAAACTTACAATTATCTTCTTCTTTTATTCCTTGTTTTTTCAGGTTTGGCCGGTACACCTACTGATGATGTTCTTTCAAAGAAAGAAAGAAAATTTGCTGCCGATCACATGAAAAATACAAAGATAGCTTTACAGGAGGCTGTGAAGGGGCTCAGCTCTGGACAGTTGAATTATAAGACGGCACCGGATAAATGGTCGGTACAGGATTGCCTTTACCATATTGCCGCTTCAGAAAAAACCCTTTGGTCAATGCTTGAAGCAAGCATGAAAACACCTGCAACTCCTGAAAAAAAGAAAGACCTGAAACTAACAGACGAGCAGTTATCAACGATGATCGAAAGCAGGGAAAAGAAAGTCAAAACCTTTGCCCCGCTTGAGCCTCAAAACACCTCATACAAATCTTTGGATGAAGCGTTGAATGATTTTAAGACTACCAGGGCAGCCCATATAAGGTATATAAAGGCAACGTCCGAAGATCTGAGGAATCATTTTGTCCAAATGTCTTTTGGTATGATCGATTGCTACCAGCTTTGCCTTATGATTTCTGCTCATACCTCCCGCCATATAGCTCAAATGAACGAGGTGAAGGCGGACGCTGGGTATCCCAAATAGCTTCAAATATATGTGATTTCAAAGCCCTTGGAAACATGGGCTTTCTTTTGGTACAATTGCTGCTGCTTTCTATTGCATAGCTCAATGATTATAATTATCTTGCCTGCTCTATCTAAGCCCAATTATGAAAAAACTATACGCCTTATCCCTTTTAGTGCTCATCCTTGGAAGCTGTAAAAAAACAGCGGAAAAGATCGGAGAAGATCTCGTCATTAAAGCCATGACCGATGGTCAATGGACGATCACAAAATTTACGCAGAACGGTACTGATATAACTACCAGCTTTTCAGGTTATAAGTTTCAATACTATGCCAATAAAACTGTTGAGGCTATATTAAACGGCACAACAGAGCGAACTGGAAACTGGGATGGTAATGCATCTGCAATGACAACATATGCTAATTTTCCTGCCGCTCCGAGCCCAATTTCACTCATAAACGGAACATGGAGTATAACCAAGAATGGCTGGACGTATGTAGAAGCAACGCAAAACAGCGGAGGAGATACAAAGACATTACGATTAGACAAACAATAATAAATCCAATCCTACCTTGGATCAACTGCGTCACGGTTGATCCTATTAAACGATAAACAATAGATCTGGTCAATAAGAACTTGGTTAATCCAGATTTTGTGATCGCTAATCCATTATCCTGCGAAATTTATTTAATTAATTCATTATCGCTAAACCACTAGCTTTTGCGACCCTATTTTAGCTATACGACCCTATACCCCAACGTACTGCTTTTGAAAGCGAGGCTCTATCTTTTATGCATTGGGATTTTTACTTATCCAATCATTAGTTCTGGCCAGGCACCAGTAGCTAATTTTACCTCTGATAAAGTATCAGGATGCTCTCCTCTTACAGTCACCTTCCAGGATCTTTCAACCAATAACCCCACTTCATGGGTTTGGGATTTTGGAAATGGACAATTGTCGTCTCAAAAAAACCCAACTGTTAACTATTCTTCGCCGGGCACGTATACAGTTAAATTGGTAGCAAGAAATAGCTCCGGCATAGATGAGGAAGAAAAAATAAATTATATAACAGTATTTCCTTCTCCGGTAGCAAATTTTACTGCCGACATAACAACTTCATGTCTTCCCGGCACTATACAGTTTACTGATTTATCTACGGTCCCAGCGGGTGCAGGCACTATTACATCGTGGAGTTGGAATTTTGGGGATGGTGCCGGCTCTACATCAACTTTGCAAAACCCATCCTATACTTATACCGCTCCGGGATATTATACAGTTTCGCTAACAATTACAAGCAGTACGGGATGCCAAAGTTTTAAATCAATTGGACGATACATCAGGATCATTAGCGGAATAGATGCAGACTTTGTTTATTCGCAACCTACAACCTGCCAGGGGCCTTTTACAGTAAGCTTCCAGGATCAATCAAGCGGACCCGGGAATTTAACTTATCTCTGGAACTTTGGAAATGGAGCTCCATCATCTACTTTACCTAATCCGACAACTACCTATGCAACTGCAGGGACATACTCTGTGCAATTAACTGTTCAAAGCGATCTGGGTTGCAATGGTACGATCACCAAAAATGTTGTTATAGCAGGCAAAACCACTGATTTCATTGCCCCGGGAAGTATTTGTCTTGGACAATCCGTCACATTCCAAAACAATTCTTCACCCTCCCCGACATCATCTTTTTGGGATTTTGGAGATGGAACTACTTCATCACAGATCAATCCGACAAAAACATATTTAGCAGGTGGATCTTATCAGGTTACGTTAATTAATAATTATGCAAATTGTATAGACTCTGTTACAAAAACAGTTTTAGTTAATACACAACCTACGGTTGACTTTGCTGCGAATGATTCAACTTCCTGTAAAACACCTTTTACCGTACAGTTCTCTGATCTAAGTCCTGCGGCGGCAACATGGCTTTGGGATTTTGGGGATGGTAGTCCTACTTCCAACGTAAGAAATCCTTCGCATACTTATAATAGCTTAGGCTTATTTTCTGTCACACTAACTATTACGATCCCGGGCGGATGCAGTAATACAATCACTAAATCTCAATACATAAAGATCAGTCCGACATCTGTACGAATTAGTAATGCACCAAATGGTGGTTGCATACCTTTCACATTCCAACCGATCGCAACTATACAATCTGTCGATAGCGTAGTAAGCTATTTATGGAATTTAGGAGAACCGGGAGCAATATATGCAACGCAGTTTCCAAGTCATACTTACACAACTGCTGGAAATTATAATATCCAGCTTACAATTACCACCCAAGGTGGGTGCGTGGAAACAGTAAATATTCCAAATGGTGTATTAACAGGAACTCGACCCACGGTTAACTTCAGTTTCACTCCAAATAATACTTGTGCCAGTACACCAATACAGTTCACTGATCTCTCAACAACAACACCCGGCGCAATTGTAAGATGGTTATGGGATTTCGGAGACAGCTTAACTTCGACAATACAAAATCCAGCGCATACTTATGTTGATACAGGACTTCTGAATGTAAGGCTAGTTGTATCAAATAATGGTTGCGCCGATTCTTTGACAAAACCAATCCAGGTAAGACCGCCGGTTGCCATTTTTGGATACCGGGCAAATTGTAATAATAAATTGCAAGTTACTTTTCTCGATAGCTCTTTAACCAACGCAATTTATGGCCCTATTTCTTATGAATGGAAAATGGGAGATCCTGCAAATACGGTTTTTACAGGTATAACACCTCCTACATTTACCTACCCGGCTTTTGGAACATACACGGCAACGCTAACTGTAGTAAATGGTCCGTGTTCGTATACTACTACAAAGGAAATAAGAATTATAAATGAGCCGGTTGCTTTTGCCGCCAGCAAGAATCCCGTTTGCAAAAGTGAAGTGTTTACTCTAACCGCTACAGGCAGCAATCCGAATAATATAAAAGATTATAGCTGGACTATTGGACCAAATGTTTTAAGTGATACCAGCCGCAGTATTGATTTTAGTCTTGCAAACTATGGATCATATAATGTGAAATTAGTGAACGAAGATATAAATGGTTGTAAAGATTCAGTTACTATAAACAATTTCATGGTTGTAAGTGGCCCTGTTGCAAACTTTGCACCTAATGGTACCGGTGCGTGCTTAAATAAGTCCATGAGCTTTAATGATCTTTCAACTCCAACATCGGCACCGATCACTCAGTGGACATGGAATTTTGGAGATGGTAACCAACAATCATATACTTCACCACCATTCTCACATATATACTCACAGGAAGGAAGCTATACAGTTAGCTTAATTGTAAAGGATAATGTAAACTGTGCCGATACATTTGCCATTACCGGTGCTGTTCTAATTACAAATCCGAAAGCTGCTTTTTATGCTGATACATTTTATTGCCCTTCATCATCATTACAGTTTACTGATACATCAACAGGTGTTGGCTTAACCCACAATTGGAATTTTGGCGATGGCGGGACGTCTACATTACAAAATCCAACTCATAATTTCCCTGCGGGAAATAATAATTACGATATAAAATTAAAGATCCGCGATCTTGTAGGTTGTGAGGATTCGATAACGAAGATCGGTTATGTCAAGATCAGGAAGCCGGTTGCTGCTTTCAATATGATCGACAGTACCGGCATCTGTTTGCCATTACAAACAAGCTTTAATTTCCAGGGAAGTGATTATGCAAGTTTCAATTGGGACTTTGGTGATGGCGCCACAAGCTTTGCAAACAACCCTTCGCATTTTTATAATTCGTATGGTACTTATTACCCCAAACTATATGTTATCGGTCCGGGAGGCTGCATTGATTCCGCACAGTCAGTTGTCAATGTCTATGATCCACAAGCTACTACCCAGGTCAATTTTACACCAGCATCAGGCTGTGATTCGATGACTGTAAACTTTACCATCACAACCCCGCCGGGATTTAATTTTGTATTTCATTTTGGGGACGGAAAAATGGATAGTACAAGACAATCTGTCTTAACTCATAAATATAACAGCCCCGGTAATTATTATCCTTTTATAATTATACCTGATAAGTATGGTTGTGTAGCATTTGTACCGGTAGCCCCTGTAAGTGTATTTGGAGCTCTACCGCTTTTTGGCATTGATAAAAAAGAGTTTTGCGATAACGGCCAGGTAACATTTACTAACTATACTCTTTCTAATGATCCTATTATTTCAACTGTTTGGGATTTTGGTGATGGTAATACAAGTACATCAACCGATCCTGTACATACTTTTTCCGCACCAGGGACCTACCTTGTAAGACTTTCTGTAAATACACAATACCAATGTCCTAGTTCCTTTGTTGATACGGTGAGAATATATAAAACTCCAATTTTATCAATTACTGGAAAAGATTCTGTTTGCTTGAATGTGCCGGAAGTATTCCTTGGTTCACTTACGCAACCGGATTCCACCATAAAATGGGCTTGGAATTTTGGCAACGGAAATTCGTCACAATTGCAGGAAGGCGTAACGTCTTTTTCTAATCCCGGAGATTATAATATGCAATTGATAGCCACCAATAAACTTGGATGTGCAGATACAAGTTATCATAAAGTTCATGCAGTTCCCCGACCTACCGCGCTACCGGCTGTGGATCCAATTACGATCATTTCCGGAGCAGATGCCCAATTAAATATGAACTATACCGGTCCTATAGTTTCTTATAATTGGCTGCCAACTCAAAATCTGAGTTGTACCCGTTGCCCTGTACCCACGGCCAGTCCGCAATTCACTACAAAATATGCGGTGAACATAACTGACCGGTACGGATGTACAAATAAAGGGGAAGTAACAGTCAAAGTTGTTTGCACGGGTCAGAACTTTTTTATACCAAATACATTTTCTCCAAATGGTGATGGAAGTAATGAGGTGTTTTATCCCAGGGGCACTGGTCTTGATCGTGCAAAAATCTTACGCATATTCAATCGTTGGGGTGAGATCGTATTTGAAAAGTATGATATACCGATAAATGTTGCTTCCGCCGGTTGGGATGGAACCTGGAGGGGTAAAAAGGCAAATTCTGATGTTTATGTATATCAATTAGAGATCTATTGTAAAAATGGCGAATTAATAACTTATACAGGTAACGTAACTTTAATAAGATAATGTGTAAATGAGAAAAAGAATAATCATATTAATAGGTATATGGATCCCGATGTTGTGGAGTAACTCCTTGCGAGGACAAGATCTGCACTTGTCGCAATTCTTTGAAACACCTCTTTTAAGAAATCCTGCATTGGCCGGAATATTTGAAGGGGATGTTCGTCTACAAGCCGTATACAGAGATCAATGGAATAGTGTAACAACGGGATATAGAACGGCATCATTAAGCGGTGAATATAAAGTACCAGTTGGTAAAGGAGATGATTTTGTAACATGGGGAATGCAATTGTTCTATGATCGTGCAGGAACTGTTTCCTTTACACAAACAAAAATCTTTCCTGCTTTAAACTATCATAAGTCCATAAGCAATCAAAAAAACACCTATCTCTCACTTGGATTTATGGGGGGATGGGTACAACATAGTATTGATCTTTCAAAAGTGACAACTAACAGTCAATATGATGGTATGGGATTGGGAGAAAATATTACTGACCCATCATATTCATATTTAGATGGGAGTGTAGGCATGACTTTAAATTCTGTTATGAATAATAATCCCGATAATAATTATTATGTCGGCGCAGCTTATCATCATTTTAATCGTCCGCAAAATTCATTTTATAAAGACAAGAACATAGAGTTGAATCCTAAGTGGGTCTATTCCGCAGGCGTAAAGCTTGGAGTAAATGAGTATACGTATATGACGCTGCAGGCTGATCATTCAAGACAAGGTTCATTTAAAGAAACCATATTCGGTGCTATGTATGGTTTAAAAATTGGCGCTTATCCTGATGAACCTGATTATGCAATTCATTTTGGAACTTTTATGAGATGGAATGACGCATTAATACCCATCGTAAAACTCGATTATCTTCCTTTTTCAGTTTCCATAAGCTACGATGCAAACATTTCAAAACTAAAACCAAGCAGCCATGGTCGCGGTGGTTTTGAGATCGGCATTAGTTGGATCGGTAAACTTGCAGACAAATCAAATCCTTATTTCAAACCAAGATTTTAATTTAGTTGTCATCAGGATTGTTGAATTTAAAAACAAAAGCAGCTACTGCGGCACCTGCAAATGCTCCAAAGAGATAAATCCAAATTTGTGACCAGCAAAACGTCTTCTGAATACTCAATCCCACTGCAACCGCAGGATTGTATGCGCCACCGGAAAATTTTCCAATCACTGTAGCCATAGCTAAAACAGTACCTGCAATTGCAATTCCATAAAAACTATTTCCGGCAGTTCCTTTGGCGGTTGCAACATTAAGTACAACATACGCCAGGGCAAAAGTCCCTAGCATTTCAGCAGCTATTCCTCTTATTGTTTCATCATCTGGAATTATACAAGTTCCTTCTCCCTCCACGCCAAAAATATTTGCAACTACGAGTGCAGCTAATATACCACCTGCAAGCTGACTCATCCAATAGCCAAGCATATCTCCTAAACTTGATTTACCCCTTATCCAAACTGCCAATGAAACAGCGGGATTGTAATGTGCTCCTGAGATATGGCCACCAGCATAGATCATTACCATTAATGCAAGCGCTGCACCAAGGCCACCGCCAAGAGCAGCTCCCATTACAAGAAAAAATGTTCCGATAAATTCAGTAATTACTTTTTTCATACTAGTTGATTTTGGACCTGGACAAATCCAGGAAATAAGAAATAACTTGAAAACCTTTTGAAAAGATAATTGTTTCTTTGAAGAAATATTGTCGAATTTATTTTTTGATAAAATTTTATCTCTCGTTTTATGAAAATCGAAATCGGACAACCCGCGCCAGATTTTACTTTGCATGATTCGGCAAAAAACAAGGTGACTCTTTCTGATTTACATGGGCAAAATGTTTTACTTCTTTTTTTCCCGCTTGCATTTACGAGCACATGTACTGCGGAGCTTTGCGCTGTGAGGGATAACATTTCTTTTTATAATAATGTTAATGCAAAAGTTTTTGGAGTTTCTGTTGACTCACTTCACACTTTAGCAAAATATAAAGCAGAGCAAAATTTAAATTTTACATTATTAAGCGATTTTAATAAAGAAGTATCCTCAATGTATGGCAGTTTATATGAAATGTTTGGTTATAATATGAGGGGTGTTTCTAAACGATCCGCGTTTGTAATCGATAAACAAGGAATTGTCCGTTATGCTGAAGTGCTTGAAAACGCCAGTGAGCAACCAAATTTTAAAAACATCACTCTTACTCTTGAATCACTGACTTAGGAGATGGTGTTTTTACGATGTTCCGATATCTAAACTAGTGATTTACAGCTTTTATAGCCGGATGTGGCTTTTACGTTGCAACGGAAAAAAAAAGCTATTATTTTGCGCAAATAAAGTTAAATTTGTTTTAGTGATTAGAATTGTACTTATATCCTTTATTCTGTTGACAGCCGTAATCTCTAAGGGGCAGTCTACTCGTGAGCCATCTCCCGATGTGCTTCAACCTGTCTTAAAAGTTTATCCTAACCCGGCTACAACTTTTACCAAATTTGAATTTCAAAAAAATTTCGATAAGGGATATACTCTACAGGTTATAAATTTTATTGGCAAACAAGTTTACGAATCAAAAAATATCAATTCTACTACCACCCTTGATCTTTCATCATTCAATCGCGGTGTTTATATTTATCAATTAAAAGATCAATCTGGCAAAGTGGTATTGTCTGGTAAGCTGCAGATTTCGAAATAATGATTTCTAAAATATAGTTGAAGCATCCTGATAAATCGGGATGCTTTTTTCTTTCTATTGAACCTCCACAATCAAAAATTTTAGATACTGTGTATTTTCAACTCCCCGAATAATTGGATGATCTGGGGCCTGCGTTTGAAAACACACCTGTCTTAGTTTACGTCTTACATCCATTGCAGCCATGTCAATTGTTTCTAAAAACATTTCTGTATTAACAAGACTTGTGCATGAAGAAGTAACTAAGAAACCACCAGGCTTCAGAAGTTTCATTCCCCTTAAATTAATTTCCTTATACCCGGCAATTGCCTTTTGAACTGTTTCCCTGCTTTTGGTAAATGCCGGCGGGTCAAGCATAACAACATCATACTTCTTTTCTTCTTTGCTCCATTGCTTCAATACATCAAAAGCATTTGCTACCTGGAATTTGCAAATATCTTCCAGGCCATTTAATGCGGCATTTTTATTTGCCTGTTCTACCGCATTTTCAGAAATATCAAGACCTAAAACTGACCTGGCTCCGTAATGAGCAGCATGTACTTCAAAAGCGCCGGTATACGTAAATACGCCCAATACATCAGCACCTTTTACAATATGCTGAATAGCTTGCCTGTTATCTTTTTGATCAAGAAAATAACCTGTCTTTTGTCCATTTTCAATATCAACAATAAACTTTAATCCATTTTCATTGATCATGATCTTTGTATCGAAAGGTTGCGATAAAAATCCTTTTTGCTGAATCATTCCTTCTACCTCCCTTACAGGCACATCATTTCTTTCATAAATTCCTTTTGGGTTGAATATCTTATTTAACACATTTATGATAGCAGGTTTCCAAACATCAATTCCAAGTGCCAATGTTTGAATAACAAAATAATCATTGAATTTATCGATGATCAATTGAGGCAATGAATCAGCTTCGCCAAAAACCAGCCTGCAATTCTCAACATAGCCAATTTTTCTCCGATACTCCCAGCATTGTGATATGCGATTGTAAAAAAAATCTTCGTTGATCTCATCATTCTTGTTTCTTGTCAGCAGCCTCACCATGATCTGGGACTTAGGATTAATATACCCTTTTCCAATAAATTTATTATCGTGAGCAAAGACATTTACTATTTCTCCACCTAATACCTGTCCATCCACTTTATCTATTTCATTTGAAAATATCCAGGGATGTCCATCGGCGATTCTTTTACTGATATTTTTTCTCAGAAAAACTTTTATCATGGGGCAAAGGTAATCGTCGGCAAATATTGAAAATCAGGCGACTTTATCCGTCAATTTGTCCTCTGATTATCGTTGGCAGTATTATTGAAACCTTACCTTTGCAATCAATTTTTAAAAAAATGCGTCAAAAAGATACGAAAGAGGCAAAAGAACAGGCAAAAATGCAGCAAACTGAGGACGCTGGTGTAGGCATTAATTCGGATGAAAATATCAGCGGCACAACGCATCTTAACGAGCCAATAACAAATGAGCCTGAATTTGAAATACTTCGCAATGAGCTTGGAGAAATGAAGGATAAATACATTCGGAAAGTGGCGGAGTTTGAGAATTTTAAGAAGCGAAGTTTGAAAGAAAGAATGGAGCTTATTCAAACGGCTGGTAAGGAAGTGATCGTTGATCTTCTCGAAGTATTGGATGATGCCGAAAGAGCCGAAAAACAATTGAATGCCTCAAATGATATCAGCCAGGTCAACGAAGGTGTGATGCTCGTTTTTAATAAATTAAAAAGTATATTGGCTGCAAAAGGACTTAAACCGATGGAAACGATCAATAAAGATTTTAATCCGGATATGCACGAAGCGATCACTGAAATACCTGCGCCTTCAAAAGAACTGAAAGGAAAAGTGATTGATGAAATTCAAAAGGGTTATTACCTCAATGATAAAATTATTCGCTTCGCAAAAGTTGTCGTCGGGAAATAAGCAATTATGTCTAAGAGAGATTATTACGATATATTGGGAGTTAACAAATCCGCGTCTGCAGATGAAATAAAAAAAGCTTACCGCAAGGTTGCCATGCAGCATCATCCTGATCGTAACCCTGGTGATAAAAGCGCGGAAGAAAAATTTAAAGAAGCTGCTGAAGCGTATGAAATATTGAGCGACACTGATAAAAAAGCACAATATGATCGATACGGGCATGCAGGGGTAAGCGGTAATGGTCGGGGCTTTGGTGGCGGTATGAACATGGAAGATATCTTTAGCCAGTTTGGAGATGTTTTCGGCGATGATCTGTTTGGTAGTTTTTTTGGAGGTGGTAGCAGAGGCAGAACATCAAGAAGCAGAGGTATAAGAGGTAGCAATCTTCGTGTAAAAATTAAACTTACTTATGAAGAGATCGCTAAGGGTGTTACAAAGAATATTAAGGTAAAAAAACATGTAGTTTGTAACACTTGCGGTGGAAGTGGTGCAAAAGATAAAGGCAGTGTACAAAACTGCGGTACCTGTGGTGGCTCCGGGCAAGTGAGACGAGTTACGAATACTTTTATTGGTCAAATGCAAACTGTTACTACCTGCCCGACGTGTAATGGCGAAGGCACCACAATCACAGCAAAATGTAACGCTTGTAAGGGCGAAGGAAGAGTTTATGGAGAAGATGCTATATCGATCGAAATTCCTGCAGGAGTGCAGGAAGGAATGCAATTGAACTTAAGTGGAAAGGGCAATGCAGGTGAAAGAGGCGGAGTGCCCGGTGATCTGATCATATTGATCGAAGAGGAACCGCACAAAGACTTGCAACGTGATGGAATGAACGTTGCTTATGACTTGCATATCTCATTTACCGACGCAGTATTTGGAACACAGTTAGAAGTTCCCACGATCGATGGAAGAGCCAAAATAAAAATTCCGGCAGGAACACAAAGTGGAAAAGTCTTCCGGCTGAAAGGAAAAGGATTTCCTGCTGTAAACAGCTATCAAAAAGGTGATCAGTTAATTCATGTAAATGTGTGGACTCCTCAGCATGTTAGTTCAGAAGAAAAGGCCATGCTTGAAAAATTAAGCCATTCAAATAACTTCAAACCTCACCCTGATAAAACTGATAAAAGCTTTCTGGATAAGATGAGAGAGTTGTTCTCCTGATGATTTTATAGTCTGAATAACATTCCTACTTTTATATCGATCATATGCAGCCGACTCTTATATAGTTCGGCCACCTGGTGTTCATGAATAGTCTGTGTAGTTATATTGATAAATTGGATACTAAGAGGTTCTCCTTTCGACGGAGGCTGGGGGGTGTTGGGATCAACATGTACATGTGATTGAATGTTTTTTGTATTGATATAATTTAAGCTTCCCCCTTTTATTTTATTGACTGCGATATCAATCAGGTATCTTCCCTGTTTTGCTTTTTCAGCAAACAAGTTCAGGTCGAGCTGCAAACCACCGCCGTAAGCCATAAAAAAGGTATTGTCTTTAATAATATTCTTTCTTTCCAATGCTTCGCAACTGGAAGGATCTTCGGGATCTTCTACAATTACATTGCTGAAGAAATTAGAATTCCCTGCTTTTGCATTTACATAAGGAATGACTTTCCCTTTCGTTAATATATTTCCACGCATAAAGAAAGCTGCATTAAGAACATTACTGGAATAGATCACATCTGTCTTTATACCGGATCCGTCAGGGAAACGTAGGTCCTGCTCCTTCGTGACATAAGCATAGTTACCAATACCAAGCTCGGCCCCAATAGCAAATCTGTCACAAATTTCCTTTAAGGGATATAATACAGAAATATTTAAACTGTGTACCGGGCGAATGTTGTCGGCCATTTCCCTTTGAGGAATAGATAACGAGTAAGAACTTCCCAACTTAAATTGAGAATTTGCAGTTAGGCATAAATAAGCTGCAATGAACATTAAGTAAAATTTTTTCATAACAGTAGATTTAAGGTTAAAAAAATGGCTGATCCGTAACCAGGAAAAATCCCAGGATATTAGATATAAGGTAAGAAATAAATACACGACGAAGATCAGCCTGATTGGATTTAAACAAAAAATTATCAGTAAGGCTCTTCCCAAAGATTATTCAGGATCGCAAAAGTTGAATAAACTCCACATAATTTTCTTGTATGCATTTAAGAAATAACTGATCAAGTGTAACGATCTCTGGCATAATTCTTTTTACAATAGGATTATCAAAAGGAAAAATGGCAGAGAATAAAGAGAAAAAGCAATCAAAAGTTAAACGCTTTCTAAGAATTCTGGGACCGGGCCTTATAACCGGCGCAAGCGATGACGATCCTTCTGGTATAGCCACCTATTCACAAGCAGGTGCACAATTCGGTTTGGGAACCCTATGGACAGCATTAATAACATTTCCCTTGATGGCAGCCATCCAGGAAATGTGTGCAAGAATTGGAGTCGTTACTTCAAAAGGCTTAACAAGCAATATTCGCAATAACTATCCGCGGTCCATACTATATGTAATGATCCTGTTCACCTTCCCTGCTGTGATCCTGAATATTAGTGCTGATATAGCTGCAATGGGGGCTGTAGGTAACCTTATTTTTCCATCAATACCTTCCTATTTCTTTACTATTGGATTTACTGCTATTCTCATGGCATTGATCATTTATTTGCCCTACAAAAAAATAGCTGCCATCTTAAAATGGCTTTGTGCATTTCTCTTGCTTTATCTCATTGTGCCATTTCTTGTAAAACAAGATTGGGGTGAGATTGCAAAGCACACATTTATTCCAACAATAAAATTTGATAAAGATTTTATCAGCATTCTTGTAGCCATTTTAGGAACAACCATCTCCCCTTACCTTTTCTTCTGGCAAGCCACCATGGAAGCTGAAGATATGAAGCATAAAAAAAAGATGTTGATAGTTGACAAAACAATGATACAAAAAATGGATATGGACGTTGATTTCGGAATGTTCTTTTCAAACCTTGTCATGTTCTTTATAATTCTTACAACCGGAACAGTCTTATTCAAAGAAGGCATTACAGAAATTACTACCGTTGAACAAGCTGCTAAGGCATTGGAGCCGCTTGCAGGAAAATTATCTTATTTATTATTTGCATTGGGTGTTATCGGCACGGGTTTACTGGCTATACCTGTATTGACAGGCTGTTTGTCTTATATGTTATCTGAAACTTTTATCTGGAACGGCGGGCTTGATAAAAAATATTACGAGGCCAAGCCTTTCTATTGGGTCATTATTATCTCATTGCTAATTGGTTTGGCAATAAATTATATTGGAATAAATCCCGTGCAGGCGTTGATTTATACTGCTATCTTATATGGCATTACATCACCTGTTCTTATTGCTGTCATCCTTCATATTTCAAACAATAAAAAAGTAATGGGGAAATTTACAAACGGCAAATGGTCAAATATTCTGGGAGTAATTGCATTATTATTTATGACTGTTTCAGCAGTTCTGCTGATCTATTTTCAAGTGAAAGGTGATTAATTTTTATTCTTCTTTTTCTTTCTTGTGTAAAACTCTTTTGCCTTATACACGATCTCTACAAATTGCGCCTGGTTGACATCAGTTGGGTTTGCTGCTTCACTGGCATGAAATAATACATCTCCCCAACTTATCTCTTTTGCAAATGACGAAGATTTAAGAACCGATCCGAACATGATGACCGAGCTTGCGAACCGATACATTGGATCAATCTCTTTATATGGAACAGGATCATACGCAAATGTTTCACTGACCTCGTGCTGAGTTTCGTCCATAGGCAATTTATACTGTAGCTTCACTTCAGCGTATTTAGTTGAATACACATTTGTTCCCGATACAAAATTTGGCTCGATTTCAAAAACTGCTGTTAATGATTGACCTGACCCAATTTCCCCGCCTTCAACTTCAGAAGTAGAATCAGAAAGAGCCCCTACTTTATTATCAAATCCGATTAACCTGTATTGCTTGACCAATGAAGGATCGAATGTCACATGCATGTGTGCATCGTCGGCAATGGTGTAAAGCGTTTGCGTAAATTCTTTCATTATAATTTTTTCTGCTTCCTGGAAATTATCTACATAAGCAAAATTGCCATTGCCTTTGCGTGCCAGTGTTTGAATTTTTGAATCTTTATAATTACCCATACCTACGCCCAAACACGTTAAATAAATTCCAGACTCTCTATGCCGTGTTATCAATTCATCCAATTCCTGTTCAGTTTGAATTCCAACATTAAAATCACCATCGGTAGCAAGAATCACCCTGTTGTTTCCTTTCGCTATAAAATGTTTTTTTGCAACGGTGTATGCCAGTTTTATTCCCGACTCCCCTGGTGTAGAGCCGCCTGGTTGCATTTCATCAATTGCTTTATTGATTTTTTCTTTTTGATTTCCGGCAGTAGGAAAAAGTAATACACCAACTGCGCCACCATATACTACGATGCTGACAGTATCTTTTTCCCGTAAACTCAGTGCAAGCATTTTGAATGCCGACTTTAATAGCGGTAACCTGTTTGGCATATCCATAGAGCCTGAAATATCAACAAGGAAAACAAGATTTGAAGGAGGTAATGACTCAAGATTTAATTTTTTCGAGAAAACATTTATAAAAAAAAGCTGGTTGTCTTCATTCCAAGGGCAGTTAGTGAGAGTAGTTTTTATTTTGAATAACGAATTATCGGGAGGAGACTCATACCCGAAATTGAAATAGTTAAGCATTTCTTCAATACGGACCGCATCAGGAGGCACTTCTAGATTCAGATTGATGAAACGTCTTATATTACTGTAAGAAGCCCTGTCAATATTCAATGCAATACCCGTAGTTGGATATTTCTTTGCCTCTACAAAATTATTTTCAACAAGACTGGCATATGTTTCATCACCTGAATACCATTTCCTTTGATTTTCTCTTGAAAGATCTTTTGTCAGTGAGGCCAGCCGATGTTTTTTATTGCTTGATACTATTGAAGGCAAGGTCTTCAGGTAAAGGGTCAGATATTTATCTGACTTAACAACAACCTGCTCTTTTTGAAACCCCTCATAACTAAAAAATAAGGTATCAGCCCCTTTTGAAGAAGGAATACCAAAAGACCCTGAATTGCCAGTACGAAAAAGATAGCCCGTACTTTGTTGCTTGATATTTACATTTTGTAAAAGACTTCCACCCTCATCCCTCACCTCTCCGCGGAGATAAAACTGCTGTCCATAAAATGGCAAAGCAATGAACAGCAACGACACTATGTGAGAAAAGGCTTTCAATTGGATATTTAACCTTTATCAAAGTACAAAAAATCAATAAATAATGGCTTGCTAATCCTACACCAACTGGTAAATTTCTTTAAAATTTCTCCCGAGACCGTCATAATCAAGTCCATAGCCCACAACAAATTTGTTTGGGATCGAAAATCCGAGATAGTCGATCCTGATTGGAAATTTCATAGCCTCAGGTTTATGTAGCAGTGCAGCGATCTTCATAGATGCTGGTTGGTGATGAAGCAACTTAGGCAGAAACTCATTTAGTGTCTTCCCTGTATCAACAATATCTTCAATTATGATTATATCTTTTCCAATAATATCAACATCCAAACCAATCGCTGTGATCACTTGTCCGCTTGATGTTGTTCCCTTATATGATGCCAATTTTATAAAACATATCTCTGCATCAATAGTAAGATGTTTGAAAAGATCGGAAGCAAACATGAACGACCCATTCAGGATAACAATACACATCGGCCGCAGACCGGCATAATCCGAATTGATCGTGTCAGCAATTTTTTTTACTTGTTGTTGTATGTCCTGCTCTGAAAGAAAAGGACCAAATACTTTATCATGAACCTTTATCTGTGACATCAATCTGTATTATTATTTCCCGTTAGCCAAAGCCGGCATTGCCGGAGCTTTGGTACGTAAATATAAGACAGAACCAACCGCAGGGCGCATATTTGGTTGAAGAAAATTATATTCAAGTAAGCTTTCAATTCGCAATGCTTCGGTTTGTGCAATATCCGACAAAGTTTCACCGGGCCTTACCGTATGTTGTTCATTTAATCCGGTTTTTCTTTTTCTCATTATATAAATGAGCCTGTCTTTATCAACAACCTCCTGCACTTTCATTTCATTAAATTCAAATATCCGTGCAAGCGGTACTGCATACTTTTCAGCAATTGATAAATATGAAGTCCCTTTTTTGGCATAGATAACTTTTGTTTCATTTATTTTAAACTCGCCTTCGGGATAGTCAGGCTTCATCTCAACAATTGCTTGTTGTTTTGTTTCTTTCTTCGCATAAATGACAATCTCTGGTTCTGTCGGCATCACAACCGGTTTTTCATCCATGATTATTTTTTCTGAAGTCTTATCATTCTTACTATCAGCGTTTGCTAAAGTTTCCTGGCCCTTTTTTAATTTGCCTAAAGCGATCATTGTATAATCCTGCAGATCGTAATCTTCGATCAGCTTAATTAATACCTGCGTATATTTTGGATTTGTTGCATAACCTGCTTTTTTCAATCCCAATGCCCATGCTTTGTAATCAGTCGGGTCAAGTTCAAACAGCGATGCATAACGTGGTGATTTCTTAAGGTAGTCCGATTGATCTTTATATGAATCTTTAGAGTTTTCATATTTGCGGAAACATTCATTTGGCGCATCATCAGTATGTTTTACTGTCATGCCGGTCCATTCTGTTTTGCACTTTAATCCAAAATGATTGTTCGACCTTTTTACAAGATCACTTGTGCCGGCGCTGGTTTCATGAATTCCCTGGGCAAGTTTTATAGATGCCGGTATACCCGTACGCTGCATCTCGGCAATTGCAAGATCTTTATAGGTGTTGATATACCCAATGACTACAGGGTCTAGTTGTTGTGCAAAGGAATTTTTTAGTGCTAATGTGGCAAAAAAAAGGAATAGGATCTTAAGTTTTTGCATGGGTGATCTCACTTTTTTCTTATTAAATACAAACCATCACGAAGGGTAAGGATCATTTTCTCGATATCAGTTCTTTTATTAATGAATTCGTTAAAATCTTTTATTGCTTTTCCATTTTTTCCTTTTGGCTCTGCCTCGAAAGCTTCACCATGAAAAAAAATGTTATCGGCAAAAATAAACCCGTTTTTCCTGAGTTTAGGAAAAACAAGGTTAAAATATTCTATATAACCGGGTTTATCAGCATCAATAAATACAAGGTCAAACATTTCACTCAACTCACTAACGATTTTTTTAGCGTCACCAATATGGAGAATGATCTTTTCTTTATAAGCGGATCTATCGAAAAAACCCTTAGCAGTTGCCGCATCATTTTCCCTTATCTCGATTGTATGTAAAAGCCCTTCATCAGTCAGGCCTTTGGCCAGGCATAAAGCGCTGTAGCCGGTAAATGTTCCGATCTCAAGAATTCGACGGGGCCTGATCATCCTGCTACCCATTTCCAGGAATTTACCCTGTAAATGGCCGCTGAGCATTTGAGCTTCAGGATGATTTTTATAGGTAAACTCAGCTACTTCTTTCAATAATGCATCTTCAGGCGATGAATATTTTTCTGCGTACGCTTGTACTATTGGATTGATTAATTCCACTTTTAACTTTTCGCAAAGATAACTTTATACGGGTTGCATTTTAAGATCCATCTCTTGCTGAGTTTGCCTACGTGAAATCAGCCATAAGCCAATAAAAGTGATGATTCCATTTATGAGAATAAGTTCATTTCCGATTTTATAACCATTGAAAATCGCATCCGACAGATTCTGCCACGCCGATCCTACAACAACATGTAACTTACTGGCATACCATGTTGGGTTGCTAAGCATATCAAGTCCCAAGGCAATTAAGGGCGCGATAATACAAACGGTCCAGATGAGTTTTTCATTAAGTTTTCGTTTTGTCAAAATTCCAAATGCAAAAAGACCAAGTAAGGGCCCGTAAGTAACACCGGCAAATTTCAAAATGAAATCAATAATGAGTTTATCATTCATCCATTTAAAAAGTAAAACCATTAGAAAGAACACTAAAGCAAAAGTGAAATGTACTTTTAATCTTGTACGCTTCTTTTCTTTTTCAGTCCCTTGTCTTTTTTTCAATCCTAGTATATCTATGCAAAAACATGATGTGAGTGATGTGATCGCCCCATCCACGCTTGGAAATAACGCTGAGATCAATGCAATGATGAAAATGATCCCGATAGAACCGCTGAATGCCTTGCTTAATGCAATCGTCGGGAAAAGATCATCAGGTGGTACCTTTATACCTTGCGTAGTTGCATAGAGATAAAGAACGCCGCCTAACACAAGAAAAAGGAAATTAACAAACATAAGGATCACTGAAAACGTCATTATATTTTTCTGCGAATCCTTCAATGTTTTTACGCTTATATTCTTTTGCATCATTTCCTGGTCAAGACCCGTCATGGCAATAGCGATGAACATTCCGCCAATAATATGCTTTAGCGCAAATGAACCTGCTTTTAGATCCCAGTTAAAGATCTTCGTATAACCTTTTTCGGTCATCATGTTCCAGGCTCCGCCAAAGTCAGTTCCTAATGCATTTATAATTGCAATGGTACAAACAACCAGGCCCACCAGCATGCCGGTTGTTTGGAGAGTATCAGTATAAATAATGGTTTTTACCCCGCCTTCGAAAGTATATAACAGGATCAAAGCAAGGATTACCAGGGACGTTAATATAAATGGGATACCAAGATCATTAAAAATGAATATTTGTAAAACACTTATGACCAGGTATAATCTTGCGGTAGCCCCCACAGTTCTTGATAGAATAAAAAAGAATGCTCCCGCTTTGTGCGCATTTATACCAAATCGTTTTTCAAGGTATGTGTAAATACTTGTTAAGTTCATGCGGTAGTACAAGGGTATTAACACAAATGCGATAACGGCGTACCCTAATAAATAACCCAATACCACCTGGAAATAATAAAAGTTACTGCTACCAACTCCGCCCGGCACACTTACAAATGTGACGCCGCTTAGCGATGTACCTATCATACCGAATGCAACAAGCATCCAATTGCTGCTTCGGTTACCGATAAAAAATGATTCGTTATCTGATTTACGCGAGGTCCACCATGCAACACCAAGTAACAACAGGAAATAGCCGATAACAAAAGTGAATAACAGAGCCGGGGACATAAGTTGATTTTAAATTAATGATTACTCAATCCAGATATATACGATATTTACCCCAATAAGCTGACAAGATAAAATAAATCTATGAACATAAACTCACTTGCAGTTTTTTGCGGGTCAAAGAATGGAAATAATCCTGTGTATACTCAACATGCCGAAGAATTAGGAAAACTTATAGCTAAGAAAAATATCACGCTTATTTATGGCGGAGGAAGCAAAGGCATAATGGGCGCAATTGCAAATTCAGTAATGCAAAACGGCGGAAAGGTCATCGGCATCATTCCAAAAAAGTTGGTTGAGTGGGAACACCAACATGAGGGCATTACCGATCTATCGATAGTTGACGATATGCATATTCGTAAACAAAGGATGTATGCTCTCTGCGATGCTGCAGTTATTTTACCAGGTGGTGTAGGTACACTCGATGAACTTTTTGAAATGGTGACATGGAACCAGCTATCGATCCATGATAAAAAAATTTTCATTATGAACTCAGGGAATTATTTTGAACACCTGTTGAAACATCTGGAGCAAATGGAAAAACAGGGGTTTCTTTATGAAAGCATCACTGATCGCATTACGATAATTAATGGTCCTGCCGAATTATTTGCTTAACGGTCCCTGTATCTTCTTCCTTCGAACAAACCGATATTCACTCCGCCCCGGATGATGGGAATAGCTCTTATGCTTCTATAGCCCGTATTGGGATCAATGGCTACATCAACATACGGAGAGTATTGTTCTTTCAGCACATCAAATAAAATAGCGAGATAAAAAAATGTATTAGAGCCGTGTTGTCTTCCTTGTGTGTAGCCGGCGCCTACTAATAACGAATTTGAATTGACTTTATAAACTGGTTGGCTTAAAGAAGAATTTGGTGCAGGGATATATCGCTGTGTCGTATAATTTTTCTCAAACTGTGCCTGGGCAAACAAAAAATTAACTGGATAAAGACGAGTAAATGCTCCCACTCCTTTTACTGTTTGCTTCAATTTATCGTCAAACTGGCGGTAATCCCTGATACTTGTATAGTTCAAGTTAAATACAAGGCCGGCATCCGTCCATTCTGCCAGCTTGTAGCCAAATACTGGGCTAATGCCCAGGACAGTCACA
>Ga0075418_10002131_pt1 | contig 22539 bp, 22 predicted proteins | sample SoiMetdeltSBSDD2_FD_81776 | JGI IMG/M metagenome (GOLD analysis project Ga0075418, IMG submission 81776) | Bulk soil microbial communities from a Populus tree surrounding site in Tennessee, USA - Soil MetaG P. deltoides SBSDD2 | ecosystem: Environmental > Terrestrial > Soil > Tree plantation...
CGCGAGCCGGCCGCGAACATGACGAAGCAGGAGACGGACTGCGCATGGTCCATCGGCGCGGTCAGCACCCGCGTGCCGTTGGACAGCGTCGACCGCTCGAAGGTCCCCACGGCTCGATGCTACCCGGCGGGCGGTCAGACGAGCTCGGAGAGCCCGGTGAGCAGTCGGTCGACCTCGTGCGCGGTGTTGTAGTGGACGATTCCCGCGCGGACGGCGCCGTCGTCCTCGTCGAGGCCCAGGTGGCGCATCGTCTCGAGCGCGTAGTAGTTCCCCCACCACACCGCGACGTCGCGCTCGGCGAGATGCTCCGCGACCGACCTCGCCGTGCGGTCGGGCACGCTGAAGCAGAAGGTCGCGACTCGCCCCTCCATGGTCGGGAGCCCGTGCAGGGCGACGCCGTCCGGAAGGCTCTCGAGGAACCGCTCGCCGAGCGCGGTCTCGTGCTCCACGATCGCCTCCCAGCCGAGCGAGTGGACGTAGTCCACGGCGGCGACGAAGCCCGCCAGGAGTTCGTGCTGGCTCGTGCCGAGCTCGAAGCGCCGCCCGACCGGCTCGTTCGCCGACGGGCGTACCTTGTACGGGCGCCAGCCGCGGAGGAGCTCCTCGCGCCCGAAGGCCATCCCCATGTGCGGCCCGAAGAACTTGTACGGGGAGCAGACGAGCACGTCGCAGCCCCACGACGACACGTCGATCGGGCCGTGCGGGCCGTAGTGCACGGCGTCGATCCACGCAAGCGCACCGGCCTCGTGCGCAAGCTCGACGATCCGCTCGACATCGGGCTTCGTCCCGACCGAGTTCGCCGCCGAGGGAAACGCGACGACCTTGGTGCGCGGCGTGCGCTTCGCGGCTAGGTCCTCGAGATCGAGCGCGAGGTCATCGTTCACGTCGACGAACTTCACGACGATCCCGATGTCGTCAGCGAGCGCGAGCCAGGGCGCGACATTGGCATCGTGGTCGAGCCGGGTGAGGAGCACCTCGTCCCCCGCCTCGAGGTCCCGTGCGAGCGCACGTGTGAGCAGGAAGTTCAGCGACGTCATGCTCGGGCCGAACGCGACCTCGCCCGCCTCGCAGCCGAGGAACGACGCTGCGCGCTCGTGCGCCCGCTCCACGAGGGCGTCGGTGCGGCGCGAAGTCTCGTACGGCGCGCCGATGTTGGCGTTGTCGCGCCTCAGGTAGTCGGCGATCGCGTCGATCACCTCGTCGGGACACTGCGTTCCGCCCGGACCGTCGAAGAACGCGAGCGGCCGGTCGAGCGCGGTGAATCGCGCCCGGACTGCGTCCACGTCCAGCAGCGTCGTGCTCATGCGACCCTCCATGCGTATGTCGGTTGCGCGGTCAGCGAGGCGCCGACGAAGCAGTCGCGCTCGCCCTTCGTCAGCAGGTCGGCGACTGTCGCCTCGTCGGGCTTCGGGTCGAAGGCGACGTCGGCCTCCACGGAGATCTCGACGAACGCGAAGCGGCCGTCCTCCTCGCGCCTCGTCACGGTGCCTCGCGCAGAGGCCCTGGAGGTGAGCAGGACGCCGGCGCGCTCGCAGTGGTAGCGAAGGCTGGTCAGCGAGCAGCGGGCGAGGCCGGCCAGCACGAGATGCTCGGGTGCCCAGTGGTGCACGTCTGCGGCAAGCGGCCCACCACCTCGCTCGCTGCGCACATCCCAGGCATCGTCGACCGTCACGGCGAAGTCGAAGACCCTCGCTCTCGTTGACATGTCAGCACCCTAGACGACGGCGTCGTCCGGTCCGTCGCCTACGGTGGTGGCCCATGCAGCGGTTGCGGCCGTTGGACGAGCAGGAGTGCTACCTCCGGTGCTACGGCTGGGTGGGGGAGGAGGACGCGGTCACCGTGATCCGGCCCGACGCCGAGTCGCCCGAGGCGACCGCCGTCCTCACCGAGCGCATCCGACTCGCATTCGAGGCGCTGCTCGACGAGCGAGAGCCCGAGGCGGCCTGACGAGCGCCGTTCCCGACGTCCTCGCACCGGACCTGGACGTCGTCTTCTGCGGGATCAACCCTGGCCATCGATCCGCGGCAGCGGGCCTTCACTTCGCGAACCCGCGGAACGACTTCTGGCGGCTCCTCCACGCCGCGGGCTTCACCCCGCGGCTGCTGTCGCCGCTGGAGCAGGACGAGCTCCTGCCGCTCGGGCTCGGCATCACGAACGCGGCGCGCCGGACGACGCGGGGTTCGTCCGACCTCCGCCGGGGCGACTTTGCGCGAAGCGCAGAGCGCCTCGAACGCCTCGCGCGCGACCTGCGGCCGCGGGTGATCGCGTTCGTCGGCAAGGAGGCGTATCGAGGCGCCTTCGGGCGCCGTGCCGAGCACGGCCTCCAGGACGACACACTCGGCGAGACGCGCCTCTTCGTCCTCCCCTCGACCTCGCCGGCGAATGCCGCAGTGCCGTGGAAAGAGCGGCTCCGCTGGTTCCGTGCGCTGCGAGAGCTCCTGACGTGAGGCGGACGAGTGCTGCGAGACTGGAGGGATGCGCGTGGCGGCACTCCTGCGCGGGATCAACATCGGCTCGAACAAGCGGACCTCGATGGCGGCGCTGCGGTCGATCGTCGAGTCCCTCGGCCACACGGACGTCGAGACCTACCTGCAGAGCGGGAACGTCGTGTTCACGCCAAAGGGCAGAGGCGACCACGCCGCGAGGCTCTCGGAGGCGATCGCGGCGGAGACGGGCCACGACGTGGCCGTGCTCATGAGGACCGGCAAGGAGCTCGCCAGGGTCGTCGAGGCGAATCCCTATCGCGTCTCCGACCCGACGAAGCTCGTCGTGGCCTTCCTCGGAGACGAGCTCGAGCTCGGCCAGCTCGGGCTCGGCGACCTCGCCCCGTACCTTCCCGACGAGCTGACGGTGCACGGCCGCGAGCTCTACGTGAGCGTGCCGAACGGGCAGGCGCGGTCGAAGCTGATGGAGGCGCTCGTCAAGCGGCGCCTGCCGACGACGCTCACCCTGCGCAACTGGCGCACGGTCGAGGCGCTCGCCGCGATGACGGCCGACGGCTAGCCGCGCCAGCGGTTCGTGATCGGCGTCCGCCAGTCGCGGCCGAAGGCGCGCGGACGGAGCTTCACTCCCGGCGCAGCCTGCCGGCGCTTGTACTCGGCGCGATCGACGAGCACCAGCACCCGCTCGACGACCTCCGGGTCGAACTGCGCCTCGAGCTCGTCGCGCGAGCGATCGAGCTCGACGTATGCCTCGAGCAGCGGGTCGAGCACGTCGTACGGCGGCAGGGACTGGTCGTCGCGCTGGTCGGCACGGAGCTCGGCCGTCGGCGGCCGCTCGATCGTCGACACCGGGACGAGCTCTCGTCCGGCCCGCTCGTTCAGGTGGCGCGCGAGCCGGAACACGTCGGTCTTGAACACGTCCTTGAGGACGGCGAAGCCGCCGACCATGTCCCCGTAGATCGTCGCGTAGCCGACCGCCATCTCCGACTTGTTGCCTGTCGCCAGCACCAGCCAGCCGTGGGTGTTGGAGAGAGCCATCAGGATCGCTCCTCGGATCCGCGCCTGGAGGTTCTCGGCGGCGACGCCCTCGAGCCCGCCGAGTGCGTCGTGATAGGCGTGCACGACGTCCTCGATCGGCACCTCGCGGAAGTCGACTCCCAGGTTCTCGCTCACCAGCCGCGCATCGTCGCGGGTCGCCTCTGAGGAGAACCGCGACGGCATCGAGACCGTGTGCACGCGATCCGCTCCCAGCGCCTCCGTCGCGATCGCAGCGGTGACCGCCGAGTCGATCCCGCCCGAGATCCCGATCACGACATCGCGGAAGCCGTTCTTCTCGACGTAGTCGGTGAGCCCGAGCACCAGACCGCGGCGCATCTGCTCGAGATCCGAGCCGAACGGCGTGACAACTGCCTCGACCGGCGCCGCCACCCGCGGCGCCGGGAGCGCGATCGTCGTCGCGACGACGGGCTCCTCGCGCGCGCGCTCGAGCTCGCGCCGCCGGACGTCGCGAAGCCGGCGGCCCAGCGCCTCGGCGGGATCGAGGTCGACGACGAGCACGTCCTCCTCGAAGCCGGGGGCACGGGCGATCACCTCGCCCTCGTCGTCGAGGACGACGGAGTGTCCGTCGAAGATGAGCTCGTCCTGGCCGCCGACGAGGTTGCAGAACGCCACGTACGCCGCGTTGTCCCTCGCGCGAGTGACGAGCATCTCCTCGCGGTCCTCCGCCTTGCCGACGTGGAACGGCGAGGCCGAGAGGTTCACCAGGAGCGTGGCGCCGGCGAGCGCGAGGTCGGTCGCAGGCGGGCCGGGCTGCCAGACGTCCTCGCAGATCGTCGGGCCGACGAGCACGTCGCCGAGCTCGAGCAGCAGGAGCTCGCGTCCCGCCGCGAAGTAGCGATGCTCGTCGAAGACGCCGTAGTTCGGGAGGAAGTGCTTGCGATAGACGCCGCGAACCGCGCCGTCCGCACACACGAAGGCGGCGTTCGCGAGGTCGCGGTCGAACGCCGGGGCGCCCACCAGCGCGGTCGTCGTGGTGCACGCGCGCGCGACCTCGTCGACCGCCTCCCGCGCGGCGCGCACGAACCCCGGGCGGAGGAGGAGATCCTCGGGCGGGTAGCCGGTCACCGCGAGCTCGGGGAGGATCACGAGGTCGGCGCCGGCGCCCTCGGCCCCGCGGATCGCGGCGACGAGCTTCGCGACGTTGCCGTCGAGATCGCCTACCACCACGTTCACCTGTGCGAGCGCCAGCCTCACGGCCCCATCTTCCCCGCTCGAGAGGCGCCTCGTCCGACAGGTTTTCGCCTCCGGAGCACAAACTTCAGTCTATCGGCGAGTGCCCGACACGCTGACGATCGGCCGGCGGTATCGCGGGCCCCTGGACTCGGGCAACGGGGGCTACTCGGCGGGGCTGCTCGGGTCGCGCCTCGGCTCGGCCGCGGAGGTCACCCTGCGCCTTCCTCCTCCGCTCGAGCGTGCGCTCACGGTGCGCCGCGAAGGTGAGAGGCTGCTCCTCTGCGACGGCGAGGCGCTGGTCGCCGAGGCCGCGCCCGGCGATCCCGCGCTCGACGCGCCCGCGCCGCCGACACCCGAGGAGGCGAGAGCCGCGGCCGAGGGCGTGGGCGCATTCGGGCCTCCCCAGTTCGCCGAGTGCTTCGTCTGCGGAGTGCGCGACGACGGGTCCGGGCTCGGCATCCACCCCGGGCCCGTTCCGGGTCGCGACGGGCTCGTCGCGACGACGTGGGTCGCCGGCGACGTGAGCCCGGAGGTGGTCTGGGCCTCGATCGACTGTCCCGGCGCCTATGCAGTCGGCGAGACGGGACGCGGGGAGCCCGTTCTCGGCCGGATGGCCGCGCGGATCGAGAGGCTTCCGGAGGAGGGCGAGCCGTGCGTCGTGGTCGGCTGGCCGCTCGGCGAGGACGGGCGCAAGCTCTTCGCGGGCACCGCGCTCTACGGGCGGGACGGGGCTGTGCTGGCGCGTGCCAGGCAGGTCTGGATCCTGCCGCGCGACTGAGAACTCGTTACGGAATGACGCTTCGTCGACGGCGCGTCCCGGCGGCTCGAGGCTTCATTTCGAAACGAGCTCTGAGTCAGGCGTTCCAGCGCTCGAGCACGGGCGTCTCGCGCTCGTAGCCGAGCACCGACAGCGTCCCCGTGTCGAGCCGGTACAGCCGCCCGTCGACGACCTCCTGGCCGAGCCAGCGGGCGGCGAGCGCGCGGAGTGCGTGCGCGTGGCCGAAGATCAGCGAGTCGCCCTCCGTCGCGCGGACGCGTGCGATCACGCGGTCGACGCGCTCCCGCACGTCGGCCGCGGTCTCCCCGCCGGGCGCCGGATGGCTCCAGATCGTCCAGCCCGGGACGGACCTGCGGATCTCCTCGGTGCTGATCCCCTCGAAGTCGCCGTAGGCCCATTCGACGAGATCCTCGTTTAGGACCGCCTTCGGGAAACCGGCCAGCTCCGCCGTCTGCCGTGCCCGGAGGCGGGGGCTCGTGAGCACGAGCGCGAACGACCGGCCGGCGAGCTTCGACCCGATCTCGCGACCCGCTTCCATCCCGCTCTCGGTGAGCGGGACGTCCGTCACGGACGTGTGCAGCCGGCGTCGGCTCCAGTCCGTCTCGCCGTGGCGGACGAGCCAGACGGAGCCCGCGATCACGAGCGGGAGGAGAGCGCCACGAGCAGGCCGCCGTCGTCGTCGTACGCCGGGAACAGGTCGACGACGACCGGCTTCACGAGCCCCGCGCGCGTCCGCAGCTCGAGCTGCTCCCCGAGCCGTCGCACGCCCCACTCGCGCACGAGCTCGAGCGGCGCCGTGTCGGAGAGGTTGAGCGCCGTCCCGACGTCGCGCCCGATCAGGTCGGGCTCGCGGAACCCGGTCAGCTCGAACACCCCGCGCCCGACCGCGAGCACGCGCGCGTCCTGGTCGCACACGACGAACCCCGTCGAAGGCGCCGGGTAGTAGTCCTCGAGGAGCTGGAAGAGGAAGCCGAAGCCACAGTTGCGGCACTGGGGGACGTTGGTCGTAAAGCCCTCGTACCCGTCGACGTCGACGGTCCGCTCACGGCAGTTCGGGCAGATGAAGACCGGCACCAGGGGATCGTACGCCCAGGGCGGTGTGGCCCCGTCAACCACCCTGCGCGGAGCCCGTCCACGCATTGCTAGCGTAGTGCGTACTAACTTCGGGAGGTGGTCGACCGCATGCTCGCAGGGCTCGTGACGGAGGAGAACAAGAAGTGGTGGACGCTCGGCGCGGTCTCGTTCGGGCTCTTCATGATCATGCTGGACAACACGGTGGTGAACGTCGCGCTGCCGTCGATCCAGCGTGACCTCCACATGCAGCTCTCGGAGCTGGAGTGGATCGTCTCCGGCTACGCCCTCACGTTCGCGGCGCTGATGCTGATCGGCGGGAAGCTCGCCGACGCGTACGGGCGCCGCCTCATCTTCGTCCTGGGAATCGCGATCTTCACCCTCGCCTCGCTGGCCTGCGGCCTCGCCTCGAGCGGCGACGCGCTCATCGGCGCACGCGTGGCGCAGGGCGTCGGCGCGGCGATGATGAACCCGGCCACGCTTTCGATCATCGCCGTCACCTTCCCGCCCCGGCAGCGCGGGACCGCGATCGGCCTCTGGGCCGGCGTGTCGGCGCTCGCATTGGCGCTCGGGCCGCTCGTCGGCGGGCTGCTCACCGAGCACGCGGGCTGGAACTGGATCTTCTTCATCAACATCCCGGTCGGCGTGCTGGCGATCGCCGCCAGCTTCCTCTTCATCGACGAGTCCCGCGACGAGACGCACGAGCGGCTCGACATTCCAGGCCTGCTCAGCTCCGGGATCGGCCTCTTCGCGCTCACGTACGGGCTGATCGAGGCGAACAACTACGGCTGGGGCTCGGCGCGGATCGTCGGCTCATTCGTGGTGGCGGCGGTCGCGCTCGTCGTCTTCGTGCAGCTCGAGCGTCATCGACGCGCGCCGATGCTCGACCTGACGTTGTTCCGTAACCGCACGTACGTCGGCGCGAACCTCGCGATGCTCCTCGTCGCGCTCGCCATGTTCGGCGTGTTCTTCTTCGTCTCGCTCTACATGCAGAACGTGCTCGGCTACTCCGCAGTCCAGGCGGGTGCCGCGTTCCTGCCGATGACGGTGCTGATCATCGTGATCGCGCCGCTCTCGGGCCGGCTGTCCGACCGCTGGGGCTCACGCTGGCTGATGGCGGGCGGGATGGTGCTCCTCGCGATCCAGCTCACCTACTTCAGCCAGCTCCCGACCGACGCGACGTTCTGGCGGCTCCTGCCCGCGCTGGTGATCGGCGGGTTCGGCATGTCGATGACGATGACGCCGAGCTCTGCGGCGGCGATGCGTGCGGTGCCGGTCGAGAAGGCGGGCGTCGGCTCGGCGGTGCTGAACGCCTGCCGGCAGGTCGGAGGCTCGACGGGCATCGCGCTGATGGGGGCGATCATGGCGTCGCAGCTCGCGACGCCCCCGACGACGGAGTCCTTCATGCGCGGCTTCGAGCGCGCCCTGCTCGTCGCCGCGGCGATCGCGCTCGTGGGCGCCGCCGTCGCAGCCTGGCTCGTCCGCCCCCACGCGCGCGGTGCACACGACGCAGAGCAACATCGGGCACCCTCGGTCGAGGCGGCATGAACACCGACGTTCGGGAGGCGTCCAGGCGCCTGCCGGCCGCCGAGCGACGGCGCGCGATCCTGCGGGCAGCGCTCCGCGTGTTCTCCTCGACGAGCTACGCGGGCGCGACGACTGCCGAGATCGCGCGCGAGGCCGGTGTCAGCGAGCCCGTGCTCTACCGGCACTTCGCCTCGAAGCGCGCGCTCTGGGTGGCGTGCCTCGACGTCGCCTGGGAGGAGACCCGGAAGCAGCTCGAGGGCAAGATCGCGCACTTCACGGGCGGGGCCGCGCCGACCGGCCAGCAGTCGCCCTGGCGGAGCCCGACGATGCCGAACCTCTGGCTACAGGGGCTCACCGAGGCCGGGGAAGACCCGGTCGTCCGCCGTGAGATCCGCCGGCACATGCGCGAGGTGCACGACTTCGTCGCGGCTGCGCTGCGCGAAGGGCAGGAGCGTGGCGCCGTTCCGGCCGACCGCGATCCGGACGCCGAGGCGTGGATCTTCATCAGCGGCGGCCTCCTCCGCTCGGTCGCCGACCGCCTCGGCGGCGTGCTCACCGCCGCCGACCTCGAGGCGATCACGCTCCAGCGACTCCGCTGGCTGACGGGCGACTCGAACGAGAGCCGTCGAGGTAGGCCGAATGCCCGCGAGGGCGTATCGTCGTGACGTGCGAATCGCCGCTCTCGCGCTGCTTCTCGTCGCACTGCTCGCATCGGCGGCGCAGGCAGCCCAGGACGACTCGCCGGCGGCGACCAAGCGCATCGTCCGCGTGTGGAGCCAACGGCTCAACGCCTACGACAACGCCGGAGTGGCGCGGCTCTTTGCGCGGCCCGCGATCTTCGTGCAGAACGGCAGTGCCTTCCGGCTCGAGACGTACGCCGAGATTGCGACCTGGCACCGACTCCTACCGTGCGCCGGGCGAATCGTCTCGATCACGGTGAAAGGCGACGTCGCGACCGCGGTGTTCGTCCTGGCGAACGGCAAGCACCGCCGCTGTGCTGCGTCGGGCGAGAAAGCGGCCGCTGTCTTCCGCGTCCGGGGCGGCAAGATCGTGGGCTGGGCCCAGATTCCCGTGCCCGCGGGCAGCGGGCCGGTCGCGTAGACGACGGCGTCGCGCACCGGTTCCGCCGCGCCGTCAGAACGGGATGCGCAGGAGCCAGAAGACGATCATCCCGGCGGCGATCGAGAGGCCCAAGCTCTTCGTCCGCCACGCGACAACCACTGTCGCGAGCGCGCCGACGACGCGGATCTCGCCCTCGCCGAGGTCGCCATCGAGCGACGGCGTGACGAGCGCAGCGAACACCGCGATCGGGACGAAGTGGAGGAACCGCACCCAGAAGGCGGGCAGCTCGGTGCGCAGCGCCAGCCCTGCGTAGCGCGAGCCGAAGGTGACCGCGACCATCCCGGCGAGCGCGAGCCAGAACGTCATGCGACCTCCCGGATCGCATCCTCGAGCCGAGCCTGCTCGACGGGGCGCCCGCGCGTCAGCCACGCGCCGAGCAGGCTGCCGCCGACGCCCGTGACGACGATCGGCACCCCGCCCGACGACATCTGCGCGACGACGTAGGCGAGCGCCCCGGAGAACAGCGCGACGACCAGCTCGACGCGCGTCCGCACGAGGGGGACGAGCAGCGCGAGGAACGCGAGCGGAAAGACGAGATCGAGACCGAGCTTCGTCGGGTCGGGGATCGCGCCGCCGATGAGACCGCCGCCCAGGGTCGAGAGGTTCCACGTGACGAACAGGCTGAGCTCCGCGCCGAGCAGGTAGCCGAACGTCGGCGCGCGCCGGGTCGAGACGACGCCGAAGACCTCGTCGGTCAGGAAGAACGCCGCGACCGGCCGGCGCCACCCGTCGAGTCGAACCTGGCGTCCGAGCGCGAGCCCGTAGAGCACATGACGGACGTTGAGAAGAAACGTGGTGAAGACGATCTCGAGCGCGGTCGCACCCGTCGCGAAGAGGCCCGCGGCGGTGAACTGCGCGCTCCCGGCGAAGACGAAGAGCGAGAGCGCCTGGGTCTCGACGAGCGAGAGCCCGGCGTCCCGCGCGATCACCGCGTATGCGAGCGCGAACGGGACAACCCCGAGCCAAAGCGGAGCAACCGCAGAAAATCCGCGAAGAAAGGCCTGCCGAGACGACACTCAGCGATGCTATGGGCCGGCCGGCCGCGGGTGTCTCACCGTGGCGACAACTCCAGCCGTCGCGGCCGGAGGCCGGCTTTGCCGGCCGGGAGGCCAACCAGCGCGCGGCGTGACCGGAGCGGCTGAAGAAGGGGGCTCGCGGGGGAAACATGGTTTCCCCCACGCAGAGAAACGCCCCCGGCTGCGGCTTCCGGGGGCGCTTCGATGAGGCGGCTGGAACCCGGAGGCGCCGGGCGGAGCTCGTGACTCTGCGGCCCAGTCACGCTGTTCTCCGCTCCGACGCTGGTTTCCTGGTCAGCGCCCCAGGCACCGTCCTGGCGTCCGTCCGGTGCTCAGTGAGCGGACTGTACGGGGCATGTCTCGAAAAGTCAAGTAGCTCGGTCAAGTGATTGTGTTTACAATCCGCTTCACCTTGGTGGACGCATTCGAGGCATACAGGGTTCACCCAAACGGGGGAGGACGTTTCCGGGGGGCCGCGGCTTGAGTGACAGCGGTATGCGCGGCTCCGTCGCAGCCTCCCGGACCGAAGCCCCGAACGGGGTCGGCAACCGCGTCCGTGCGCTTCGTGTGGCGGCGGGCCTGACGCAGACGGCTCTCGCCGGCGAGCGCTTCTCGAAGGAGTACGTCAGCCAGATCGAGCGCGGCAAGACCCGCCCGACCGAGGAGACCGTCGCCTGGCTCGCCGAGCGCCTCGGCGTCGACTCCGAGTACCTGCTCCGCGGCGTCGCGTCGGACGTCCGCGTCCGGGTCGAGGCGAAGCTCGCGCAGGCCGAGGCGCTGTCGGAGGCGCACCGCGACCGTGAGGCCGTCGTCCTCTTCCGGGACGCGCGCGCCGAGATCTCGACGCTCGGCTCTGCCGAGCTCGAGGTGCGCGCCCTCGTCGGGGAAGGCTGGGCGCTCCAGGAGCTGGGCTCTCCGCGCGAGGGCCTCGACGTTCTCCAGGTCGCGCGCGAGCTGACCGAGCGACCCGAGTTCTCCGATCTCGACCGCGCGGACGTGCTCTTCCGGGTCGGCTGCTGCCGGTATCGGATCTCGAGCATCCCGACGGCAGTCAGCCTCTTCGACGAGGCGCTCGAGCTCGCGGAGCGCTCCGGGCTGCCGTGCGACATCCTGCGCGCCCGGATCCTCGCATGGCGCTCACGCTGCCGGCGCCGCCAGGCGGACTTCGAGGCGGCGCGGGAAGACGTCGAGCGTGCGCTCGAGCTCGCACGGGGCGTCGACGACCCGAGGACCGTCGCCGGCGCGTACTTCCAGGCGTCCTTCGTCGCCGAGAAGATGGGCCACTGGGGGCTCGCGCGCCAGTACGCCCAGCAGGCGAAGGCGATCTACCAGGATCTCAACGACGAGCGAAACACGGGCCGCATCATGCTGAACCTGGGCGGCCTGCAGCTCCTGCTCGGGAAGCCCGAGCAGGCGATCGAGCATCTGACGAGGTCGTTCGCACTCGCGGTCGAGGCCGGCTCACAGCCGGACGCCGCGCAGGCTCTCGGGAGCCTCGCGGCGGTGCACGAGCAACTCGGCGACCACGAGGCGGCCGACGAACACGCACGCAAGGCACTCGCGCTGCTCGAGGGGCGCGAGGACTTCCTCGACGAGATCGGCCAGTCGAACCTCGTGCTGGGACGCTCGTTGCTGGAGCGGGACCGCCTCGACGAGGCGGAGCAGTGCTTCCGGGCCGCGGACCAGGCGTTCGAGCAGATGGAGTCCGTTGCGCACCGGACAGGGGCTTGGGTGGCGATGGGTGATCTGGCGGAGCGTCGGGGGAACGCCCGCGAGGCAGCGCGCTGGTACAGAAACGCTGCCGAGGCACTGTCTGTCGTCCGCTTCTGAGAAAGGAGGACCCCACATGAGCAGAGCACGGCTGATCCTGGCGCTCGTGAACCTTGCGCTCGTGGCTGCGTGGGTCGGGCAGTTCCGCCTGAACCGCACGTTCTCCGACGGAGACTGAACGAACTCTGCGGCAAGACGGCCGCTCGGCCATCGCCGACAGCCGTCTACATTGAGGGCGTGAAGCGCCCTCCGGCCGCGATCGTCGTCGCCCTCGTCGGCTCGATCCTCCTCGCGGCCGGTTGCGGTGGTGGAGGGGCCGGCGAGGGCGGGACCACCTCCTCGACCGCCGGCGAGACCCTCGAGTCGCTCTGGCGCGGGTCCGGGGAGAACGTCGGCGCGGTCGCCGGGACGTCCGACTTCCAGGTCGGGCCCAACCGGGTTTCCTTCCTCGTCGTCGACAAGCAGGGGCGCGTGAGCGATCGGCCGACCGCACGCGTGTGGGTCGCGCACGGCCTGAAGCAGACGCCCTACACGGAGACGACCGCCCGTCTCGAGCCGATCGGCGTCCCCGGCGGCGAGACCGCCGACGCCGGCGGGATCTACGTCGCGCACATCGAGACCCCAGGCCCCGGCACCTACTGGTACCTCGCGAAGCCGGTCGGAGGTCCGAAGATCGGTGCGCTCGGCAACGTGGTCGTCAAGGAGAAGAGCGCCGCACCGTCCGTCGGCGACCGGGCGATCCCGTCCCGAACCCCGACGCTCGCGAGCACGGGGGGCGACCTCTCCGAGCTGACCACCGCCCGGCACCCGGACCGCGATCTGTACCGAAGCTCGGTCGTGGAGGCGCTCGCGGCGCACGCGCCCTTCGTCCTCGCGTTCGCGACGCCCGAGTTCTGCCAGTCGCGCACGTGCGGCCCTGTCGTCGACGTCGTCTCGGCCGTCCGGAAGCGTGAGCCTGCGGGCAGCCCGGTCCGGTTCATCCACGTGGAGATCTACAAGGACAACGACCCGGCGAACGGCGTCAACCGCTGGGTCGACCAGTGGCGGCTGCCGACGGAGCCGTTCACGTACGTCGTCGATCGAAACGGCGTGATCAGGACGAAGCTCGAGGGCGCGTTCTCCGCCCGCGAGCTCGAGCGCGCGGTCGCTGCGGTGCGTTAGACCCGCTCCGCGCCGTCCACCCCCGCGGGTCGGTGGTTCACGGGCGGGGATAGGCTCCGCGGCATGTCGCGCGTGCTCACCTCCCTGCCGGTCGGCGAGCGCATCGGGATCGCGTTCTCGGGCGGGCTCGACACGACGGTCGCGATCGCCTGGATTCGCGAGAAGGGCGCGCTGCCGTACGCGCTGACGGCCGACCTCGGGCAACCCGACGAGTCCGATGTCGCGGCGATCCCCGCCCGCGCGACGGCCGTCGGGGCGGAGGACGCGATCCTGGTCGACTGCACGCAGGAGCTCGTCCACGAGGGCCTGATCGCGCTCCGCTGCGGCGCGTTCCACCTTGCCTCCGGCGGCAAGACGTACTTCAACACGACGCCGCTCGGCCGCGCGGTGACCGGGACGATGCTCGTCCACGCGATGCGCCGGCACGGCGTCGAGATCTGGGGCGACGGCTCGACCTTCAAGGGCAACGACATCGAGCGCTTCTTCCGCTACGGCCTACTCGCGAACCCGGCCCTGCGGATCTACAAGCCGTGGCTCGACCCGGCCTTCGTGTCGGAGCTCGGGGGCCGGCAGGAGCTCAGCGCCTGGCTCGAGGAACGCGAGCTCCCGTACCGTGCGAGCGCCGAGAGGGCGTACTCGACCGACGCGAACATCTGGGGCGCGACGCACGAGGCCAAGGAGCTCGAGCGGCTCGATCGGTCGATGCAGCTCGTCGAGCCGCTCATGGGTGTGAGGCACTGGGACCCAGCGGTGGACGTCGAGCCGGAGGTCGTGCGGGTCCGGTTCGAGGAGGGCTGGCCGGTCGCGCTGAACGGCGAGCGGATCGACGACCGTGTGGCGCTCGTCCGCGAGGCGAACGCGATCGGTGGCCGGCACGGGCTCGGGATGTCCGACCAGATCGAGAACCGGATCATCGAGGCGAAGAGCCGCGGCATCTACGAGGCACCCGGGATGGCCCTCCTCCACCTGGCATACGAGCGCCTCCTCCATGCGATCCACAACGAGGCGACGCTCGAGGAGTATCGCTCGGCCGGCCGCCGCCTCGGCCGCCTTCTCTACGAGGGCCGTTGGTTCGATCCGCAGGCCCTGATGCTTCGCCAGAGCCTCGCGGGCTGGGTCGGGAGCCCCGTCACGGGTGAGGTCACGGTCGAGCTCCGCCGCGGTGACGACTACACGATCCTCGACACGGTCTCGGAGAATGCGACATACCGGCCCGAGCGCCTCTCGATGGAGCGAGTCGAGGACGCCGCCTTCGGCCCGTTGGACCGGATCGGCCAGCTCGCGCTGCGCCTCCCGGATCTCGAGGACACCCGCGAGAAGCTCTCGCTCTACGGCCGCCTCGGGCTGACGAGCGGCGACCAGGCACTCGGTGCGCTGTCGCCGCCCGCCGAGGAGTAACGCTCAGACGCCTTCGCCCGCCCGCTCGATCACGACGACCGGGACGCGCGCGTACGGGCTCAGACGCAGGAGCGCGCGCACGATCTCGGCGCAGTCCTCGGGCTGGATCATCTCCTGTCCCGGGATGCCGGTCCACTCCGCCATCGGGGTGTCGACGAAGCCCGGGCAGATCGCGGTCGCCCGCACGCCCGTGCGGGCCTCCTCGCGGTCGAGCGACCGGGTCAGGGCGATCAACGCCGCCTTCGCCGCGCCGTAGCCCGCCAGCCCCGGGGTCGGAATCGTGCCGGCGATCGAGGCGAGGTTGAACACGTACCCGCGCGCGGCCCGGAGCGCGGGCAGGGCCTCGCGCGTCACGAGGAACGCGCCGCGCAGGTTCACGGACTGCTGGAGATCGAACTGCTTCGCGCTCATGTCGCCGATCCGCCCTGCGATCCCGACCCCCGCGCAGTTGACGAGCACGTCGAGCCCTCCGTGTCGCTCGACGTGCGCCGCGACGAGGCCCGCGCATGCCTCCTCGTCGCGGACGTCGACCGCGAGCGACGCGGCGTCGAGCTCGGCTGCCGCGGCCTCGAGCCGCTCGACGTTGCGTGCGGCGAGCGTCAGCGCGAACCCGTCCTCGCGCAGCATCCGACCGATCGCGAGCCCGATGCCCGACGAGCCTCCGGTCACGAGAGCGCTCGGCACGCGAACGATCCTCGCACATCGTCCCGGCCGGCTCCGTTGCCCGCCTACACTCGGGGCATGGCAGCCCCCGTCGAGCTGACGTCTCTCGCGCGGGCCGGCGGCTGCGCCGCGAAGTACTCTGCCGCGCGCCTGGAGGAGCTCGTCGGCGGGCTCGTCACCGCCGACACGGCCGACCTGCTCGTCGGGCTCGACCCGGCCGACGACGCAGCCGTCTACCGGCTCGACGACGACACCGCGCTCGTCTTCACGGTCGACTTCTTTCCGCCCGTCGTGGACGACCCCCACACCTTCGGGCGGATCGCCGCCACCAACGCCCTCAACGACGTGTTCGCGATGGGCGGCACGCCGCTGCTCGCGCTGTCGGTGACGGCGTTCCCCGAGGAGCTGCCGACGGAGATGCTCGGCGAGATCCTCGCCGGTGCGGCGGAGACCACGCGGACGGCCGGCGCGATCCTCGCGGGTGGGCACACGATCCGCGACGACGAGCCGAAGTACGGTCTCGCCGTCGTGGGCACGGTGCATCCGGACGGCGTCTGGCGGAAGAGCGACGCCCGTCCCGGCGACGGCGTGTACCTCACGAAGGCCCTCGGCACCGGGCTCGTCCTCCAGGCCGCGCGCGAGGATCGTGCTCCCGATGGAGCGCTCGAGGCGGCGACGGAGGCGATGGTCGAGCTGAACCGGGAGGCCGCCGAGGCGCTGCGCCCCTTCGAGCCCCACGCGGTCACGGACGTCACGGGATTCGGCCTGCTGGGCCACGCGCACGAGGTCGCGGTGCGCTCGGAAGTGCGGCTCGAGCTCGACGCCGGCGCGGTGCCCGCGCTCCCGGGCGCGCTCGAGGTCGCCGAGCAGGGAATCCGGACGGGCGGGGATCGCCGCAACCGCGAGTTCGCCGGGCCGTACGTGGAGAGCACCGCGGCGCCGGCCCTCGAGGCGCTCGCCTACGACCCGCAGACCGCCGGCGGCCTGCTGTTCACATTGCCGGCCGAGCGACGGGTCGTGCTCGAGGCGGCGTTCGTCGCCGCCGGGCTCCGCGTGTGGGCGATCGGCCGGGTGACCACGGGGAGCGGCGTGTCGCTGGACGGCGCGTGAGGCTCCCCGCGCGGCTCGCAGGGCCGGTGTCGGCCCACCGGTTCGCCCAGATCGCGACGCTCTCGCTCCTCACCTTCGGTCTCGTGGTCGCCTCCGGGGCCTTCGTCCGGCTCACCGGCTCGGGCCTCGGCTGCGACAACTGGCCCCGCTGCGGCCAGACGCCGTTCCCGGCGGCCGACTTCCATGCGATGGTCGAGTTCGGCAACCGGATCGTCGCGCTCGCGGGGCTCCTCGCATCGCTTGCGACGTGGCTCGCTTCACGTCGGGTCGCCGGGCTCGCCGGCTGGGTCCGCCGCGTGGCGCTTGCCGCCTTCCTCGGTGCGCTCGCGCAGATCCCACTCGGCGGGCTCACCGTGATCCTCGGCCTCCACCCGCTCGCGGTGATGTCGCACTTCCTGCTCGCTCTCGTCGTCGTCGGCCTCTCGGTCGTGGTCGCGTTCGAGGCGTGGAGCAACGCCCTCGGCCTCGGCGCGCCGGTCGGCCCTCACTGGCTGAGAGTGGTCGCGATCATCGGCGTCGGCGTGTGCGCGGTGATGGTCGTGACGGGCGCGGTCGCGACGGCGTCGGGACCGCATCCGGGCGCGAGCTCGGACGTCGAGCGCCTGGGCCTGGGGATCCGGGACACGGTCTACGTCCACGTGCGCGTGGCCGCGGCATACGGGATCGGGTTCCTGCTCGTCAGCTGGCAGCTCCTCCGCGCACGACGCGAGGCGGCGGGCGTGCTGCGGCTCGCGGGGGTGCTTCTCGTGGTGCTCGTCGCGCAGATGGTCGTCGGCGAGGTGCAGTACCGAAACGCGCTCCCCTGGGGGCTCGTCCTCGTCCACGTGGCGCTCGCCGCGACGATCTGGGCGTTGACGGTCGCGATCGCCTACGCGCTGTGGCGGCCGCCCGCGCCGCTCGCCGCACGGGCGGCGGCGGCCGCCGAGAGCACCGAGCGCGACAAGGCGCGGCTCGAGCAGGCGCATCCGTAGCCCCGTCTCGGCGGTCGCAAGACCGCAGTTAGGCTGTGTACGTGGCCGACGACCTGCGCATCGCCGAGCAGCCGGCGCTTCGACGACCCGTGCTGATCTCCGCGTTCCGCGGCTGGAACGACGGCGGTCAGGCCGCGACGGTCGCCGCCGCGTACCTCGCGAAGCAGTGGGACGCCACGCGCTTCGCAGACATCGACCCCGAGAGCTTCATGGACTTCCAGGCCGTGCGGCCGACCGTCACGCTCGACGCCGGCCTTTCACGTCGGATCGAGTGGCCCGAGAACGCGTTCTTCCATGCGACGGTCCCCGGCACCGATCGTGACGCAGTGATCCTCCTCGGCGTGGAGCCGAACTATCGCTGGCGAGCCTTCACGGACCTCGTCGTCGGGCTCGCGCGCGACCTCGGCGTCGAGCTCGTGGTGACGCTCGGCGCGCTGCTCGCCGACGTGCCCCACACACGGCCCGCACCGGTCACCGGCGCGGCGACCGATCCCCGGCTGGTCGAGGAGCTCGGGCTCCAGCTGTCGCGCTACGAGGGACCGACCGGGATCGTCGGCGTCCTCCACGACGCATGCCGCGCCGCGGATCTGCGCTCCGTCAGCCTCTGGTCGGCGGTGCCGCACTACGTCTCCCTCGCCCCGAGCCCGCGCGCCGCGAAGGCGCTCTGCGTCCGTCTCGCGGACCTCATCGGCGTCCCGATCCCGACCGTCGAGCTCGACGAGGCGGAGGAGGAGTACGCCACGCAGGTCAGCGAGGCCGTCGCCTCGGATCCCGAGACGCAGGCCTACGTCGAGGAGCTCGAGCAGCGGGCCGACTCGCTCGACTCGTTCACGGAGGAAGGGCAGCTGCCGACCGGCGACGCCCTCGCAGACGAGCTGACCCGGTTCCTGCGCGACCGTGACCGCCGTTCGTCCGACGAGCCGGACGAGAGCTAGCCTGCGAGCGGACTGCCGCCTCCGGCGGCGTCCGGGGCGCTAGGCGGTTTCCGCGGCGGCTTCGCCCTCACCCGCGGCGGCCGGCACGTCCGGCGATGCGGCTTCCTCCGTGGGCGCCTGGGTGCTCTCGCCCGAGGCGGGAGCGCTCTCGGTGCGCCGCTTGCGGCGGCGGCGACGGGACTTCCGTGCGGGCGCCTTCGGCGTCGGGAGGCTCTCGGCAAGGGCGGTGGCGGTCTCCTGGATCGGTCCGAGCGCCTCGCGCGCGCGGTCGAGGAGCTGGTTCGCCCGGGGCGTGTACCCCTCCGCCGACGCAAGGAGCGCGGCCCCGACGGGCGGCGGCAGCGCGGCGGCGATCCGGACGAGCTGACCGACGTTCTCCTCGTGCCGGTGGCCGCGCGAGTTGGCGACGGCACCGAGCAGGCGCTTGGCCTCGGGAAACTCCTGGCTCGCCTTCCGGTCGAGGGTCTTGCGCACCGCGCGGGCCAGGCGCCAGGTCCAGCGGCTGAGGATCTGATCCGGTGCGACGGCCTTCCCCTCGCCGACGGCCCGGAGGAGGATGCGCACGCCCGCGGCGCGGTCCTTCTCCCACGGCGGCGCCTGCGTGACGAGCGTGACGAGATCGTCGAAGTCGGCCCGCTCGACGGGCGTCGCGACGCGGTCGGCGAGCGCGGTCATGCGCAGCCGGCGGTTCGGGTTCTCGGCGGCGCAGACCGCGAGGAACGTCTCGAGCGCGGCCTTGCCCGCCCTTCCCTCTGCGAACTTCCGCGCGAAGTCTGCGCGCTGGTCGAACCGGATCTGGCGGCCGGCGATCGTCGCCCAGAAGCGCTGCTCGTCGTCGTCGAGGAAGCGCGGGTCGACCCGCTGCCACTCGCGCTGGATGACGGCGAGCCGGCGACCGACGTCCTGCGTGACCGGCACGAGCCAGGGCGCCGGCGAGAGCCTCCGCCGCGCTCGGCGAGCCGACCGGCGGCGAGGTGCGGGCGTGACGCGCGCACCCTCGCGGTAGAAGTCCGCGTCGAGGAGCGAGTGGAGGGAGACGACCCGCTCGTTGTGCGTCGCCCCCTTCGGGACGAAGTCGACGACGATCCCGGCCTCTTTCCGCGGGTGCATTCGCATGATTCGCCCGATCCGCTGCTGGTACACCCGCTTCGAGGCCGTCGGCGCGAGGTGCATGCAGACCGTCGCCCGCGGTGAGTTCCATCCCTCGGCGAGGAGCTGCGCATTGATGAGCACGTTGATCTCGCCGCGCTCGTAGGCGGCGAGAGTCTCGGCCAGCTCGCGCGGCGGCGTCCGGCCCGAGACCGCCATCGTCTTGAGCCCGGCGGCGCGGAACTCCTGCGCCAGGTGGTAGGCGTGGTCGACGCCGGCCGCGTAGACGATCCCTGGGGTCTGCCCGAAGCGGTCGCGGTAGAGGCTCGCGGCGGCCTGGTTCAACGCGATGTGGTCGAGGGCGTCGGCCAGGGCTCGCTCTTCGAAGTCGCCGCCGACGATCGGGACGGAGTTGATCGCGGCGACCGGCGGGACGCGCAGACAGCGGATCGGAGCGATCAACCCGCGACGCGCCGCGTCGGTCAGCGGCAGGTCGTCGACCGAGGCCGGGAAGACGTCCGAGACCTGCTTCGCGATCAGCTCCTCGGTCGCCGTCATGCCGATGTAGAGAGGCTCGGGGAACCGCCTGATCGCGTTGGACGTCTTCTCGCCGAGCGCCGTGTGCGCCTCGTCGCAGATCACGAGCTGATAGGCGGTGCGGGAGATCTCGTCCGCGTGCCGGGCGAACCAGGCGTACGTCTGGATCGTCATCGGGTCGCCGCGGAGCGGCTCCTGGCCCTGCTCGATCGCGTCCGTGAGCCGGTCGCCGTACCCCTCCGTCGTAAGGTCGCGGCGGAACTGGTCGACGAGCAGGCGGCGGTGGGTGAGGATCAGCACGCCGAGCTCCCGGGCGGCCTCGACGAACCCGGCCGCGGCGATCGTCTTGCCCGACGCGGTCGGATGGCGGAAGCGGTAGCGCCTCACCGCGCCGGGGTCGGCGCCGGTGAACGACTCCTCTTCCTCCGCCTCCTCGTCGAGGAGCTCCGCGTCCTCCGCGTCCTCCTCGTCGTCCTCGAGCTCCTCGACGAGCTCCGCGACGGCGCCGTTGGTGCCGTTGCCGTTCTCGTCGGCGCTTCGCTGGGTGGCCGCGATCAGCTCGGTGAGCATCCCCGCGAGCGCGTCGATCTGGTGCCGGCGGAGCGTCGTGCCTGCTGCCGTGCTCGGTGTCTCGGCGGCGAGCACCCGTTCCAGGCCGAGCATCAGCCCGTAGCGGACCTTCCAGTCGTTCGAGGGGCGCCGGAGCCCCTGCTCCATCTCCGCCTGCGCGTCGTCGAGCGCGCGTCGCCGAGCGGTGCCGGGCGCCAGCGCCACCTCCGGATCCTCGTCCGGATGGAGGAACGGCTCGCCGAACCAGGCCTCGGCGCGCGTCGCCGCGGCCACAAGCGCGGGCGCATGCTCGGTTCGAACTGTCGCGGTGTAGGTGGATTCCTGCATCTCGGCAGCAGCCTCGGTGCGCGCCGCTCACTCCTGCGCAACGATCGAGGAAGGCAGCTCGCGCGGGCATCGTCGTGCGCCGGCGTCGCTGCACCCCGGAGACTAGCGAAATCCTCGGCCGGAGAGTAGTGGTCAGCGCTCGCCGAGCACGCCCCCGGCAACACGCTCCGAGACGCCCGTCCGGTCGAGGTAGGGGGTGATCCCGCCGCGGAAGAAGGGAAACCCGGCGCCGAGGATCAGACACGCGTCGAGCTCCGCCGGGCCGGCGACGACGCCCTCGTCGAGGATCCGCCGGGCCTCGTCGGCGAGCGCCTCGAGGATCCGCTCGTGGATCTCGTCGACGGTGGGACGGTCGTCCCTCTCCTCGAGCGCAGGCAGCTCGCCGTCCGAGAGCGCCTGCAGGACCTCCGATCGGGGAAAGCGGTCGGGCCACGACTCGTTGAGGGTCAGGAGCACGTGGTTGGCGACCCGCGGGCCGACGACGGCGAGGAGCGCCGAGGGCGGCATCGGCAGGCCGAGCCGGAGCGCCGCCTCGTCGGTCTCCTCGAACGACGCGCCCTCCGCGAGGGCCTGCATGAGCACCGCCGTCTGCCGCGCCAGCAGCCGGTTGACGACGAAGCCCGGGGCGTCCCGCACCACGACGCCCCGCTTGCGGAGCCGCTGGACGACGTCCCACGCCGTCGCGAGCGTCACGTCGTCGGTCTCTCGGGCACGGACCACCTCGACCAGCGGCAGCACCTCGACGGGATTGAAGAAGTGGAGGCCGACGACGCGCTCGGGGTGCTTGAGCCCCTCGGCCATCGCTGTCACGGAGAGCGCGGAGGTGTTCGTCGCGAGCACGCACTCTCGATCGACGACCTGCTCGAGCGCTGTGAAGACCTCCCGCTTCGCGGCGAGCTCCTCGAACACCGCTTCGAGCACGAGGCCGCAGCCCTCATACGCATCCGTCGATTCGCCCGCCACGGCGAGCGGCCGGAGCGCGTCGGCGTCCTCCCCGCGCACGCGCCCCCGCGACACGAGCCGGTCCAGCTCGGCGCCGATCGCCTCGACGGCGCGCGGGGCCTGCTCGGGATCGACGTCGGTGAGGACGACGGGGACACGGAGTCGCCGCACGAAGAGCGTCGCGAGCCCCGTCGCCATCAACCCGGCGCCGACGATCCCAACGCGCTCGATCCTCCGTGGCTCGGCCCCACCGGCCGGCGCCTGCCGCGGGAGGCGCCGCTCGACGACGTCGAACGCGTAGAGCGACGCCTGCGCCTCGGGCCCGGGGAGCAACTCGGCGACGGCATCCTCCTCCGCGCGGTATCCCTCCTCGAGGCTCCACCTCGCCGCCCCTTCGATCAGCTCGAGCGCCCGGTAGGGCGCGGGCGCCTGGCCGTGCACCGCGTCGTCGACCCGGGCGCGGGCTCTCCGCACGACCTCGGCGACGTCCGCGAGGTCGGCGTCCGGCAGGCGCTTTCCCTCTCCCGCCTCGATGCGCTCGAGCAGCAGCCCGAGCGAGCGCTCGAGCAGATCGTCGGCGGTGAAGATCTCGTCGACGACGCCGAGCTCGAGGGCCTCCTCGGCGCCGATCATCCGGTTCTGGCGGAGCGGGTTGTCGACGACGAGCCGCACCGCCTGCTCCGCCCCGACGAGCCGCGTCGCGAGCTGCGTTCCGCCCCAGGCGGGGATCAGCCCCAGGAACACCTCGGGGAACCCCACGTGACGCACATCGGCGCCGATCGTCCTGTGATCGCAGTGGAGCGCGAGCTCGAGCCCGCCTCCGAGCGCTGCACCGTTGATCGCTGCGAGCGTCGGGAACGGCAGCTCGCGCAGCCGGCC
>Ga0075418_10002132_pt1 | contig 22539 bp, 21 predicted proteins | sample SoiMetdeltSBSDD2_FD_81776 | JGI IMG/M metagenome (GOLD analysis project Ga0075418, IMG submission 81776) | Bulk soil microbial communities from a Populus tree surrounding site in Tennessee, USA - Soil MetaG P. deltoides SBSDD2 | ecosystem: Environmental > Terrestrial > Soil > Tree plantation...
CGCCATTGCGCGAAATGCTTCGCCAGCTGAACGGCCCCAACGATTCCGTCTTTCGTCAAATGGTCGAAAGATACTTCGACCTCTCACAGTTCGTGACACATGTCGCGATCGAAACCTTCCTCTCTCAAGAGGACGGGTTCCTCGGCATCCACGGCATGAACAACTTTTTCCTGTACCGACAGGGATCGTCGAATCAGCATCGGATTGGACCGTGGGACCAGGACAAAGTCTTCGCGAGCATCGAATCAGGCATCTTCGAGCGCGCCGACGAAAACATCTGGTTCCGACGTGCGATGGCGATTCCGGATCTGCGGAGGCAGTACCTCAGCGTCCTCGAGCAGTGCGCACGTTCGGCCGTGGAAGAAGACTGGCTGAAGCAGCAGATCGAGGACAGCGCGGCGCTCGTCGATGCAGCTGTGAGGGCCGACAAGAACAAGCCATCGAGCAACGACGAGTTCGATGAGGCGATTGAGTTTTTTAAGGAGTTTGCAAAGCGCCGCTCGCCATTCGTGCTCCGCGAAGTCGCACGCGAGCGTCGGTGACGATCAGATGCTCAGCTGAAAGCGAAATACGCTGCTCCAGAACGTGGAACGCTCCGGTAGCGGTCCCTGCAACGGGTCCGTGATCCTCTGCTGGATCCCGTTGCCCTGAATTTTGATCCACCGGTTCAGATACCAGTTGACGCCGAGCGTGACCGCGCGGTCGGCATTGCCGAGCACCACGTCGGCTCGCGGACCCGTCGAGGCCTCGTCGCCGCCGTTCAGCGTACCCCACGTCAGTTTTTCGAGTCGCGCCGCAATCTCGACCGCGCCGATTCCGCCGCGCAGAAATGGATGGCGCGGCCGCTCGAGTCCGTCCGCTTTCTTTTCACCCGTCAGCGCCCACGTGCCGCTGACGTACCAGCCGGATGCCTCAAAGTCTCTTAGATCCTCGCCGCCAGTGCCCTGACCGAGCCGTGCGCTGGTCAGACGCATGAACTCGGCTTTGATGGAGGCGGGCCCTGGCCGGATTCTCCCCTCGACGCCGAAACGCCTGCGGGGTCCCTTGACCCAGAGATCCTGCTCTGTCAGGAACGGATATACGAACACGGTTCTCGCCTGCAGTCCGTGGAGGCCTTCTTCCACGTCGGTGGTGGTGTAGGCGACGCCGACCATCAAGTCGGATACTTCCGACTTCAGGTGCCTGAAAGGCAGCACATCGACGCGGCCGGCGAACGTTGGGCCACCGAATACCCGCTCCGGGTCGTTTACTCGCGCGTTCCGGCCGTCGTGATTGAACCCGCCAACCTCATAGCGCAGAAACCGATTCAGCACGCGACCGTGCACCATGACGCCGATGTCACGTCCGGGTGCCAGGCGGGTCGAGGCCATCGAACGGTAAACGAAATCAAGATTCGTGGAGCCCGTATTCTCTTCGAGGCCGAAGGGCAGCTTGAACTTCCCGCCCTGAACCTGGACGGCGTCGAACTGCTTGTAGTTGGCGTAGACGTCGCGCCATATTTCATCGGATCCGATTTCTGCCTCGACTTGAAAAAACAGTTTGTTCGCGATCTCCCCTTCCACCCCCACACGGCGCCGCGCGAAGTCGAGGGTCTGCGCACTCTCCTCGATCTCAGGAGCATCCGACTGGCGAACATGCCCCTGCAATCGCGCCAGCGCCGAGATGCGCGTACCTTTTCCGAAGAGCACCGAGGGATGGTCGTCCCACGCGAACCTCGGGAACTCCTCCTGCTTGGTCTTGCCCGGCGCGGAATCGGTTGGCTTTTGCGGCTGACCAGACGTCGCCGGGATCAATGCGTCCGTCTGCGTGTCCTGCGCCGCGACCGGCACGCCAAGCAACGCGATCAGGACGGCTGCCGCCAGGACCCCGCCGCAGTCGCGGGGCGACACGGAGAGCGACCAGCTTTCGATTGTCACGATTGGTGCGCTCTTTATACTACGAGTTCGGTCGAAATGCGCATCAGACCTACTCCGTGGCGGTACTTTTGGTGTTGATACGGTAAACTCGCCGCGGCTTCTTCGCACATGAAAAAGATGCTCGGAGTCATTGCCGCGGCGGCGATCAGCTACAGCTGCGGTGGGGGACCCACGCGCCCCGGACCGCCTCCCGGTGGTGGCGGATCGGCCACGCTCACCGGCGCCGGAGACATCGCGGACTGCGGCGTACCGGGCTCCGCCCAGACGGCCCGACTGCTCGACAACATCTCCGGCGCACTCTTCACTGCCGGTGACAACGCCTATCCCAGCGGATCCGAGGCCAATTTCCGGCAGTGCTACGACCCGACGTGGGGCCGACACAAGGCGCGCACCCGACCGGTTCCGGGGAATCACGAGTACGAAATGCCTGGCGCGGGGCCGTATTTCGCGTATTTCGGCGGAAACGCCGGGTCTGCGGGGCAGGGCTACTACAGTTACACGGTGGGGTCGTGGCGCATCATCGCGCTCAACAGCGAGATCGACGTGCGCGCGAGCTCCGCCCAAGTGACCTGGCTACGCGGCGAACTGAGCACGAGCAATGCCCGCTGCACTGCCGTGATCTTCCACCGCCCGCGATTCAGCTCCGGCGAACACGGCGACAATCCCGACCTGAGCGATGTCTGGCAGGTGCTCTACGACAACAATGCGGATGTGGCGATTAGCGGCCACGACCACAACTACGAGCGGTTTGCACCCATGGACGGAGACGGGCGACCCAGTTCCAGTCGCGGTATCCGGCAGTTCGTTGTCGGTACAGGAGGCGCCGGCCTCCGTCCACCCCCGCGCATGCGTCCGAACAGCGAGATCACAGGCGTGTCCTGGGGAGTGATCACATTCACGTTGCTCGACGACGGGTACTCATGGAACTTCGTGTCGACCGGCGACGGATTCTCTGACTCCGGTTTCGATCGCTGTCATTGATCACTCGCGCGGCTCGTTCGCCTCGCTGCCGCTCTTGCGCCAGTGAGCGTTCCCGCGTAATGTTTTTCACGACTCCATGCGGTCATCCGATCGATCTCTCACGCGATCGTCCGCCGATCGATCTCGCGCCAGCCTGCGTGCGCTCGTCCGCGCACGCGAGCGCAGCCGTGGCCTCCTGATCGCTTTCGAGGGGCCGGATGGGGCAGGCAAGACGACGCAGCGAAAACTGTTCAAGACCTGGCTGAAAGGCGAAGGGCACGAAGTGGTGACGAGCAAATGGAGTTCGTCACGGCTCGTCGCGCCACTCATCAAGGCCAGGAAAAAGGTGCACGCGCTCGGGCCTGAGGAATTCTGCCTGCTCCATGCCGTAGACTTCCGTCACCGCCTCCATACCGAAATCCTTCCGGCACTGTGGCAAGGCAAGACCGTTCTTGCGGACCGCTTCATGTTCACAGGATTCGCGCGAGATGCCGCGCGTGGCCTCGACTTCGACTGGTTGCTGAACGTGTACTCACCGCTGTTCTGGCCAGACATGGTGCTTTACTTCGCGGTGTCGCCCGACGTTTCCGCAAAACGGATTGCCGCCAATCGTCAGCCGAAATACTACGACTCGGGGCAGGATGTGACCGGAGCGGACGACGCGCTCGCCAGCTACCGGCAGTTCATCGGACGGGTCAGTAAGGAGTACGACGCCCTCGCGCTGATCTTCGAGTTCCTGACGATCGACGCGGAACAGCCGATGTACGAACAGCATCGTCGCATCCGGGAAGCCTTTGCGTCGGACCGTCGCCGTCCATGGGCGAAGTGGAACATCGAGGCCCTGACGGAATGGATCGATGCCTTCGGAGATCCGTCGCATGTCGGCTAAGCCGACGCGTCGTGCGCTCGTCGCCGTGGAAGCCGTGCGCGGCCGCGACGCCGAGCGCGGTGCCGCGCTAGTGCGCGCCGTCCTCAGCAAGCGGGACACCGCGGGTGCTGGGATCAGCCACTGGGACGCGTCAGGGACGTTCTTCGAGATGCTTCTGGGCGGCCGCAAGAACCTCACCCTTTCACCGCGCACGCTGTTGCTGTTGTACGCCTCGGATCTTGCGTTCCGGTTGCGGTGGGAGATCCAGCCGGCGGTCGCAGCCGGCCAGGTCGTCATCGCGGCGTCCTACACTGAAACGGCGATCGCGTTCGGCGAAGCCGCCGGAGTGCCGCGGAAGTGGATCGTTGAGCTCTTTCGATACGCGCCCCGGCCAGACCTGTGCCTCCATGTGAAAGACGCGAAAGATGGCGCCCCGTGGAAGTCGCGCGCGATGGACGGCTTCCCGGAATTCGGCGCCGCGACCTTGTCGCCCGGACAACCGTACGGCAAGCGATCATCGCCGCGCTGCGAGCAGGCGATCGAGGCGCTTCGCCGGCTGAAGCGGGAATCGCAATGCGACAACCTGCGACGGAAAAGCCTCGATCGCCTCGTCAAACGCGTTCGCGGAGGGAAACGAACCGCGTCACGGAAAAACACGGACTAGTTCTGGGCGGATCGCGGCGGCGAACCGCGACGGGTCCGGGCGTGGTCCAAGCCGGCGAGAAAACCGTTCAGCGCCCCCACGACACGCCGGTCGGTCGTACTGATCGCCAGCTCCCGTCTGAAGCCGAGATGCAGAGCAGACAGCGACAAGCTGCCGATGACCGCCGTACGGCCGTCGACGACGATCAGCTTGCCGTGGGCAGAGAGATCGCCGACATCGTGGCGACCGTGGCAGGTGACACGGACGCCGGCGTCGCGACGCTCCGCGAGAAGGTTGCGCATGTCCGGATCCGTGAGCTTAGGATCGACAAGGTCAATGCTTCGCCGGGCACTGGCCAGGATCGCCGTCAGCCGGTCGCGTGCGTGTTCTGGCCCGACGATCAGGCGATCGTGGTTGGCGCCGGCACCCATCGGTCGGCCCGCGCAGTCGGAAGCGAATAGCTGTTCAAGAGCGCGAACGACACCACGATCGCTCGTCGTGAGAATGAAATCGCAGGTGCGGTCGAGGCACTTCCGCGTCCAGTTCGCCGATCCGACGAGCGCCAGGCGCTGGTCGGCCGCAATGTACTTCGCGTGATACTTCACGACGCGGTCGCTGTACCGAAACAGCTTGGCGCCTGAGCTCGCAAGCATCGTCGAGATCTGATCGAGGCGCTTGCGTCCACCTTTCGCCCGATCGGTCATCAGCGCTTCGATCTGCACGCCACGCGCGAGCGCCGCGACGAGGGCGTCGAGTACGCCGAAGTCGTCGCAGCGGAAGAGGGAGAGAATCAATCGGGATCGGGCCGAGGCGATCACGTCGATGATCGCGGCCCGGCGCTCCGCCGGCGTGATGGCGATCCGGTCTGTGGCCACTGCCATCACTCGTTCCGCTTCGGCGTGTCCCAGGTCACCGATGTGATGCCGGAATCGGCCGCGAGGAGTTGGCCGCTGACATCCTCCAGCGACAGCGAAGGATCCAGGGTCGTGTGGTAGACCAGCGTCGCCATCTTCCCCTGCGCCATTTCCCGGGGCTCGAAGACGATTCCGTTCCGCGCGAAGACGCCCTGGACGTGGGTCAACGGGAACGCCTGTCCCGGAGGGGCGCCGATTTTCACCATCATGGTCCGCCGCTCGCCGCCGCCAACGTACTGCAGCGCGAACAGGAACACGCAGAGAAAGGACGTCCCTGCGCTGGCGATCGCGAACGCGCCGAGACCGGTCGACATGCCAAGGGCCATCAGGAGGAACAGAATGGTAATGTCTTTCGGATCCTCGACCGGCGTCCGAAACCTGATGATGGCGGCGGCCCCGGCGATGCCGAACGCACGCGCCACGTTGTCATTGATGATCATCATGACCAGGGCGCCGGAGACGCAGAGCAGCACCTGCGCATGCTGCATCGCCTGCGGCATGGGCTTCTCGAGGAAGCGGCGCTGCACCGCCGTGACCAGCAAGCCGATCAAACCGGCCGCCACGAGCTTCAGGAATTCTTCCCCTGCGCGCAGTGCCTGGGCCGCAGGTGCGCTGCCAATCGGCTGCGGCAGGACCGCCCCGGTCGATGCGTCACCGGCCGGCAGGGCCTCACGCGCCCCGGCCCACCAGAGAGCGAGGCAGAGCGCCGCTCCGAAGGTCACGAGGCGGACCGACGCCATCCGCCGGCGTCTCGTGGGGACCTGGGCGAGCGACTCGCGGATGTCGAAGACCGACTCGAGGTGCGAGAGCTGAAGGACCTGACGGACACGCGGCTGCGGCGCCACCAGCGTGAACGTCCCGCCGAGCCGCTGTGCAGACGTGTGACTCCGCACGAGCGCCCGGACGCCTGCGCTGTCGATTCCGGTGACGGCACGCAGATCTGCGATCAGGTGGCGGCATCCGCTCCTGAAGAGATCCTGCACGAGCCGTTCGTACTCTTCGGCAGGCCCGCCGACCACGAGCATTTCCTGGGGCGCCACCAGGACCTGGCGCCGCGACGGGCGATCCGGCATGGCCGCTCCTCCGTCAGAGTGGGTCGCGCGGTCGCGAACCACGCAGTCTGGACTAGTAGTGTGGGCGCACGGTAGCACAGCGTGCGGCGACTGTCGACATGCGCCTGCTGGGCCACGAAAGTCGATCCCATTGCTGCCCTTCGACACCAACGATCCGCAACGCCAGGCAAACGCGAAGCGAACAGGCCACTCACGAAAGTCGCGGTTCTGATATCAGCGCCAGCGTGTTGCCCTCGGTGTCCTCAAAGTCCGCCAGCCAGACCTCCCGATCGGCCAGGGTGGCAATCTTGTGCGGTTCGCTGCGAAAGTTCACGCCACGCAATTTAAGGTCATCGTGAGCCTCGCGAATGTCCTCGACGGCGAAATACAGGACCGAGCCCGGATGGTCAAATCCTGGTTCCGGTGTCGAGAGCATCAGCCGTACGCCGCTGCAATCGAAGAATGCCAGCCGCGGCGGCGCGGCAAATAAAAACTGCAGTCCGAGGGTGTCGCGATAGAAGCGCACAGCGCGCTCGACATCGTGCGCCCGCATGGAAATTTGATGGATGCGTGAGAGAGCGACGGACACCATACGTCCTCCTTGAATAGTTAGCCCAGGCGAATTTAATATTTAGCCTAGGCTAACTAAGTTATACTGCGAACATGCCGTCTCGCACAAGTACCAATCTGATGACCGTGGCCGACGCCCTTCATTCGGCCACTATTCATCTCCTGCGCGGTATTCGGGAAGAAGATGAGCGCACGGGGATTGGACCGGCGCGGCTCTCGGCGCTGTCAGTGCTCGTCTTCGCCGGGCCGATGCGGTTGACGGAGCTGGCGCGGCTCGAGCAGGTGAAGCCGCCGACCATGACCAAGGTGATCACCGGACTGGAAGCCGTCGGGCTGGTGAGACGCCGCGCTGATCCAGCGGATGCCAGGGCCGTGAGGTTGGAAGCGACGGCACGCGGCACGAAGCTCTTGCAGGAAGGCCGACGGCGGAGAGTGGACCGTCTGGCGGCCGCGTTGCGGGCTCTCACCGCCGATGAAGTGAATGTGCTCGCCGCGGCGGCTACGATTATCGAGCGTGTGTCAGGAAAGATTTAGAACGGCGACTGTCGATGAGTTGTCGTCCTTCCCTTTCCGGTCCGGTGAGGCGCGATCTGATTTCGAGGTTTTCGGCGCGCGTATGCGCTTTACGCGCACGGTAAGGCCGATGTCGGTTTCCCGCGCCCCATCGCAGTCTCCTAGCGATTTCGCATGTGGCCGCACATTTGCCTCGCGACGGCGCGAAACGCAGAGATTGGATTGGAGACCAAAGTGACCATGCGAAAACTCGCGTTGACCGCAGTGTCGGCAATGGTGTTTGGGGTTGTCTCTCTTGGAAGCTCGAATGTAGCACTTGCTCAATCCGTAGCGGCGCCGAAGAATCTGCGCGTCACCACGGTGACCGATTGGACCGTTGGCCTGGCGTGGGACGCGCCGAAAGGCAAAGCCCCCTCCTCCTTCGTCGTCCAGTGCATCAGCAACGGCCGGACCATGTCCGTGCCTGGATCGCAGACCACCGCCACATTCTCCAGCGGCTTCGACTACAACCGCACGTACTCGTTCTGGGTGTACGCCGTCAGTTCAAGCGGAGCCTGGTCTAACGCCAGTAATACGGTTACTGCGACGCTTCTCAAAGACACAACCCCGGCGGCCACGCCGGTCGTTTCGTCCACCGGCGTTGGCCCGACCCATGTCGACCTTGCCTGGTCGTACGCCGACAACGATCCAAGTCCCCGTTTCGACATCTACGTGAACGGCCAGCTTTGGCATGGGCAAGTGGCCGGGACGGCGAAGAGAATTGTATTCCTCAGCCCGAGCACGAACTACAGCTTCATGGTGAGGGCCCGGGACTCCGCGGGTAACTGGTCGGAGATGAGCGCGCCGCTTGCGGTGACAACACCGGCGGCCGACGCCAACGATCACGAGCCGCCGACGATGCCGCCGGGGTTCTGGGGCGGGGTCATCGACGGCGCCACGGAGGCGATGGTCTTCTGGGGTAACTCCCAGGACAACGTGACCCCACCGCAACACATCCGCTACTACTTGTACGTGAACGGACAGTTCGACGGCGCCACCGTCGACCCTTACCCGCATCAGTTCACCATGTACCTGACGCTCGGAGTTGTGAACACGATCGCGGTGTACGCCGTTGACGAAGCTGGTAACCGCTCCGCTCCCGCAACGATGGAGATCGATCTGAGAACTCCCTAGTGATTGCACGTAGGGGGGCCCACGAGATTGGTCAGGGTCCCTTAGCCTGGTCACGCAGGAGCACAACGTCCGAATCGACGCGCTGACGGCCGACGGCGAGTTTCGATCCATCAGGCGACCACCGGAAGTTGGCCACAGCCGCGCCCGAGAATCTCATGAGCTCGCGGCGCGGCGAGCCGTCGAGCGGCTGGATCTGAATGCTGTCGGCGCCGTGTTCGCGCACGCGATAGGCAACGGCGGCGCCATCAAGTGTGAACCTGATGGCGCCGATCGCGTCGGCAGCCTCGAGCAGCCGAGGGGTGGCGACGCCAGGAGTAATGAGCTGCAGCATGCGGGTCAGCCCGCCGTCCTTTGCCCGCATAGCCGTCATCACCGCGAGGAGCTTTCCGTCTGGCGACCAGTCGATGTTGCCGAGGCTCACCGTCGGCGCCAGGCTCTCGACGGATCCACCGCTCGTTCGCATGCGGAAGATCGTCGATTCAGCCATGAACGCAAGCCAGTCACCATTCGGCGAACACGCGGGCACCGAGGCGACTCGAAAATCGGTCAGCTGTTGCGGGTCGGTGCCGTCCGCGTTGATCCGCCACACGTTCTGAGTCGTCGAATTGTTGCGGAAGGGCCAGACGAACACGATGGTTCCGCTCCCACCGCACACATCAACGGCAGACGGAGGAGAGTTCATATCCGAGACGAACAGCGTTCGCTCGGGACCAGTGGCTGTGTGCACGAGGAGTTGATTGCCCCGTGGATACAAGATGCCACCATCGCTGGTCCAATCGAATCCGCGAATGGTCTCACGTGCCTCCACAATCTGGGTCGGAGCGCCGCTGCCGTCCCCGGGCCAGACTTCAATCGTGGCGGTCGTCTTCCCGACCACACTTACGAGGCCGCTGGCATCGGCTGAGAGACTCAAGCCGACATAGTGATTCGTGTCGTTCGTGATCGTGCGAAACTTCCCGTCAGGGTACGACACGGCCCCGATCTGGTGACGAGTCCCGCCATCGTTCTTCGCTCCATAGAGCAGCAGCAAGCTGCGCTGGTCGGATGACCACTGCGGATGGAACAGCTGCAAGTCGTTTGTCGACATCACCACGTGCTTCTGCCTCGTCGCCAGTTCGAATACGATCAACTGACCGAGTGCATCCGCCGTTCGGTTCAGCGTGTAGGCGATGAAGCGGCCGTCGGGCGACCACCCGGGCGTCGAGTTGTACCCTCCGCCGGTGATTGGCTCGGAGATCACGCTCTGCTCGTTGCTGCCGTCCGTGCCCGCGACGAGGAGGGTCATGAAACCAATCTTGGGATTGTTGGCCCGTCCAAACGTCATGCGAGTGCCGTCAGGGGAGAACGTCATGTCGGTATCAATGTCTTTCAGGATCAGCTGACTGGCGCCCCCCAGCACCGGCCTGCGATACAGGTTGAATATCGCCCGAGATTGCCTGTCGCTGACGCGTGAGTAGATGTAATTGCCATCGGGCGAGAACACAACACTGCCGTAGGAGGCCTGTGCGGGCTCGCCGATCTGCGTATCGCTACCCGTCTGGATGTTCCGAAGCCACAGACTCTGCCCGTCGTCGGTCCGCTGCACGATGGCGATGAACTTGCCGTCTGGCGAGATCGCCGAGTATCCGGCAGCGCCTGTATTGGTGGCCTGTGTGATCGCGTATTGCTCGAACGCGGCGCGAGATCTCTGCGACCAGAAATGGTAGCCGGTAGCCGCCGCCAGCGCAGTGACCACTGCGGCTCCGATCAGCGCCGCGCGAGGTTTCGATACCGATCGTGCGGGTGATGCAACGGTCCCGCGCGCGAGCCGCTGGAGATCGGCACGCAGCTCAGCGGCATTCTGATATCGCACCTCGCGATCTTTCTCGAGAGACTTGTCGATGATGCGACCGAGTCCATCCGGAACGACCCGCGTCACAGCAGGCGCGCGGTTCAAAATCGCATCGACCACGACACCGGCCGGCGTGCCGCCGAACGGGTGCTTGCCGGTTGCCATCTCATAGAGCACGATGCCGAACGAGAAAAGATCGGAACGACGATCGAGCGGCTCGCCCCGCACCTGTTCTGGGGACATGTAGGCGCCCGTCCCCGGCGTCTGGCCGGCGCTCGTCAGGTTCATGATCGTCGTTTGTTGCGAAGCGACCGCCCGGGCGCCCGCCTTGGCTATGCCAAAGTCCAGAATCTTGGCGCGGCCACGCGACGTCACGAGAATGTTCGAAGGCTTGATGTCGCGGTGCACGATCCCCGCCGTGTGCGCGGCGTCCAACGCGTCCGCGATCTCCAGCGCGATGCTCGTCAGCGTCGCCTCGTTCAGGCTGCCGGCCGCGATCAAACGGTCGAGCGTCGCCCCCTCGAGGTACTCCATTGCGATGAACGCGCGGCCGTCTTCCTCGCCGACGTCGTAGATCGTGCAGATGCCGGGATGATTCAATGCCGAAGCGGCTTCCGCTTCGCGGTGAAAGCGATCGCGCGCGACGGGATCGTTCGAGATGTGATCGGCGAGCAACTTGAGCGCGACGAACCGGTGCAGGCGGCGGTCTTCGGCCTTGTAGACCACGCCCATACCGCCTTCGCCCAGAACTTCGAGAAGCCGATAGTGTGAGATGGTGCGCTCTGACACGACCCTCCTGCCACGAACCGAGCGGTGTGGTTGGTTGGTTCGGCATTGTATGCTGGTCGTGTACAAGGAGCACACATACATGAAGCCGAAGAACACAATCTGCCTTTGGTTCAACAAAGACGCGCATGAGGCGGCGCGCTTCTACGCTGCCACGTTTCCGGAGAGTAAGGTGACGGCTGTTCACAAAGCGCCTGCCGACTACCCCGGCGGCAAGCAGGGGGATGAACTGACGGTCGAGTTCACCGTTCTGGGCATTCCGTGTCTCGGTCTCAACGGCGGCCCGAGATTCCCACACACCGAGGCCTTCTCTTTCCAGGTCGCGACGGATACTCAGGAAGAAACGGATCGCTACTGGAACGCGATCGTCAGCAATGGCGGACAGGAAAGCGCGTGCGGCTGGTGCAAGGATCGATGGGGACTCTCCTGGCAGATCACCCCGCGGGTGCTTACCGACGCGCTTGCGGCTGGCGGTGCGGAGGCCAAGCGTGCCTTCGATGCGATGATGCCGATGAAGAAGATCGATATCGCCACGATCGAGAAAGCGCGGCGGGGCTGACGTCTCACGAGGAGCTGCGATCATGAAGCGTAGGAAGGCATTCGAACATCGGCACGGCCTTATCGACCGGCGATCGTTCCTCAACGGCGCGGGCAAGATCGCCACGGGGGCGCTGACATTCGGCGCGATGTTCGAGACGATGCGACCCGAGTATGCCTGGGCACAGTCGCCGGCGAAGGTGAGCCATCAGGCCTCGGCCAGCGTCATCGATCGGCTGAGAACCCAGTTCACGTTCCAAATCTCGGTCGACGTGTCCACCATAAAGCAAGGTCTAGGGGTTGCCAGTGCGGCGTTGGCGGGCGGGGTCACCATCGTCGAAATGGGAACGCCGCTCGTCAAGAACGAAGGCGTCTCGAACGTCGTGCCAGCCTTCCGTCAGAAGTTTCCCGAAGCGCTCCTGCTCGCCGACATGAAGACGATGGATGGCGGCGGCGGCGAGGCGCGCGGCGTCTATGCGGGTGGCGGCAACATCGTCGATTTTCTCGCGCTCGCGGGTGTCGATACGGCGAAGTCGATCTGCGCCGTACGCGACGAGTTCAGGCGAAACGACCCTAACCTGCCGCGGCTCGCCTTCGCCGACATCATGGTGCCGCACCAGGGCCCGGCCGCGCAGGCGGTCGACGTCGCGCTTCGGATGATCGATGCCGGTGTGGATGCGGTCGGCGTTCACTTGCAGGCCGACGCGCGGCGCGCCAACCCGAAACTGATCGAGAGCCACTATCTCGCGGATGTGGCGCAAGCGATCTTCAAGCGGGTCGGCGGCGCTGCGCCGGTGCAAGTGGTCGGAGGCCTTAGCGTCGCGGACGCGAAAAGCCTTGCGCAGTCAGGGCTGCGCGCGTTCGTGATCAGCGGTAATCTCGGACAGCCGGACGGCCGCGCTCGCTACGACTTGCCACCGGATCAGATCCAGCGTCACGTTGCCGAGTTCATCGCCGCCGTCTCAGCGCGTTGATGGCTGCCGGCTGCGCCTCAGCTCGCGCATGACTTCGTCGTAGTACGGCTTGTCTTTCAGGCTCGCGCGCGAGGCGGGGAAATACGCGAGTGCGACACTGAGGACGTTCGGATTGAGAGCTGTGAGCGACACCGAGGTGCGCTCGCCGCCAGACAGGCGCGTATTGTCGATCAACGGAAAGTCGAACAGTCCAACGATGAAGTTGGTGTCGACTTCCTTGTTGCCCTCGACGTCGAGACTCGCCTGCCGACACTGCTCCGCCGTAAGGAGCTGCGACACGTAGAGGTGCACCTGTACTTCGCGGGCGGTCTCGTTCAGGCCGATCAGTTCCAGCTTGAACTGGCGGTAGTGTCTCAACCCGTCGGCCGCCTCCATCGACAGGCACAGGCGCGACGCGCCGTCTCCCGGCTTCACCTGCGGATCGGCAATCGCGCGCGTGCCGAACATGATGTGAGCCTGGAAGTCACGGATCTTCTGCGGCAGCGCGTCGCCGCGCTCGACCATGCCCACGTCGGAGAGGGCCGTGAGCTGGTGTTCGATCACCTGGAGCGCGACCGACTGCAGGCGGCCGCGCAGCTCCGTGTTGGCGTCGCGCTCCTCGAGCGCGATCCGCCGCTCGACGTCCTTGAACAACGGGGCAATGTCGAGCGACTCGTGGAAGTTGTACGCGAGCAGCTCGAGACTCAGAATCTGACGCCGGATTGTCTCCTCGGACGAGAGCCGCGCCGCCGGATCCCTGGCCATGAACGTGGCCAGGATCGAGTTGAACATGTCCTTCCGCAGGTTGCTGTCCGCCTCCTCCCGCCGTCCCATCATCTCCGCGTAGAGCCGGATGTTGCTCTCGGTCTGCTGCCGTTCGGTCAGTGTCGAATTGAACCAGTAACCAACAACAAGGGTCACGAGCGGCAGCGCAAGGACCTTCAACAGGTCGATCCACCACCAACGGTCGTTACTCGGGTCCGCCGGCGGCGCTGCTGTCGGCAGCCGAACTTGATCTTCTTCGTCCGTCATCTGCGGCGCAGCTCGTACTTGCCATCAGCAAGCTTCGCGAGCTCGAAGTTGTAGGACGCCGGATTCGGGCCGGAGAAGACAGTGGTGGAAGGACGCCCCTCGAACGACGGCAGCGCAAACGTGCACTGCCCCTCGTGCGGCACGTTGATGCGATACGCGCCGTCGCCCCCGGTGGATCCGGTCACCGCCGCTTCCTTACCGCACTGGACCTCGATCGTGGCGCCCTTGACGGGCTGGCCGTCCGCGACGATGGTGCCGTAGATCTGTCCCGCGTAGAGAACAGCCGGTGCTAAAAGTGTGAGTGCGAGAAAGAGACCCTTGGCTCGTTTCATGAAGTCCTCCCGGAGTCCGCCACCGGTGCGTGAAGGGATCGATCCCATTCTAGAGGACCGTCAGTGTTAGGAGAAATCCGCGAGCGCGTCGAACGGTTCCAGGGCCCCGCGCGTTCCGCATGGCGATTGGAGCCGAAGCCGTGCTCCTCCTGTACACCGAGCGAGTGGTGCCACAACGTATGCCCGGTTCTCAAAGATGGTCGCGGTGCTAGTATCACTCTTCACCATTGGTGGAGCGCACATGAAGAAACTGATCAACGACCCGTCGGATGCGATGCGCGAATCGCTGGCCGGGTTCGCCGAAGCCCACTCAGACATCCTCAAGGTTTCTTTGGACCCCGTGTACGTGGTCCGGGCAGACGCCCCGGTCAAGGGCAAGGTCGGCATCATCTCGGGCGGCGGCAGCGGTCACGAACCGATGCACGGCGGATTCGTGGGTCAAGGCATGCTCGACGCCGCCTGTCCGGGGCAGGTGTTCACGTCCCCTAGCCCCGATCAGATGGAAGCGGCAACCGCCGCGGTCGATGGCGGAGCCGGCGTACTTCACATCGTCAAGAACTACACCGGAGACGTCATGAACTTTGAGATGGCCGCCGAACTTTGTCAGGCGCGCGGCATCCAGGTGGAGTCGGTCGTCATCAATGACGACGTGGCAGTGAAAGACAGCCTGTACACGGCGGGCCGCCGCGGCACGGGAACGACTGTGCTCGCGGAAAAAATCTGCGGCGCGGCCGCCGCTCGCGGCTACGATCTCGGCCGGGTGGCGGCGCTGGGCCGCAAGGTGAACGAACACGGCCGTTCGATGGGTCTGGCCTTGACCGCCTGCACGGTGCCCGCCGCCGGCAAACCGGGTTTCGAACTCGGCGAAGGTGAGATCGAGATGGGCGTCGGCATTCACGGTGAACCCGGCCGCGAGCGTATGCCCCTCCAGCCAGTCAAGGCACTAGTCGCGTACATGGCAGAAGCCATCCTGGGCGATCTGCCTTTTCGCGGAGGCGATCGCGTCATTGCCATGGTCAGCGGCCTGGGTGCGACGCCCCCACTCGAGCTTTACGTTGTGTACCGGGAACTGGAGCTGATCCTGCGCGACCGTCAAATCGCGGTCCCGCGCCGCCTGGTCGGCAACTACATCACCAGTCTCGACATGGCCGGCTGCTCGATCACCTTGTTGAAAGCCGACGACGAGTTGCTGTCGCTGTGGGACGACCCGGTGCTGACGCCGGCGCTGCGCTGGGGCATGTGAACATGACAGTGAGTAAGCAGGACGTGCTCGGGTGGCTCAGTGCTTTGCAAAAGGTCTTCGCAGAAAACCGGCAGCGGCTGACCGATTTGGATGCAGCCGTCGGCGACGGCGATTTTGGGATCAGTTTGGATCGCGGCTTCACTGCGGTGCAGGCGGAGCTGACCGTTAAACCTCCGGCTGATCTCCGCGCCGTCTTTCAGAACGTCGCGAGTGTTCTCATCAAGACCATGGGTGGAACCTCCGGGCCCCTCCTCGGGACTTTTTTTCTTCGTGCCGGAGCGACCTGCGCAGACAAATCAGAGCTTGCGGCCGCCGACGTCGTTGCGCTGTTCCAGGCCGGCGTCGACGGCATCCAACAGCGCGGCAAGGCGGCGCTCGGCGATAAGACCATGCTGGATGCTCTGCTTCCCGGGCTGGACGCGATGCGAAATGCGCTAGAGAGTGGAAGCGGCCTGGCGGAAATCCTGGAACGGGGCACGGCGGCGGCTGAAGCTGGCGTGGAGGCGACCAAGTCCATGTCGGCGCGCAAGGGCCGTGCGAGTTATCTGGGAGATCGCAGCGTCGGCCATCCGGATCCCGGCGCGACTGCGGCTCATCTGATGTTGAAAGCTGCCGCGGAGGTGTGGCGGCCGTGATCCTGTGTTACATTTCGCACCGTTTTGAGGTGCCTATGAAAAGACGATTCACTTATGGGGTTGCCGCAGCGCTCGCGCTATCAGCGGCCGTCACCCTGTTCGCGCAAACACCTTCTGGCGGCGCCCAGACACCGACTGGCGGCGCCCAGACACCAACTGGCGGCGCCCAGGCCCCGGTGATTGGCCCTGGCGGTGTCGTCCTCACGCCCGCCGCGGCGAGACTGCTACCCAAGGCGCTGGAAAAGGCGCCGGATATCAAATACGAAGTCGTGCGCGACTTCTTGAAGTTGCCACCCAACGTGTACATGGGCGAAGGGATTGGTGTCGCCAGCAATTCCAAAGGGCACATCTTCGTCAACACCTGCGCACAGCAAACGCGCAACTTTGAATTCGACCAGAACGGCAAGTTCATCCGGGAGATTGGGAAGGACTCGTACGGCAACGTGTTCTGTCACGGCATACGCGTTGATGCCGAGGACAACATCTGGGTGATCGACGAGGGGGCCAACTCGATCATCAAGTACAACCCCCAGGGGCGCGCGATCATGATCCTGGGCCGCCGGATTGGGTTCCCTTACAACGGGATGGAACCGGCTGTGAAGGAACTGAATCCGGCGCCGCCGTATATTTTCAATCGACCCACCGACGTGGCCTGGGACGCGGCGGGCAACATCTTCGTTGCCGATGGCTATGTCAATTCACGCATCGCCAAGTACGACAAGTACGGAAAGTTCATCAAACAAGTCGGCAGTCGCGGATCGGGGCCCGGCCAGTTCAGCCTGCTGCATGCCATCGCCGTGGATGCCCAGGGCAATGTCTACGGGGGCAGCCGTAGCGACCAGCGCATCGTGGTGTTCGACAACGACCTGAATTACAAGACCGTGTTCGACCACGTCGGCGCTCCCTGGTCGCTGTGCATCACTCCAGGACCTGGTCACCAGTATCTCTACACCTCCAATTCCAACCCTGACAACCAGGACACCGAGCTGCACAAGGCGAGTGGCCAGATCTTCAAGATGGAACTCGACGGCACGGTCCTCGGCAAGTTCGGCGTTCCCGGCAAAGAGCAGGGACAGTTCAGCACGGTGCACGGCATCGATTGCCGGGTTCCAAACGAGATTCTGACCACCGAAATCGTCGAATGGCGCTTGCAGAAATTCATCCTGCACCCCACTGCCGCTCAAGGGGGCACGAAATGAGATACGCACGCCTCGCGTCCACGCTGGTGTTCGCCGGCTCCGTGGCTCTGGCCGGCTCGCTGTTCGACGGTTCGCTCGTCGCCCAGCAGAAAGAACTTGCGTTTGAGTCCGCCGGCGATTTTCTGAAGCTGCCGGACGACATCCATCTCGGTGAAGTGGCCGGCGTGGCCACCACCACCACGGGCAACCTGTGGGTGTACTACCAGGGCGGCGGTCCGAACGCCACGATTGGCGCATCGCGCGTCTACATCAACGGTGGCGCGCGCCTCCTCGAATTCGATCGCACCGGCAAGTATCTGCGCGAGATCGGTACCAGCGAAAACGACCGCCCCTACGCGTTCCTGTTTGCGCAAGGCGTCAGGGTCGATCCGCAGAACAACGTCTGGATCGTGGATCGCGCGTCGAGAATGGTCGTCAAGTTCGACCAGACCGGCAAGGTTCTTCTGACGTTGGGCCGCAGGCTCGAGGCGGTCGGCGAGCTCGGCAGCAGCGGCGTGTTTGGCCGCGCGTCCGGACCTCCCGGATCCGGTGTTCCCGGCGACAACTTCAATCAGCCCTTGGACGTGGCCTGGGATGCTGCGGGCAACATCTTCATCCCGGACGGCTACGCCAACGCCCGCGTCGCCAAGTTCGACAAGAACGGGAAGTTCATCAAGTCCTGGGGTGCAACCGGTACCGGACCGGGCCAGTTCAATACTCCCGCCTCAATCGCCGTTGATGCCAAAGGCATGGTGTACGTCGCCGATATGGGCAACAGCCGGATTCAGGTGTTCGACAACGATGGCACGTACAAGACGGAGTTCAAGAACATCGGCGCGCCGCGTGCTATCTGCATCTCGCCGGGTGCGAACCAGTTTCTCTACAGCTCCAACTCCAACCCGACTGAGGACCCGTTCCTCAACGGCGAGATCTACAAGATGCAGCTCGATGGCACGGTGATTGGGCGTTTCGGCAAGGCCGGCCATCAGTTCAAGGAGTTCGGGATGGTCAATGCCATCGACTGCCGCGATCCCAACACCTTGTACGTCGCCGAAATGATGAACTGGCGCGTGCAGAAGCTCACCCTGAAGTAGATCGTCGAGGGCCTGGAGGCTTCAACTCCAGGCCCTCATCTCGTTCATAGTCTCGCGAGGTCTGCCTCCAGCCGCCGCACGACCGCCCACACCTGGGCCGCCTCACGCTCCGTGACCGCCACGCCGAGATTCGCAACCAGGGCTCCCTGACGGGCGTCGCGTGCGCCGCAGATCACACCCGTGAGCCCCGGCGTCACGAGCAGTACGCCGACACACAGTTGTGCGCAGCTCAGGCCGGACGCGCGCGCGATCGCCTGAAGCTCGTCGACGGCATCAAGGTGGCGCTGAAAACGCGGTCCCGAATAGTCCTTATGCGGGCCGCGAGCATCGTCGGGGCCGAACGTCTTATCACGCGACCAGGTGCCGAAGAGCAAGCCGCGGAAGAGCGGCGAGTACGAGATCGCTCCCACGTTGTGCGCCGCGCACCAGGGAAGGACGTCCTTGGCCGCCGCGGGGCGCAGGATGCTGAACGGCGGCTGATCAGAATGCAGCGGCACGCCGGTCGCACTCCACTCGTCGAGCTGCGCCACTGAGAAGTTCGAGACGCCGACGGCGCGAATCTTCCCGGCCTCGAGGAGCGCCGCGCAGGCGGCGGCCGTTTCGGCAATCGGCTGCGGCGCGGGCCAATGAAGCTGATACAGATCGATGCGCTCGATCCCGAGCCGGCGCAGGCTGCCGTCGCACTCGGCCACGACCTCCTTCTCGCTGGCTGATTTTTCGGGCGCGTCGACGTTGACGCCAAGACCGAATTTCGTAAAGACGTACGGACGACGTGACGCCGGAAGAGCCTTGATGGCGCGCCCGACGACTTCCTCCGAATGTCCGGAGCCGTAAATCGGCGCCGTGTCGATCCAATTCACGCCCTGATCGACGGCGGCGTGAATCGCCTCGATGCTCGCCCGGTCTTCCTGGCCGCCGCCCCATTGCCGTCCGCCGATGGCCCACGTGCCCAGGCCGATCGAGGTGATTTCAAGATCGCTTTGTCCGAGTCGTCTTCTAATCATCGTTATCCCACGATTCAACAGTCCAAAGCCGTCAAGCGTACACTGTCCTCGATGGCAGTTTCTAGCGAGATCATCGGCTACTTTGATTCCACTGTCAGTACGGTAACTGTTGGCGGGACTCGAAAGCGGACCGGCAGAATGCTGGTGCCCAGGCCCGTCGCCACGAACAACCGCCGGCCGCCTTCAATTACATGGCCTGCCGCATACCGTTGACCGAACCGGGATGGAACGATCGGCCGGCCGACAAACGGGAGTCGTACCTGTCCACCGTGTGTGTGTCCGGCAAGCGTCAGTGCGACTCGAGCGGGAACGTCGGGAAAGACGTCAGGGTTGTGGGTCAGCAGGATCACCGGCGCATCATCTTCTAGTCCTGCAAGCGCGGCTCGCACATCGTGAACGCCTGTCCATAGATCACTGATTCCAGCGATCCACAGGGGACCGGCGGAGGTTTGCGTCCTCACCGCCGATTCTTCTATGACTCGTATCGCGTTTTGCTCGAGCGCGCGTTTGACGCGATCGTGATCGAGCCAGCCGTCATGATTGCCGAGAACAGCAAAGACGCCAGCCGGAGATCTCAGCCCTTTCAGTTCGCGAGCAATCTGTTCGGGCGCTACGAACCGTCCGCCGGTTACGCCCTGAATGACAAGGTCGCCAAGGATGCAGATGATGTCCGGCCGTGCCGCGTTGGTGTGTTCGACGATCTCGCGCAATTTCGCGGGACCGTTGAACGGCGAGCCGACGTGCAGATCGGTGAGGACGGCGATGCGCACCGACCCGTGCGTTGCCAACTCGAGCGGAATTCGTTCTTCAGCGACAACGAGACTCGCCGGCTCCCACCAGAATGCGCGGAGTGCGGCGGCGAGTATCGCGAGTCCGAGAGCTAGAGCCGCCCAACGCCAAAAGCGGAACGATCTTGCTGTGCGCCGCGTCAGCGTTGGTGGCTCACCGTCTATCATGCGTAAACAGATCCTGACTGCGATAGGAGATCTCTCATGTATACGACAGAAACGAGCCGTGCTCTCAATCGCTTGTTTTCCGAATTGGTCGACGGAACGAGTGGCGACGCGTTCATTCTCAACACTGGCGACGTCGGCCTGCTGCGATCGCTCGAGAAGCTGTCGGCAGCGGACGCCTCGACATCCGTCAACGAAGGCGCGACCATTGCGGCGCACGCGCAACACGTGCGTTACGGCCTTTCGCTGATGAATCGCTGGGCACGGGAGGGTGGCAATCCGTTCGCCGATGCGAAATGGGATGAGGCCTGGAAGGTGTCCGCCGTTGATGCCGGCACGTGGGAGGAGATACGCGCAGGGCTGGGTGACGAAACGCAGCGCTGGCTGGAAATGCTGCGATCACCGCGCGAGTGCAGCGGCATCGAGCTCACAGGCATGATTGCCAGCGTCGCACACCTCGCCTACCATCTCGGCGCGATCCGTCAAATCAGCAAGAGCGTACGCGGCCCGAAAGAGGGGACGTTCTGATCGAGCCGGTCCGACCCTTGTTTACAGCGTTCCGTCCCCGTGATATACACATCCGCCCCTTCACCGAGCGTGTTGGGCAGCTCCCATTTCGCACACAGTAGGGGCGCCATTTGAGGAATGCGAGGGACCCATGAAGGATCGCCTTTCCGTCTTCAGGATTGTGGCTGCAGCGCTTGTCACGATTGTCGCCGGCACCCTGGCGAGTTTGGTGCCGCCGCGTAACCACCACACGCAGAGCACAGCTCCGCGATTCACAGTCGAGCGAAACACACCTGCAGCAGTTGCACGCCACATGGAGCGGTTCGAGGCACTTCCGGGAACCGAGGGGATGTCTCCTGAGGGCCCTGGCAGCGCCGACGTCGAACGGTTCTTCGCTCGCGCGTACCCGGATAGCGATATTCCTCTCGGGCGCCTCGAGGCCGCACGCAGCGCAGCCGCGAGGCTGAAAGGAAAGGCCTTTCCCCGCGGCAAGGGACGGCCGGGCACGTGGGTGACCCTCGGGCCCAGCACCGCGCTGTACCCCTTCACACAGTTCCGTTCTTCCTTTGGGTACGTTCCCAACACGTACGTGGCAGGCGGCCGGATCACCGCGATTGCGGTCGATCCAAATTGCGCACCGGGAGACTGCCGCCTCTGGGTGTTAGCCGCCGGCGGCGGCGTGTGGCGCACGAAGAATGCGCTGAGCGGACAGCCGAACTGGGAGTTCCTGTCGCCCGACTTCGGCATCCAGTCGGGCAGTTCGATCACGATCGATCCTAACGACTCGAGCGGCGACACTCTGTATGTCGGCACCGGCGAAGCAAACGCTTCCGGTGATTCCGCCGCCGGCGCCGGGATGTACAAATCGACCGACGGCGGGAACACGTGGATCGGTCCGCTCGGCCTCTCCGTCTTCAACGGCCGCGCAATCGGCAGCATCGCGGTCAAGCCTGGCGATCCGAACACGATCTATGCAGCCACAACACGCGGCGTCGCGGGCGTGTCGTCCGTGACGGGTGGGGCGGTGACGCTCATTCCAGGAGCGGCGGCGTGGGGATTGTACAAGTCGACAGATGGCGGCACGATCTGGACTTTCCTCCACAACGGGGCCGCCAGCGCGGCCGCCTGCGACACCGTTGCGGAGGCAATCGCCGCAGGAAGTCCCTGCTCTGTGCGCGGCGTTCGCCGCGTGGCGACCGATCCGTCGAACAGTGAGACCGTATACGCGGGCTCGTACAGCCGTGGAATCTGGCGATCGGCTGACGGCGGCGCCACGTGGGTCCAGATCAAGCCCACGCTCGCCAATCACCCGAACGACGCCAACATGCGGCCCGAGTTTGCGGTGACAACGCTGCCCAACGGCAAGACGCGTATGTACGTGTACGAGGGATCGAGCTCCGGCAGCCTCGCCAATCCGGCGCCGGCTCCCCCGACCCCTATCCCAACCGCGCGACTGTTTCGAAGCGACGATGTCGCGACCGGTGTTCCGACGTTCCTCAGCCTCTCCAGCGGCAATCCTGCTGATCCGGGCTATGGCACGTACGACAGCTGCGCGGGGCAGTGCTGGTACGACGAATACGTCCACACGCCGGCGGGACATCCCGACATCGTCTATGTCGGTGGGTCGTATAGCTATGGGGAACAGTTCTCGAACAAGCGCGGGGTCTTGCTGTCGACCGATGCCGCCGTCACCGCGACCGACATGACGATGGATTCAACCGATCCGCTGCACCCGAACGGCCTGCACCCGGATCAGCACGCGCTCGTCACCAACCCGAGCAATCCGTTCCAGTTCTTCGCAGTGAACGATGGCGGCGTGATGCGGTCCAGCGGGTCCTTCGCGGA
>Ga0075418_10002133_pt1 | contig 22536 bp, 19 predicted proteins | sample SoiMetdeltSBSDD2_FD_81776 | JGI IMG/M metagenome (GOLD analysis project Ga0075418, IMG submission 81776) | Bulk soil microbial communities from a Populus tree surrounding site in Tennessee, USA - Soil MetaG P. deltoides SBSDD2 | ecosystem: Environmental > Terrestrial > Soil > Tree plantation...
GCGCTTCTCGAACAGCTCCATGCCCTCGACCATCCTGCGGTAGGACTTGTCGACCGGGTTGCGCATCGCGTCGACCGCGACCGCATCGTCGCGCGGAGATTTGGTCTGCGCAAACAAGCTCGTCTGCGCCGCGAGGGCGCAAATGAAGAGGCTCGAAGCCAGGCGGGTCAGGCGAGCGATGGCGCGACCTCGCGCGCGTCGGGTTTGAGGCGGTCGATCGCGGCGAGATAATCGGCGGGAAGGCCGGGCGAGGCGCCGTTTCGCAGCAGGCCTTCGTCGTCGAGGAGCAGCACGGAGCACACCGCGCTGCCATGCGACACGCGGCTGGGCACTCGCTCGATTTCGGTGGGGTTCATTGCATCGGGATTTTAGCGGGGTGGGCGCGGCTGGTCTTGTCGTTCGACCACTACACGGAATTCGGGGTCAGAGCCCGATCTTGTTTTCACGTACGTAAAAACGAGATCGGGCTCTGACCCCGAATTATCATTCCGACCGGGGAGGTCTAAAACGAAATGAGGCTCGGGTTCTTCACCATGCCGCTGCATCCGCGCGAGCGCGATCCGGCGGCGACGCTGCAGGAGGACCGCGAGGCGATCGTGCTCGCCGACCGCCTCGGCTTCTACGACGCCTTCGTCGGCGAGCACCTCACCGATCCCGAAGAGAACATCACGAGCAGCCTGATCTTTCTCGCCAGCCTCCTTGCGGAGACGAAGACGATCAAGCTCGCTACCGGCACCTCGAATCTCTCGCACAGCCACCCGGTGCTGATCGCCGCGCACGCCGCGATGTTCGACCACCTCGCGAAGGGGCGGTTCATCTTCGGCGTGAGCCCGGGCGCGCTCTCCTCCGACGCCGAGGCGCTCGGCATCCTCGACGAGGACCGCAACCGCCTGTTCGCCGAGGCGATGGACGTGATTCTCGAGATCTGGGCGCGCAACGCGCCCTATGACATCGATCTCCCGGGCAACCGCTTCAAGGTGTCGACCGCGAGGACGCAGGTGCCCGAGGTCGGCCGCGGCACGATGTACAAGCCCTACCAGAAGCCGCGTCCCGAGATCGTCGGCACGGTGGTGGCGCCGCATTCGAAAGGCGTGATCGCCATGGGCGAGCGCGATTTCCATCCGCTGTCGGCGAACTTCCTGCTGCCCCACTGGCTGCCGAGCCATTGGGCCAATTACAGCGCGGGAAAGAAAAAAGTTGGGATGACCCCCAATTCGGCCGACTGGCGAGTCGCGCGCACCATCTTCGTCGCCGACGACGCGCGCACCGCGCGCCGCTACGGCCGCGACGATCCTCGGAGCCCCTACCGGTTCTACTGGGAGAAGCTGCGCGCCAACATGATGCGCGCGAAGCGCCACGTGATCTTCAAGCGCCACGAGAGCGAGGACGACGCCGCGGTGACGCTCGAGCGGCTGCTCGACGAGCTGGTGATCTGGGGCACGCCCGACAAGGTGGCCGACGAGATCCTGCGGCTGCGCGAGGCGGCGGGCCCCTTCGGCGAGATCGTCTACGCCGGCATGGACTGGGCCGATCCCGGCCTGGCGCGGCGCTCGATGGAGCTGATGGCGACCGAGGTCATGCCGCGGGTCAATCGCGCTTCCCTGGCGCTATGATCCGGGGATGAGCACGGACGCGCCCGCGCTCCCGGCCCGCGCGCCGACCCCGGCGCAGATGCGCACGTTCGCGCTCCTCTCGGCGACCTACCTCGCGCTCACGCTGGCGGTGGTGCCCTGGGCGCGCGAGGCGGGGAGCGGGGACTCGCACATCGTGGTCGTGTACGGGCTCGCGGTCGCCATCGCGGACCTTTGCACCGCGCTCATGCTGGGGGCGCTCTACCGCGACACCGGCCGCGCCGCGCACCTCCTCCTTTGCTGCGCCTATTTCTACGGCGCGCTCATGGCCGGCGCTCACGTCACGACTTTTCCCGGCGCGCTCTACGAGCAGTCGCTGTTCGGCGATCGCCAGACGGTGAGCTGGCTCTACCTCGCCTGGCGCCTGGGCAGCGCGGCGCTGTTCTTCGCCGCGCTTCTCGTCGCGTCGAAGGACGCGCCGCAGGACGCGCGGCGCGTAAGGCGTCTTCTCGTGGCGATCGCCCTGACGCTCGCCGCCAGCGCCGGCGTCGTCGCCCTCGCCACCCAGGTGAGGCTCGAAGGCCTCACGGGAGACCGCATCACCGAGCTCGGCACGACGGTGCAGTGGGTCGCGGCGTTCCTGTACGCGGCGGCCTTCGCGCTCCTCTGGGGCCGGCGCGCGTTCGGCGACCTGCTCTACCTCTGGGTGGGCCTCGTGCTGCTCGCCTCGATCGCCGACCTGACGCTCTCGAACCTCGGCGGCGCGCGCTATACGGTCGGCTGGCACGCCGCGCGCGTGAACCTCGCGTTCTCGGCGTGCCTGCTGCTCGCGTTCCTGCTCGGCGACGCCGTGGCCGAGCGGCGCACGATGCCGCGCATCGCGGGGGCCGCGGCCTACGGCGGCGCGGTCGCGGTGACGCTGACCGCGCTGCACCTGCGCTGGGTGCTCGATCCCTGGCTCGGCAACAGTATTCCTTACTCCACGCTCTACGGCGCGGTCGCGATCGCGGTGTGGTTCGGCGGCCTCGGGCCCGCGGTAATGGCAATGGTGGTCGGCTACGCCATCGTCAACGTGCGCTACATCGCGCCGATCGGCGAGATCGCGATCAGCGGGCCGGCGGACGCGCTCGCCCTCGGCGTGTTCGCGCTCTCGTGCTCGCTCATCATCGTGCTTGGCGAGGCGATGCGCCGGGCGCGCGACCGCTACCGCGTCTCGGAGATCGAGCTGAAGGAGCGCGCGGGACAGCTGCAGCGCGCCGACGCGAACAAGAGCCAGTTCCTCGCGGTGCTGTCGCACGAGCTCCGCAACCCGCTCGCCCCGCTGCGCAACGGCCTCACCCTCCTCAGGATGCAGCAGGAGCGGGCGCAGCGCGCCGATCCCGCCTCCGCCGAGACCTACGACATGATGGAGCGCCAGATCGTGCAGCTCACGCGCCTCATCGACGACCTTCTCGACCTCAGCCGCATCGACCGCAACAAGCTCGAGCTGCGCACCGCGCCGGTGGCGGTCGCGGAGGTGATGCGCACCGGAGTCGAGACCGCCAGGCCGAACATCGACGCCAAGGGGCAGGTGCTCGCGGTGAGCTACCCCGAAGCGCCGCTCTATGTCGAAGGCGACGCCGTGCGCCTCGCCCAGGTGGTGGCGAACCTCCTCAACAACGCGGCCAAGTTCACCCCGCCGAAGGGCCGCATCGAGCTCTCGGCGAGCACGGAGCAGCAGGGCGCCGTGGTGCTGACCGTCGCCGACAACGGCGTCGGCATCGCGCCCGAGCACCTGCAGGACGTCTTCGACATGTTCGTGCAGCTCGACGACCGGCACGTCGCCGCTTCCGGCGGGCTGGGTCTCGGCCTCACGCTCGCGCGCGCCATCGTTCGGCGCCACGGCGGCGAGATCGAGGCGCGCAGTCCCGGACGCGGCAAGGGCGCCGCGTTCGTGGTGCGCCTGCCGCTCGTCGATGCGCCGGCGCTCGAGGAGAGCAAGGACGCCGCGCCCGCTTCGCCGGCGCCTCGCCGGCGCGTGCTGGTGGTCGACGACAACGTCGACGCCGCGCAGACGCTCGCCCAGTACCTGAGGCTCACCGGCCACCGCGTCGAGAGCGCGCTCGACGGCGAGGCGGCGCTGCGCATCGCCGAAATCCTGCACCCCGACGTGGCGTTCATCGACCTCAACATGCCGCACATGGACGGCGCCGAGGTCGCGCGTCGGCTGCGCCTCACGCCGTGGGGACGCAAGGCGCGCCTGGTCGCGCTGACCGGCATGGGACAGCAGGCCGACATCGACCGCACGCGCGATGCCGGCTTCGACGAGCACATCACCAAGCCCGCCGACCTGCAGCGGCTGTCGCGGCTCGCCGCCGGCTAGAAATCGGGGGGCAATTCGGGGTCAGAGCCCGAATTGGTTTACGCGTACGTACAAACGAGATCGGGCTCTGACCCCGGATTCAGAACACTTACTTCGAGCTGCTGATGCAGTCGTAGCGCTCCTGGCCGGAGAGGCCGGCGCACTTCGAGCTGGTGGACGAAGACGCGCTGCCGTCGCTCGAGCTGGCGCCGCTGCTGCTCGACGAGGAGCTCGAGGGGCTGGCCGAAGAGCTCGAAGGGCTCGACGAAGAGCTGTCGCTCGGCGAGCTGCTCGTGCTGCCGCTGCTCGGCGAAGGCGAAGCCGAATCGGAGCTCGTGCTGCCGGTGCTCGGCGAGCTCGCCGAGCCGGAGCTCATGCTGCCGCTGCTCGGCGGCGAGCCGGCGTCGGCTCCGGACGAAGAGCTGCCAGTGCCGCTGGCGCCCGACGCTCCGGAAGAACTATCGCCGGAGCTCGAGCCCGAGCTGCTCGCGCCGGCGCTCGCGCCGCCGCTGGCAGCGCCGCTCGCGCCGCCGCCTTGCGCCCAAGCCGCTGTTGCAAAAGCGACCATGGCTGCGGTAACTGCTGCGCTGATGAGTTTAAGGTTCATCTTCAATTCCTCTAGGGTTGGGATGGAGATGGACTGCGGCGGACGGGGACGCAAGAACAATGCCTTGTGCTGGAAAGGTTTGCGCAAGCTTTTGGGTTATTCTCCGACGCAAGAGGGGGGACGATGTCTTCAGCGTTCGCGAGAACTAGAACCGCTTTGCTGCTCGCCGCCGCCGTGGCGGGTTTGTTCTCACAAGCCCATGCGCAAGACCGAAGCGTCCCGCAATTCCAGGTCGACGCCTCCTGGCCGAAGACGCTGCCGAACCGCTGGATCCTCGGCCAGGTGTCGGGGATCGCGACCGACCGCTACGACCGCATCTGGGTCGTGCACCGCCCGGGCTCGCTCACCCCGCGCGAGCGCGCCGCCGAGCGCACGCCGCCGGAAGCGAAGTGCTGCGTGGCCGCGCCGCCGGTGCTGGTGTTCGACCCGTCGGGCAATTACCTCTTCTCGTGGGGCGGCCCCGGCGCGGGCTACCAGTGGCCCGAGAGCGAGCACGGGATCTACGTCGACGCGAACGACTTCGTCTGGCTCGCGGGAAACGGCAAGACCGACGGACAAGTGCTGAAATTCACGATGCAAGGCAAGTTCGTGCTGCAGATCGGAAAACAGGCGAGCGGCAACGACAGCAACTCGACCGAGCGGCTCGGCTCGCCGGCCGACGTCGCGGTCGACACCGCGGCGCGCGAGGTGTTCGCCGCCGACGGCTACGCCAACCGCCGCGTGGCGGTGTTCGACTCCGAGACCGGCTCGTACAAGCGCCACTGGGGCGCCTACGGCAAAAAGCCCGTCGACGAAAAGCTACCGCCGTACGATCCGGCGCGTCCGCCTTCGCCGCAGTTCGGCAACCCGGTGCACTGCATCCGCCTCTCGAACGATGGCCTGGTTTACGTCTGCGACCGCACCAACGACCGGCTGCAGGTGTTCCGCAAGGACGGCAGCTTCGTCTCCGAGCACGCGTTCGAGAAGGAGACGCGCGGCACAGGCTCGGTCTACGACCTCGTGTTCTCGCCCGACCGCGAGCAGCGCTTCATCTACATGATCGACGGCATGAACGGCGAGGTGCGCATCGTCGAGCGGGCGTCGAAGCAGGTCCTCGGCCGCTTCGGCCGCCCCGGCCGCCAGGCGGGCGAGTTCACCGCGCTCCACAACATCGCGGTCGACCGCCAGGGGAATCTCTATACCGCCGAGGTGAACACCGGTCAGCGCGTGCAAAAGTTCCGCCGCGTCGACCGCCAGGAATAGCGGCACGCGTCGATTGGTCACGACGGGGCGATTCTGACCCCGAACGGCTCAACCGCCGCGGCATGGGGGTTGCGACACTCGCTGGCGTAATGGCGACTGTGTTCCGCATCCGCTGGTTCTTTACTCTCTCCTTTCTCGAGGTCGCCGTGCGCGTCGTGCTCCTCTCCGCGCTCTTCATGCGCGCGGGGCCGCGCCGCGAAGACCGGTAACCACAACAGCCCGGCCCGCGGGCATGCGCCTTGCGACGGGTTATCTGCTTGCACGCCCTCGCACAGACCCCCGTCGCCTCGACGGAAATTCCGGTCATCCTCAACGGGAGGGCGGGCGGCGGCCGCTCGGCCAATGCCGAGGCGCTGCGCGCTGCCCTCGCTGACGCCGGCCTCGAGGCGCGAATCAACACGTTCGCTCGCGGCGAGGAGATCCGGAAGCTCGCGCGCCGCGCGCTGAAGGAGCGTCCGCCGGTGCTCGTGGCCGCGGGCGGCGACGGGACCGTGAGCGCGGTGGCCGACGTGGTGCGCGGCACCGGCACGGCGCTGGGCGTGATCCCGGCCGGAACGCTCAACCACTTCGCGAAGGACCTCGGCATTCCGCTCGATCCAGCCGAGGCGGCGCGCGTCATCGCCGCCGGCCGGCGCATCGGCGTGGACGTCGGCGAGGTGAACGGCCGCGGCTTCCTCAACAACGCGAGCCTCGGCCTTTACGCCGACCTGGTGCGCAAGCGCCAGCGCCAGCAGCGGCGCCTGCACCGCAGCAAGCGCACGGCGATGCTCTGGGCCGCGCTCGAGGTGCTCGGCCGCTCGCGCCTGCTCGAGCTGCGGCTCGAGCTCGAGGACCGGGTACAGGCGTGCCGCTCGCCTTTCGTGTTCGTCGGCAACAACCACTACGTGCTCGAAGGCTTCGAGATCGGCAAGCGCGAGCAGCTCGACGCGGGGATCCTGAGCGTCTACACCACGAGTGGCTGCAGCGGCGCCGGCCTCATCGGGCTCGCGCTGCGCGCGCTCTTTGGCCGGCTGCGCCAGGCCGACGATTTCATGGAGTCGGCGGTGCGCTCGCTGCGGGTCGAGAGTCCGCGCCGGCGGCTGCTGGTGGCGACCGACGGCGAGCTCCACGCGCTCGACACGCCGCTCGAATTCCGCATCCGGCCGCGTTCGCTGCAGGTGATCGTGCCGTGAGGACGCTCGCGCACCTCTCCGACCTCCACTTCGACCGCGTCGAGCAGGGCGTGCTCGAGGCGCTGCGCCGGCGGGTGAAGGCGCTCGCGCCGGACCTGGTGGTGATCTCGGGCGACCTGACGCAGCGCGCCCGCGCGCGCCAGTTCCGCGCCGCGCGCGCCTTTCTCGACAGCCTGCCGAGGCCCCAGGTGGTGGTCCCGGGCAACCACGACGTGCCGCTCTACAACGTGTTCGCGCGCTTTCTCGCTCCGCTCGCGGGCTACCGGCGCGTCATCGGCGAGGACGTCGAGCCCGGCTTCGTCGACGACGAGATCGCGGTGCTCGGCATCAACACCGCGCGCTCGTTCGTGTTCAAGGGCGGGCGCGTGAGCGAGCCGCAGCTCGCGCGCGTGCGCGAGGCGCTCCGCCGGCTCGAAGGCGCGCGCACCCGCATCGTCGTTTCGCATCATCCCTCCGGAGCGCTGGAAAAGCTCGCGGACTTCGGCGTCGACGTCTTCGTCTCGGGCCATCATCACGCCACGCGCACGGCGCATCGCCGCGTCGGGCGCATGTCGGTGCTGATTGTGGAGGCGGGCACCGCGACCTCGCAGCGCACGCGCGGGGAGCCGAACGCATTCAACGTGCTGCGCGTCGCAGCCGGCCGGATCGAGGTCGACCACTACGCGCTGCGCGGCGGCAACTTCATGCGCTCGAACGCGGAAGCGTTCGAGCGTCGGCACGAAGGCTGGCGTCGCGTCTAGGGGAACTCCGAAAAGCGCAATCCCGTCGTTCCCGCGAAAGCGGGAACCCATGCCGTTCAAATAAAAATCGGGGCCCCCGCCTTCGCGGGGGCGACTTCTTCAGCTCTTCCCTAGTCGACGATCGCCTGCTCGACCAGGGCGTTGATCACGTAGCGGTAGTGCCAGCGGATCGGCCCCGGGGTCTGGGCCATGAACACCACCGCGAGGCCCTCCTTCGGATCGGCCCACCAGCTCGTGCCGTAGGCGCCGTTCCAGGAAAACTCGCCCACCGAGCCGACCTTGCGCACGACGCCGGGCGTGGTGCGCACCGCCACGCCGAGGCCGAAGCCCATGTCGGCGCTGGTCGGGTCGGCGTTGGCGATCAGGTTCACCGTATTCGGCGCGAGCTGGTTCGAGAGCATGTACTCGACGGTCTTGCGCGACAGGATGCGCTTGCCCTCGAGCTTGCCGCCGTCGAGCAGCATCTGCGCGAAGCGCAGGTAGTCGCCCGCGGTCGACGCGGCGCAGCCGCCGCCGCACTCGAGCTTGAGCGGCTTCGTCAGGTCGAGGACGAACTGCGGCTTGCCGGTGTCGGGGTCGTTGGCCAAGGCCTTGGCGTAGCGCTTCGCCTTCTCGGGCGGCACCGCGAAGGCGGTGTCCTTCATGCCGAGCGGCTTGAACACCTGCGCCTCGAGATACTGGCCGAGCGGCTGCCCCGACACGCGCTCGATCACGACGCCGAGCACGTCGAGGCCGAAGCCGTAGTCCCAGGTCGAGCCCGGCTGGTGCAGGAGGGGCAGCGACGCGAGCTTGTCGACGAACTCCTTGCCGGTCATGCCGGTGCCCACCGCGCTCGACGAGGCCGGGTAGAGCTTGTGCACCGCCGTCGCGCCGCGGCCGCCGTAGATGATCCCCGAGGTATGCCGCATCAGATCCTGGATCGTCACCTGGCGCTGCGCCGCCACCGTGTCGAAGCCGGGCCCGCCGTCGTTCGACTTCAGCACCGCGACCTGCATCTTCGAGAGCGGGGGCAGGTAGGTCCCGACCGGCTCGTCGATCGCGAGCTGCCCGCGCTCGAGCAGCGTCAGCGCGCCGACCGCGACGATCGGCTTGGTCATCGACGCGATGCTGAAGATCGCGTCGTTGTGCATCTTCGTGCCCGCGTCCTTGTCGAGATAGCCGAAGGACTGGTAGTAGACGAGCTTGCCCTTGCGCGCCACCGCCACCACCGCGCCCGGCAGCCGGCCTTTCTCGACGTCGGCGCGCAGCGCCTCGCCGATGCGCCCGAGGCGCTCGGAGGACATGCCGACCTGCTCGGGCTTGGCTCGAGGCAGCGGGTCTGCCGCGAAAGCTCCGACCGAAACGAATGAAACTGAAAGAAGAAAAGCGACGTGAGCGCGCATGCGACCTCCTCCCAGAGGGGAGTTCAATTGTAGGTCAAAGAAATCGGGGTCAGAGCCCGATTTCGTTTTTGCGTACGCGAATACGAGTTCGGGCTCTGACCCCGATTTCCGCCCTTAAGCCTTTAACGCTCTGTAAAGGAACGGGAGGCTCACGTCCATCCGGTAGTCGATGTCGGAATGGTTGTCGTCGAACTCTTCGTAGCGGTGCTCTATTTTTTCCAGGGAAAGCCGCTTGGACAGGATACGAGCCCCGAAGTGGATGTGGTACTGGTCGCGCCAGCCGCAGTCGATGTAGATCCCGCGCAGCGACTTCAGATTGCTGCTGTACCGGGCGACGAGGTGGATCGGGTCGTGCTTTCGCCATTCGCGCCAGCGTTCCTCGATCGGCTCGCCCGACTCGAGGTTGAACGGCACGCGAAAGCCGTTCGGCGCGCGCGGGTCGGGGTCGTAGGTCGCCGCCATGCAGAGGTTCATGATGCAGTGCGTTTCCGCGCCGGAAAGCTTTTCCTTTTTCCACACCGAGCTCAGGAACCGCTTGATGCGGCCATCATCGATCCCCTCACTTAGCTTGTTTCTCTTGGATTCCGCCAGGGCGTCGTAGCGTCCCGGCCTGCGCTTGGGCGTGCGGTACTTGGCGAGCTCGTTCAGCGTGTTCGGCCAGTCGTGCCAGTAGACGAAGTCGAAATAGGCGTCGCCGGAGTGGTCGGCGACCGCGCCCCAGTACTTCGCGTACTTCATGCCGTGGAGGATCGCGCCGTAGCCGCCGGAGGACTTGCCGAAGCAGCCGCGGTGCTCGCGCGAAGCGAGGGTGCGGAACTCGCCGTCGACGAACGGGATGATCTCGCGCGTCAGGTAGTCGGCGTAGTCGCCGATCGCGGAAGAATTGACGTACTGGTTGCCGCCGAGCGCGGTGAAGCAGTCGGGGAACACGATGATCGCCGGGCCCATCTTCCCGTCCCGGATGAGGCGCGCGGCGCGCTCCGCGACGTTGTCGCCGAACGGCTTCCAGCCCACGTGCGAGAGGCCGGAGCCGGTGAAGCCGACCAGATCGTAGAGCACCGGAAATCGCCGCTTGCCGGAATGGTCGTACTCGGAGGGCAGCCAGACGCCGAGCTTGCGCACGTGCGGGTCGCCGAGCGGGTTGTCCTTCAGGATCTCCGAGACGTGCTCGAGGACGAGCGTCGTGCCCGGATTGCCTTTGAATCGCTTCAGGCTCATTTTTCGACCATTCTCAGAAGGCGCCTTGACGGGTCGAGGGCGAGGCGCGCGCCGTTCGGCACGAGCGAGGTGATGTCGCCGTCGAATCCGGCGAGCAGGGTGATGTCGCCGAAGGCGGCACCCTGCACGAGGATCGGGTTCACGCTGTTGAAGACGAGCGCAAGCGGAGCCACGCCGCGCGAGGCCATCTCGTGCAGCATCCAGGCGCTCGCGACGCCGCCCTTGGCGGTGTCGAGGACGAGGATCCTGCCGACGTAGGACTGGCCGGCGAGCTGGTGCGTTGCCCGCGAGAAGGTGCCGCGCGCGCGGTCGAGGTCGTAGCGCGCCGAGAAGCCGTCGCGCGCGACGAGCGCCTCTCCAGTGACCGGAGAGCCCATCGCGTGCCGGGCACGAAGCTCGTTCATTCGAGTCGCCCCGTGCGCGCGGCCTCGACGCATTGCTCCATCGACGCGAGCATCGGCACGTAGCCGTAGCCGCCGAGGATATTGACCAGCTTGGCGCTGTTGGTGGCGAGGCGCTTCCAGCCCTTCGCTTCCGCGATTTCGCGCGCGTAGGACTGGTAGAAGCACATGCCCGAGAGCACGGTTCCCCCGGCGGCCTCGATCTTCGCGGTGTAGCCCATGCGGTCGGCGTCGGGCTTCACCTGCGGGCTGGTGACCGCGAGCAGCGGGATCGCGAAGCGCCGCCCGTCGCACTGCGCGGCGAGCTCGGCGAGCTCGAGGAGCGAGAGCTGCGGCGCCGAGAACACCACCACGTCGACCGCTTCGTCCTTGCGATAGGACTTCTCGAGCGCCTCGATGTCGGCGCGCGTGACGCCCACCTGCGGCAGCGGGTCGGGCGCGACGTCGGCGCGGCGCCGCGCCTCGGGCGTGACGCCCGGCAGGTGGAACAGGGCGACCGAGCCGAAGCTCGCCATCGCCGCGCCGAAGTGCTTGAGCGCATCGGAGCCGGGCGAGGCCTCGAGGCCCTCGACGAGCGGCACCGCCCAGTAGTTTCCGGCGAGGCGGCCGATCACGCCGCCGAGCGCGCCCCATTCGTTCAGGCTGCGCGGCGTGAAGTCGACGCGCACCGCGAGCGTGGCGCGGCGCTGCGCCTCCAGGTGGAAGCCGTAGCGCGGCGTGCGGCCGGTCAGCCCCGCGGCGAGCGCCGAGGGCCCGCCTTCGAAGTTGGAGCGCGCGCCGCACACCGAGTTGGAGTAGATCACCACGCCGGTGTCGCCGAAGGCGACGTGCTCGCTCAGCGTCGCCGGCTGCACCGTCTGGTAGCTGATGCAGGTGTCGGTCATCATCACGCCAAGCTTCACCAGCGCGGCGATGGCACGCTCCTCCAGCGAGAGCACCGCCGGGGTGTGGCCGAGGAACGCCGCCTTGGCGAAGTCGGTGCCGCGCGGGTCGCTGATGGTCGGGATGCGCACCCGGCGGCGGCCTTGCCTCTCGGCGGCGAGACCTTCCAGCCAGCGCACGCCGGCCTCGCCGAGGCTCTCGGTGTCGGCCATGACGTGGGCCTGGGTGACGGCGACGAAGTCCTCCGCGCCGAAGAACTCGCCGACCTTGACCTGGTGCTCGAGCGCGAGCCTGGGCACCGGGCCGAGCCTTCCGGCGAGGATGCCGCGCTCTTCCTCGCTCAGCCGCATGGCGCGCGATCGTAGCAAGAAAACCGCTGGCGGACTGGCGGAGAGCGGACGACCGGAGTAGATTTCCGCGAGTCTCGTGGAGGAGACCCCGCTATGCGCATCGCCATCTGGCTCGCGGCGCTCTCGCTCGCCGTCTGGAGCGCAGCCGCGTCGGCTCAGTCGGAGCTCGCAGGACTCGCATCCGTTTCGGGAACCGTCAGTTCGTCCGCCCCGTTCAAGGCGGCGAAGGTGTATTTCCGCAACAGCGAGCGCCGTATGCAGTACATGGTCTACACCGCCGGCGGCAAGTACCAGGCGCACAACCTGTTGCCCGGCAACTATGAAATGCGCGTCGAGGCGCCGCATCTCGCCTCTGCGGTTGTGAAAATCAATTTGAAAAGCGGGATCAATGCGGCGGTGAACGCCGCGCTGCGCGAGAACAAGGACGACGCGCAGATCGTGACGCTCGACGAAATGTTCCCGCCCGGACCGGGCCAGGAGTACGTGCGGAACACCTGCATCGGCTGCCACAACCCGAACATGTTCGGCGCGCGCCAGATGCCCGCGGCGGCGTGGGACCAGTACGTCGAGATGATGCTGAAGAACGGCGCAATTCCGCGCGGCTTCTCGTCGCCGCAGGAGCGCGCCGACCTGGTGGCGTACCTCGGCAAGCACTTCGGGCCGGACGCCAAGAAGCGCGCGATCCGCTTCGTGAAGGAGGTGCCGCTCGACGAGGCGAAGCTCGCCAAGGCGATGTACGTCGAGTACTACCTCCCGGCCAACGCGGCGGGGACCGATCCGGCGCTGAAGCGCCGCGGCCAGGATCCGCACTTCGACCGCGACGGCAACGTCTGGGTCACCGACCGCAACGTGCCGAACCGGCTGGCGAAGCTGAACCCGCGCACCGGCGAGTGGAAGGACTGGCTGATGCCGCACCCGCAGGGCGAGACGCACGGCCTTACCATCGACCGCGAAGGCGTCGTGTGGGTGCCGGAGAGGATCGGCAAGCGCACCGATAACGACGGGCTGCACCTTGCCGCGTTCGATCCGCGCAGCGAGAAGTGGGAGACCTTCCCGCTCGACCCGGACGGCAGGGTGAAGGAGCCGCTGCAGCCGCATACGCCGGTGGTCGACGCGCAGGGCAACGTCTGGTCGACCGTGATCCGCGGCGACCGCTTCTTCAAGTGGAACCGCCAGACGCGCAAGGTCGAGATGTTCACGACGGCGTCGCGTCCGTCGGCGCCCTACGGCATCGACATCGACAGCCAGGGCAACATCTGGATGGCGCTCTTCCGTGGCGACGCGCGCGTCGGCAAATACGACCCGGCGGACGGCAAGTTCACCGAGTTCAAGGCGCTGACGCAACCCGGGCGCATCCGCCGCGCGAGCGTCGACCTGCAGGACCGCGTCTGGTACGGCGTCTACGACAGGGGCGTGATCGGCTGGATCGATGCGAAGAGCGGCAAGGTCACCGAGGCGAAGGTGCCGGTCGACATCTCGCGGCCGTACGACCCGCAGGGCGACTACGAGGGCAACGTCTGGTTCGGCGATGACGGCCAGGGCGGCACCACGGTGCGCTACAACCCGCAGACGAGGGAGTTCTCGTACTACCCGACGCCGCAGATGACCGACCAGCCGAAGCTCGAGATCACCCGCGACGGCGCAGTGTGGTATTGCCCGCGCTCGAGCGCCGAGCCCGGCGTCGGCGTTCTCTATCCCGATACCTCGAAAATGAAGACCATGGCGGCGTACTACCACGACGTCGATTCGATCACCTCGCGCAAAGCGATGCGCGGGAAAGTGGTTGCCACATCCTCGGAGGCAAGACAATGAAGCAAGCGTTGGCGTTCGCTGTCTTTTTCGTTGGAGGCTTGTTCTACGGCGTTGCCGGCGCGCAGAAGGTCGGCGCGGCGGATATCGGCGGCGTGGTGAACGGCCCGAAAGGGCCCGAGGCCGGGGTCTGGGTGATCGCCGAGACGACCGACCTGCCGACGAAGTACGCCAAGGTCGTCGTCACCGACGACAAGGGCCGCTATCTCATTCCGCAGCTGCCCAAGGCGAACTACAGCGTATGGGTCCGGGGGTACGGCCTCGTCGACTCGCCGAAGACCAAGGCCGCACCCGGGAAGACGCTCAACCTGAAGGCGGTTGCTGCCAAGAATGAAAAAGAGGCGGCGCACTACTACCCGGGCATGTACTGGTACTCGATGCTGAAGATCCCGGCGAAGGACCAGTTCCCTGGGACCGGCGAAAAGGGCAACGGCATCGCGCCCGTCATCAAGACCCAGGAAGCCTGGGTGGACGCGATCAAGAACTCCTGCCAGTCATGCCATGCCCTCGGCTCGCTCGGCATCCGCACAGTGCCGAAGCAGTTCAAGGAAGGCGACGCCAGCTCGGTTGCCGTCTGGGGGCGGCGCACCCAGTCCGGGCAGGCGATGCAGAACATGGCGCTCACGCTCGGCTACATCGGCGCTGACACCGCGCTCAAGAACTTCGCCGACTGGACCGACCGCATCGAAGCCGGCGAGACGCCCTTCGACAAGCCGCGCCGGCCCGAGGGCGTGGAGCGCAACCTGGTCGTCACGATGTGGGACTTTTCGACGCCGAAGTTCTACCTGCACGACGGCATCTCGAGCTACCAGCACGACCCGACCGTCAACGCGAACGGCCCGATCTTCGGCGCGCCGGAGGAGAGCACCGACCTCGTTCCGGCCGTCGATCCGGTGAAGAACCGCGCCTTCACCATCAAGCATCCGGTGCAGCCGGGCACGCCGTCCTCGACCAGCCTGCCGATGCAGCCTTCTCCCTACTGGGGTAAGGACCCGCTGTGGGACGGCTCGTCGAGCCTGCACAACGCGATGATGGACGAGCAGGGACGCGTGTACTTCAGCGCGCGCTTCCGCGGTCCGGATAACCCCGCCTTCTGCAAGAAGGGATCCGACCATCCGTCGGCCAAGGTGATGCCGCTCGACCAGAACGGCAGGCAGGTGTCCATCTGGGACCAGAAACAGCAGAAGTGGTACCACGTCGATACGTGCTTCTTCGCGCACCACCTTTACTTCGCGAAGGACCAGGACAAGACGCTATGGCTCTCGCAGGGCGGGCCGGGCTCGAGCAACGGCGTGGTGGGCTGGATCAAGACGAAGACGTTCTTCGAGACCGGAGACTCGGCCAAGTCGCAAGGCTGGACGCCGATCGTCGTCGACACCAACGGCAACGGCAAGCGCGACGAGTTCGTCGGGCCGAACGACCCGGTCGATCCGGCGAAAGACAAGCGCGTCCTGGCAGCCTTCTACGGGATCATGCCCAGCACGGTGGACGACTCCGTGTGGGGCCAGACCATGGGCCAGGGCTTCGCGCGCCTGGAGCAGCCCGGCTATATCGTGCACCTCATCCCGGGCGCGAACCCCTCCGAGACGTCGATCGCCGAGCTTTTCGTTCCGCCCGACGGCGCCTGGAGCCCGCGCGGAATCGACATGACCACCGAGGGCGTGGTGTGGACGCCGCTCGCGAGCGGCCACATGGCGAGCTTCGACCGGCGCAAGTGCAAGCGGCCGCAAAACGGGCCGGAGGCGGTGTCCGGCAAGCTCTGTCCAGAAGGCTGGACGCTCATCCGCATGCCCGGGCCGCAGTTCAAGGGGATGGATCCGTCGGGCAGCGCGAATCACGCCTATTACGTGTGGGTGGACCGGTACAACACGCTCGGGCTCGGCAACAACGTGCCGATCTTTACGACGAACGGCAGCGAGTCGCTCATGGCGGTGGTCGACGGTAAAGTGGTCGACCTGCGCATCCCCTATCCGACGGGCTTTTTCAGTAAGCTGGCCGATGGACGCATCGACGATGCGAAGGCCGGCTGGAAGGGCAAGGGCCTGTGGACGATGTCGGGCACGCGCACCGTGTTCCACAACGAGGGCGGCACGGCGAACAGCCCCAAGGTCTACCACCTGCAGATCCGGCCCGATCCGCTGGCGAATTGACAGGTAGCTCTGAACGGGAAGCCGGGAACAGACCCGGTCTTCCCGTCTCCGGCTTCGCAGGAGGGGAACGATGAAGAAGGCCTTGTTGGCGCTCGCCGTCGGCGGAGCGCTCGCTTGTGGCGGCTATGTCCTCGGCCAACAGAAACAGGCTCCCGAGGTGCGACGCGTGGTCACCAAGCTCGACGAGTCCGGAAAAGCGGTGGTGATGATCGACGAGCGCACGCGGCTCACCGCGCCGCGGCCGCCCAACGCCGCGGCCAACGTCTGGGTCACCGACAAGAGCCTGCCCGACTTCTCGTGGACCGACGACCGCGGCAAGACCAAGATCGGGCTGGTGCCGCCGAAGTCGGGCACGGTGTTCCGCGTGGTCGACTTCGCGCCCGAGTCCGCGCCCGGCCATCCGACCGACATGAACTTCATGATGCGCATCGTCGGCGACGAGGCACCGGCTAAGGGGCGGCCGCCGAGCCACCCGATGATGCATCGCACGCGCAGCCTCGACTACGCGATCATCATGTCGGGCGAGATCGACATGCTGCTCGACGACAGCGTGGTGCACCTCAAGGCGGGCGACGTGGTGGTGCAGCAGGCGACCAATCACGCGTGGGTGAACCGCGGCAAGGAGCCTTGCCGCGTCGCCTTCATCCTGATCGACTCGCGCGAACCCTGAGCGACTCGCGCGATCCTTAAGGTGCTTCGCCCCGGGGAGGGGATATGAATCGACGGAGGCAGTTCATCCGCGGCGCTGGCCTCGGCGCGCTCGCCTTCAGTGTCGGCGGCGCAAGCGTGCTGCTCACGGCGCGCGAGGCGCGCGCGCAGGGCGTTCCTTACCGCACGCTCAAGGGAAGCGAGGCGGAAGCGATCGAGGCGCTCGGCGAAACCCTGGTTCCGGGAGCGCGCGCGGCGGGCATCGCGCACTTCATCGACCACCAGGTGTCGGTGCCGCCGGAGGAGGCGCTGCTCGAGGCGCGCATCCTCAACGTGCGCCCGCCTTACCTGAACTTCTATCGCGCCGCGCTCGGGGCGCTCGAGCGCGCTAGCCAGGCGCAGCACGGGCGCGGCTTCGCCCAGCTCTCGAACGGCGAGCAGCGCGAGCTCGTGAGCCTCATGCGGCAGAACAAGCTGGAGGGCTGGCAGGGTCCGCCAGCGGGCTTCGTCTACTTCGTGCTGCGCAGCGACGCGGTGGACGTCGTCTACGGCACCGAGGAAGGCTACAAGGACCTCGGCATTCCCTACATGGCGCACATCGCGCCGCTCAAGCGGTGGTGACATGGCGAACGAAAAAGTAGACGCCGTCATCGTCGGCGCCGGCGCGTCCGGCTCGGTGTTCGCCGCGACGCTCGCGCGCGCGGGAAAGAAAGTGGTCCTGCTCGAGACCGGGCCCGACTGGCAGCTCTCCGACCTCGTCAGCTCGGATTTCTGGGGACGCCGCATCAAGGCCGCGGGCGCGCCTTTCCTGCTCGAAGGGAAGAACGCGTTCGGCTACAGCTACCAGTCCGGCTGGGGCGTCGGCGGCGCGGCGCTGCACTACTTCGCGAACCTGCCGCGGCTGCTGCCGAACGACTTCAAGATGAAGAGCGAGCACGGCCGCGGGCTCGACTGGCCGATCGCCTATCAGGATCTCGCGCCGTGGTACGACCGCGTGGCGCAGGACATCGGCGTCTCGGGCGACGCCAAGGCCGAGGAGATCTGGCGGCCGGCGGGCAAGCCTTACCCGATGCCGCCGATGAAGACCTTCCGCCACGGCGAAGTCTGGGTGAAGGCCTGCGAGTCGGTCGGCATCCGCATGGTGCCGGCGGCGGTCGGCATGAATTCCACCGAGTACAAGGGACGTCCGGCGTGCCTCTACGACGGCTGGTGCCACGTCGGCTGCCCGACCGGCGCCCTCTCGAACCCGCTGGTGACCTATCTTGCCGAGGCGCGCAAGCGCGGCGCCGAGGTGCGCGCGCGCTCGACCGTGACGCGCGTCCTGACGAACAAGGACGGCACGCGGGTCACCGGCGTCGAGTACTTCGACGAGAAGAAGCGCAAGCAGGTCCAGCCGGCGAGCGTGGTCGTGCTCGCCGCCTGGGCGGGGCAGAACCCGCGCATCCTGCTCAACTCGGCGAGCGAGCGGCATCCGAAAGGCCTCGGCAACAAGAACGGCCTGGTCGGCAAGTACATGATGTGCCACTTCGCCTCGGGCACCTGGGCGCTGTTCGACGAGGACATGCAGAACCACATGGGCACGACCGGCGCCCAGTTCATGTCCTACGACCGCTACGCCAAGACCTCGCACAAAGGCGCCTTCGGCAGCACCTTCATCGTCGCAGGTACCGCTCTGAAGACAAGCGATCTCGCAGGCTTCGCCAATGCGCGTCTCGATCTGTTCGGCCCCGAGCTGCACGGCTTCATGAAGCGCGCCGCGCGCGGCCTCACCCGGCTCAACGCCTTCGGCGAAGAGCTGCCCAACGCCGAGAACCGCGTCGAGCTCGCCAGTGAGAAGGACGAGCTCGGACTGCCGCTCGGAAGGCTCGTCCACAGCTACGACTCGGACGCGACGGCGGTGTGGAACGCCAACTTCGAGGAAGGCCTGCGCGTCGCCAAGGCCGCCGGGGCGCAGGAGTCCTGGTCCGCCCGCGGCGCCATGCCGACCATCCACCTCATGGGCGGCACCATCATGGGCACGAGCGCCGCGAACTCGGTGGTCGACAGCTACGGCCGCAGCCACGAGCTGCCGAATCTGTACGTCGCCGGGCCCGGCATCTTCGCGAGCGCGGGCGCCTCGAACCCGACCTACACCATCTTCGCGCTTTCGCTGCGCGGCGCCGAGCGCCTCGCCGCAAAATGGGTTTGAAACTATGGAAACAGAAAACAGGGACGGACCCTATTTTTCAGCCTAGAGGAGGATGCGGAGCCATGAAAACACCCCAAGCCATTTGCGCGGTCCTGCTACCGGCAATGAGCGTTTCCTTCGCGGTGCTCGCCGACCCGCCGAAGGAGGTGATGAACATCTGGCGCTCGGAGGAGGTGAAGTTCGTTCCGAGCCCGATCGTGCCGGGCGCTGCAAACGCAGTCATTTCCGGCGACCCGAAGCTGCCGGGGCAAATGTACGTGGTGCGCAACCGCTTCTCGCCCGGCACGTTCAGCCCGCCGCACTTCCACCCGGAGACGCGCTACATCACCGTGCTCAAGGGCACCTGGTGGGTCGGGTCGGGCCCGGTGCAGGACAAGAGCAAGACCACGCCGGTCCCCGCGGGCAGCTTCGTCGTGCACCACGCGAACCAGATCCACTGGGACGGTGCGAAGGACGAGGAAGTGATCGTGCAGATCATGGGCATCGGCCCGAGCGCGACCATCCGGGTCGACGAGTCGGGCAAGGCGAAAAATCCCAACTAAACATGCAGGAGGCGTAGATGGCTATCGCTTTCACGGTCAACGGCCGGGCGGTCTCGAGCGCCGCTCCGGAGAACACGCCGCTGCTGTGGGTTCTGCGCGAGGAGCTGAAGCTCACCGGCACGAAGTTCGGCTGCGGCGCCGGCCAGTGCGGAGCCTGCATGGTGCATATCGCGGGCGAGCGCACGTTTTCCTGCCTCACGCCGGTGGGGCTGGTCGCCGGGAAGTCGGTGACCACGATCGAAGGACTCTCGCCCGGGCGCCTGAACGCGTTGCAGCGCGCCTGGCTCGCCGAGAGCGTGCCGCAGTGCGGCTACTGCCAGTCGGGCCAGTTGATGAGCGCGGCGGCGCTGCTCGCCGAGAATCCGCACCCCACGCGCGAGCAGATCAAGGACCACATGAGCACCAACGTCTGCCGCTGCGGCACTTATCCGCGCATCGTGCGCGCCATTGAGCGCGCGGCCAAGGAGGGCTAGCCATGAGCGTAACGCGCCGCGAATTCATGGTGGGCGTCGCCGGCCTGAGTTTCAGTGTGCTCCTCGACGGTTGCGAGACCGCGCGCCCGCGGGGCGGGGCGTCGCTTGCAGAAGCGCCGACGCCTGGGGCGAGGAGCATCAACGCCTGGGCGAGCCTGGCCACCGACGGGACCGTTTACATCGCCAATCCGGCGGTCGAGATGGGGCAGGGATCGCAGACGGCGCTGCCGCGCATCATTGCCGAGGAGATGGACGCCGACTGGGACCGCGTCGTCATCGTGCCCGCGGCTCCGAGCGACCAGGTCTACGGCAACCCGGGATTCCGCGGTCTCATGTATACCGCCGGCTCCGCGACTATCACGGGCTACTGGGACGTGGCGCGCGTGTACGGCGCTCAGGTACGGCGCGTGCTCATGCAGAACGCGGCGCGCGCGTGGAACGTGCCGCTCGCCGAGCTCTCCACCGAGCCCGGCATGGTGCTGCACGCGAAGAGCGGCCGGCGCATGAGCTACGGTGAGGTGGCGGCAATCGCCGAGCTGCCTGCCGTGGCGCCGCAAATCGAGCCGGGCGAGCTGAAGAAGCCTTCGGAATATCGCCTGATCGGCAAGGATGTGATGCGCGTCGAGTTGCCGGCGAAAGTGAACGGCACGGCGCAGTACAGCATCGACGTGCAGCTTCCCGGCATGCTCTACGGCGCAGTCCTGCGCAGTCCGGCGGAAGGCGGCGCGCCGCTGGCGATCGAAGACGCGGCGGCGCGCGCGATTCCCGGCGTGCTGCGCATCGAGCGGCTACCGTTCGGCGTGGGCGTCGTGGCCGAGACGCCATGGGCCGCGTTCGGTGCGAAGAACGCGCTGAAGGTGCAGTGGGACCGTAGTGCGCGCGCCTACGGCCACGACAGCGACAAGGCGGTCGGAATCTATGGCGCGGCTGCGCGCGACCTCGCGCGTCCGGGAAAAGTCTGGGACAGCGCCGGCGACGCGTCCGCCGCGATGCAAAAAGCGGCAAAGGTCTACGAGAGCGAATATGTTTGCGACTACACCTATCACGCCCAGATGGAGCCGCTCAACTCGGTCGCCTCGGTTTCGCCCGATGGCGGGCGCTGCGAGATCTGGTGCGGCACGCAGTCGCAGACCATGGCGGTCGGCGCGGTCGCGCAGACGCTCGGCATCGCGCCCGACCAGGTCAAGCTCCACCTTACGTTGCTCGGCGGCGGCTTCGGCCGGCGCGGCCATCGCGACGAGGAGTTCGTCGTCGACTCGGTGCTGCTTTCCAGAGCCGTGAAGCGCCCGGTGAAAATGCTCTGGACGCGTGAGGACGACGTGCGCAACGGCCGCTTCCGGCCGCTGTCCGTGCACTACCTGCGCGCAGGGCTCGACTCGGCGGGCCGCATCGTCGCCTGGCAGCACCGCGTTGCGTGCGACGAAATCACCGCGTTCCAGGATCCGGTGCGCTACAAGGGCGGCGGCGAGCGCGATTTCCTGGCGATGGCGGGCTCCGAGCTGCGTACCTACGACATCCCCAACCGCCTTTCGGAGCAGCTGCCGCAGCGCACGGGAATCAGGACCTCCTCATTGCGCGGCATCGGCTTCGGGCCGAACAAATTCGCGACCGAGGCCTTTCTCGACGAGATCGCGGTCCAGCATGGCCTCGACCCGGTGGAGCTCAGGCTGCAGCTGCTGCGCAACACGCCGCGTGGCCAGGCCATCGTGCGGGAGGTGGTGGCGATGTCCGGGTACCGGCGCGGCGGTGGCCTTGGCTTTTCGTTCATCGACTACTCCGGGACCATGGTCGCCGCAGTCGCGGAAGCGTCGGCGGACCGCAGGAGCGGCCAGATCAAGGTGCGGCAGCTGTGGCTGGCGCTCGACCCGGGGATCGCGGTACATCCGGACAACGTTGTGGCGCAAACCGAAAGCTCGATCATCTACGGCCTGGGGCTCGCGCTCACCGAGCGCATCACGTTCAAGGACGGGGTGGTGCAGCAATCGAACATCCGCGATTACGGCGTGCCGCGCATGGGCGACGTGCCGGAGCTTCACATCAAGCTCGTTTCGACGCCGAACCGCCCGACGGGCGCCGGGCAAATGGCGACGCCCGTGGTTGCGCCGGTCATCGCCAGCGCGGTAAACGCGGCGAGCGGCGCGCGCCTGCGGCACACGCCCTTCCTGCCCGAGCGCGTGCTCGCGGCGCTGGCGTAACGCCGAGGCTCTGATTGCCCGATTCCCGGAGGACCCGGGCAGTCCGACTAAGTAGCCGATACTTCCAGCAGCGCGCCGGCGCGGCGCGCGATGCGGGTGAGAAGCGCCAGCACGACATCATGCGGCGTGCCAGGTTGGCGGTGGTGCACCGAAAGCATGCCGAGCGGGACGCCGGCGCTGCTCATGATCGGGCTCGACTCGACGGCGCGTACCCCGGCGTCGAGCATGATGTCGCCGGCGACGGTACCGCGAAACACCGGATGCGTCTCGACGTCGGAAACGGAGTATTGCCGCCCGAGGATCAGCGCCACGCCGCAGGCGGACTCGGCGCCCTTCACCTCGGCGAAGAACTCGAGGAAGGGCCGCTCGAAACCGCGCTGCGCCGAGATGCGCAGCACGCCCGTGGCGTCGAGGAGCTGCACGTTGCCCAGGTCGCTTCCGGTCACGCAGAGCGCCGCATCGAGCGCGGCTTCGCAGACCTCTTCGCGGCGCGCTGGCGTGTAGTCCGGCGCGAGGAACGGATGCAGGGCCTGCGCCGAGGGCGGTGGCGCGTGCTCGAGCAGATCGACGAGCCTCAAAAACACCGCGGTGGGGACCGCGGAACGCGCGTCGAGCCAGGTCTGGA
>Ga0075418_10002136_pt1 | contig 22525 bp, 20 predicted proteins | sample SoiMetdeltSBSDD2_FD_81776 | JGI IMG/M metagenome (GOLD analysis project Ga0075418, IMG submission 81776) | Bulk soil microbial communities from a Populus tree surrounding site in Tennessee, USA - Soil MetaG P. deltoides SBSDD2 | ecosystem: Environmental > Terrestrial > Soil > Tree plantation...
GCAGTCGTCGGCTGTCGTCGTCACCGTCAATCCGTTGCCGGCGACCCCGACGATCACGCCGGGCGGTCCGACGACGTTCTGTCAGGGTGGAAGCGTGACGCTGACGTCGAGCAGCGCTTCCGGCAATCAATGGTTCCTGAACGGCAATCCCATCGGCGGTGAGACGAATCAGAACTACGTCGCCACCGCTTCGGGCAACTATGCGGTCCAGGTGACCGACGGCAATGGCTGCGTCAGCGCGATGTCGTCGACGACCACCGTCACCGTCAATCCGATTCCGTCCGCTCCGACAATCACACCGGGCGGTCCGACGACGTTCTGTCAGGGCGGCAGCGTGACGCTCACCTCGAGCGTTGCCATCGGCAATCAGTGGTATCTCAACGGCAATCCGATCGGCGGCGAGACGAATCAGAATTACATCGCCACTGCGTCCGGCAGCTACACCGTCACGCAGACGGTGAGCGGCTGTGAGAGCGCGCAGGCGAACGCGGTCGTCGTCACCGTGAATCCGTTGCCGGCGACGCCGACGATCACGCCGGGAGGTCCGACCACGTTCTGCACGGGCGGCAGCGTGACGCTCACCTCGAGCAGCGCGTCCGGCAATCAGTGGTTCCTGAACGGCAATCCCATCGGCGGAGAGACGAACCAGAACTACGTCGCCACTGCGTCCGGCAACTACACGGTGCAGGTGACCGACGGCAACGGCTGCGTCAGCGCGGCATCGGCGCCGACGACGGTGACGGTCAATCCGATCCCGTCGACTCCGACGATCACGCCGGGAGGCCCGACCACCTTCTGCCAGGGCGGCAGCGTCACCCTTACCTCGAGCAGCGCCACGGGCAACCAGTGGTATCTCAACGGCAATCCGATCGGCGGCGCCACGGGGCAGCAGTACATCGCGACAGCCTCGGGCAACTACACCGTGGTCGTGACGGCCAGCGGCTGCTCGAGCGCGCCTTCCTCGGCGACGACCGTGACGGTGAATCCGATTCCCGCCACGCCGACGATTACGCCGAGTGGGCCGACCACGTTCTGTCAGGGCGGCAGCGTCACGCTGACGTCGAGCAGCGCTTCCGGCAATCAGTGGTATCTCAACGGCAACCCGATCGGCGGTGCAACGGCGCAGCAGTACATCGCATCGGTCGCCGGTGACTACACCGTCGTCGTGACCACGAACGGTTGCAGCAGCGCCGCTTCCGCGACGACGACGGTCACGGTCAATCCCAATCCCGACGCGACCATCACCGCGCCGGCGAGCGTCGTCAGCGGCTCGACCGGAAATGCCGCGTCGGTCGCCAGCGCAGGCGCCGGCGCAACGTACGCCTGGTCGATCACCAACGGCACGATCACCGCGGGCAACAACACGCCGAACATCACCTTCACCGCCGGAGCCGCGGGAACGTTGACGCTGCAGGTCACCGTCACTACGGCAGCGGGTTGCTCCGATACGAAGTCGGCGAACGTCAACGTCACCGCTCTTCCGACGGTCACCGTCACCTCCGTCATTCCGCCGGCCGGCAAGACCACCGGCGGAAAGAACGTGACCATCAACGGCTCCGGCTTCCAGAGCGGCGCGACCATCAAGTTCGACACGTCGTTCGCGACGAACGTCGTCTTCGTGAACTCGACGAAGCTCACTGCGAAGACTCCGGCGCATGCGGCCGGATTCGTCAACGTCACCGTCACGAATCCCGACACCAGCAGCGGCACGCTGACGAACGGCTACAAGTACGTCTCGCAACAGTTCGACGCGAACGGCGACAACATCGTCGATCCGTCGGACATCTTCTATCTCGTCAATTACCTCTTCCTCAGCGGCCCGGCTCCGGCAGGCGCCGCGGGCATGGATTCGGGTGATGCGAATGGTGATGGCGTCGTCGATCCCGCCGACATCTTCTACATCGTCAACTATCTCTTCCTCAGCGGTCCCGCTCCGGCGGCCGGTGCTCCGGGCGGCGCGCGTTCGGAAGCAGTCGATGCAGAAGTGATCTCCGGCGCGATCACGCTCGGCAAACCGTTCCTGCGCGGCGATCGCTACGTCGTGCCGGTGAGCGTCAGCGCGGCGCCGCGGTCCACGACGCCGCAGGCGATGTCGCTGCGCGTCGTCTTCGACGGCGCAGTGCGAAACGCGGCCGTTCATCGTGCAGGTGACGTTCGCAGCATCGATCCTGCGTTCGAGATCAGCCGCAGCACGTCCGACTCGCTCGTCTATCTGCTCGCCTTCGACGAGAAGAAGGCCGGGTTGGGCGGCGTCGTTGCGGAGATCGAGATCGAATCGGACAACGCACAGTTCTCGATCGCGATCGATCCGGCGTTGACTATGCTCAGCAATCAGAGCGGAACGAAGAAGGCGACGGTTTCCGGCGGCACGCTGCGCATCAGCGGCGCGTCCGCCAAACCGCAGCCGCAGGAGCCGAAGGGCTCAGAGAGGAAGCCGGAGTAAGAAGCAATGCAGAAATTCGTGATGCGTCACGCTCTTCTCTTCGCGATCGCGATTCTGATGATCGGGTTGCCCGCCGGACCCCTGGCGGCGCAGCCCATCCCTCAGGATGTCATCACCGTCGGAATCGGTTCCGGAGCGCCGGGCTCGGTCGTCGACATTCCGGTGTACATTCGCGACGTCTCCAACACGCCGCTCGGCATCGATCAGCCGGCCGGATCGAGGATCCAGTCGTACAGCATCAAAGTCGACTACGCTCCTGCCGCCGCCGTGCAATCGGTCACGTTCACGCGCGCCGGGATCACCACGAGCCTCACTCCGACGTTCGAGTCGAGTCCGTCGGCGCCCGGCACGATTTCGCTTCTCGATACGTTTCAGGAAAACACGAACCTGATTCCGTTCACGTTGGACGCGCTTCCGCCGGGCGATCAGGTCGCGCATCTGGTCTTCACGCTGTCACCGACGGCGACGCCGGGACAGACGATCACGCTCACACTCGATCCGATTCTCACGCAGCTCACCGATCAGGGCGGAAGCCCCGCGACGCGGGAGAGCGTCGCGAACAACAACCTCGCGCTGATCAACGGCGAGATCGACGTCGTTGCCGCTGCCCTGCCGGCGCCGACATTCTCCGCATGGGCGGTGATCCTGCTCGCAGTCTCGCTTGCTTTCCTTGCCATTCGTACGCGCCTATAGTCCACCGTTCCAGGATCCCCAATGACCTCGCCACGAAGCCGTGCTTTCGTCATCGCTCTTTTTCTCGCCACCAACGTTCTTCTCGCCGCGGTCGCCGCGGCGCAGGACACGATCACCGTCGGCACCGTGACCGCGAATGACGGTGCGATCGTCGATGTGCCCGTGTATCTGCGCGACGTCGCGGGGACGCCGCTCGGCATGGATCAGCCGGCGGCGTCGCGGATTCAGGCGTTCAGCATCAGCGTGACGTATGCGCCGGCGTCGGCGATCTCCTCCGTCACGTTTACCCGCGACGGAATCACCGGAGGTCTGCAGCCGGTCTTCGAGACCTCACCCGCCGGTCCCGGCGAAATCTCGCTGCTCGCGAGCTTTCAGCAGTCGACCAATCCGATTCCTTTCACGCTGAACGCCGGAGCTCCCGGCGATCTGATCGCGCATCTGGTCTTCACGCTTTCTTCGTCGGCGACCCCGGGCTCGGACATCTCGCTCACGCTCGACAGCACGACGACACAGCTCACCGATGAAGGCGGAAGCGCGGCGACGAAAGAAACGGCCGGCAACGGGCAGCTTGCGCTCGTCGACGGCGCGATTCACATCCCGACGCCCACGCTCACCTTGTCCCCCGAAGCCCAATCGCTGGAGGCCGGAAGCAGCGCGACGATCTCGATCAATACCGGAACGCGCCTGGTGGCAAACACCACCGTTGCGCTGTCTTCCTCCGACCCCGGCGTGGCGAGCGTTCCGTCGTCGATGAATTTGGCCGCAGGAAGTTTGCTGTCGACATTCACAGTCTCTGCGTTGTCGCCGGGGACGACGACGATCACCGCGACGCTGCCCGCGTCCGCCGGAGGCGCAACCGCGAGTGCGGAAGTCACCGTCACCGAGGCGCCGAATTGTCCGGTACCGGCCTCGCCGGTGATCAGTGGACCGGCGACGGCGTTGGCGGGATCGACGTACGACATCACATGGGCGGCCGTCGCGAATGCGACCGAATACGTGATCGACGAAGCGACGGACGCGAGCTTCGCTTCCGCGACATCGCGCACCATCAGCACCACGACCGCCTCGTACTCGCACGCGACGGCAGGCGTGCGCTATTACTATCGCGTCCGCGCGCGCAATCGCACGATGCCGTGCGATGAAGTTTCCGCGGCCTCTGCGACTGTCTCGGTGCTCATCTCGACGGTCGCCGCGCCCCTGACGCGCTTCCTTCCCGTCGTCGGATCCGCGCCGGGCAACGCCGGCTCGTTCTTCAAGACCTCATTGCAGCTCTTCAACCCAAAAACGACTGCGATCTCCGGGAAGATCGTCTTCCATCCGCAAGCCGTAGCGGGATCTGCATCGGATCCGTCGTTCGCGTACAGCCTTGCGCCGGGCAAGACGCTCTCATTCGCCGACCTTCTGCCGGGGATGGGCATCTCCGGCGGACTCGGCACCGTCGATCTGATCGGAGACGCGGGGTCGCCGCTTCCGGTGGCGGTCGCGCGCGTCTTCAACGACGGCGGCACCGCCGGAACGTCCGGGCTGTCGCTCGATGCGATGCCGCCGGACGATGCATTGAAACAGGGTGACACCGGCGCGCTGCTCGCGCCGGCGGACCTGCAGAAGTTCCGCTTCAACATCGGCGTGCGGACGCTCGATCAGGGAGCGGCGATGAACGTCACCGTGCGCGATCGCGACGGCGCGATCGTCAAGTCGTTGACCAAGAGCTATCCGGCGACGTACTTCCGGCAGACCGGATCGACCGAATTCCTGGAAGGTTTCGCGCTGACCGGCGGCGAGACGATTTCCCTCGAGCTGACGAACGGAAGCGTGTTCGTCTACGGCGCGACGACGGACAACGTCACGAACGATCCCAGCGTGCAGTTCGCGCAGCGGATCGACTAGCTAGGAGCCTGCGCGGCAGAAAATCAGCCTCGGAGGGACCGTACGTGCCTCAGGCTATGCCAACCAGCGCTGCCGGTCGTACCGATTCACTAGCTACAGACACAGTTGCGCGCAGTTACCCTCCCCGCTCAGCGTCACCGCAAACGAGACGGGTGGAATGGACTGGTCGGTTCGCTCCACCGTGAGATTCAGCGTTTCGCCGCTCATCGAACCGACGAAACGCGCCGCATATCCGGTCTCGTTCGTCACCGGCCCGGCTTCGAATCGATAGGTCCCTTCCACGGTGAACTTGCCGTCGCTGCTGACCCGAGGCCGCGCGAAGTGACCGTGCCAGCAGCCGGAGTACAAATCGGCCGCGGATTCCGTCACGGTCAAACAGGCCGGACCCGAAGACCATCGACCGGATTGAAGCGGCGAGGTTTCGTCATGGATGGACACGCCTGGTGTGGTCGGGCTGCCATGACAACCGGCGAGCACCGAAGCGAGGATCGCAAGGGCAACGAAAGAGGTATGACGCATGGAGCGTCCTTTCGATGCCGATCATACGCCTGTTCAGTCGAGCCTCGGGATCAGCGCTCTGCCCTCGACGAGCGGGACCGCTGGCAGGTCCGGCGCGACGATCGCGCGAAGGCGCTCGCGCATCGCGTCGACGGAAGAGAACTCGGTGTGCAGAATCTCCTGGATCGCCTCGACGTCGGCGGCGCGCAGCCGCGGCTTCTTGTCGAGGCACGCGTTGGTCTTGCAGCGGTTCGTGCAGTACTTGCGCGTTTTGCGCGTCGGCGGAAACGGCGCTCCGCAGTAGGAACAGGTTCTCATAGCCCCCTCCCATCCGTCCCGTTGATTAACGGATCTGATCTGCGAGAACGAAAAGCGCGTGGGAGCCACGCGCAAACGATCCAAGCGCTCGGAATCCGTTAAGAGACACTGTAGCGGAGCTTGTGCACTCGGTCAATACATTGACCATCGAACAACCACCTGGTGCCCCGGGCCGGACTCGAACCGGCACGCCGCTCACGCGGCAGCGGATTTTAAGTCCGCAGCGTCTGCCATTCCGCCACCGGGGCAATCGGCGAGGACGCCGCATGATAACCGTGAGCGATCGGATATGATTCGCGATCACGAGTTCGTCCCCTTCCGGAGGTTTTCCATGACCACGACCCTCGAGATCAATCCCGGCGCGCCGCTCACGGTGCTGTCCGAAGAAGAACAGATGTTCCAGCAAAGCGTGCGCGATTTCGCGATCGAAAAGATCCGCCCGCTCGTTCCGCAGATGGATCACGACGCGACGATGTCGCGCGACCTCATCCAGAACTTCTTCGAGCTCGGGATCATGGGCATCGAGATCCCCGACCAGTGGGGCGGTGCGGGCTCGACGTTCTTCAACGCGGTGCTCGTCGTCGAAGAGCTTTCCCATGTCGATGCGTCGTGCGGCGTCCTCGTCGACGTGCAGAACACACTCGTGAACAACGCCCTCATTCGCTGGGGCAACGACGATCAGAAATCCAAGTACCTGGCCATGCTCGCCGCCGACACCGTCGGCGCGTACGCGCTCTCCGAAGCAGGATCCGGCTCCGACGCGTTCGCGCTCGCCGCTCGCGCCGAGGACAAAGGCGATCACTTCGTGCTCAACGGCCGCAAACTGTGGATCACCAATGCTGCCGAAGCGGGAGTGTTCGTCGTCTTCGCGAACGCGAATCCCGACGCCGGGTACAAAGGCATCACCGCCTTCATCATCGAGCGCGACTTCCCCGGTTTCCAGGTCGGAAAGAAAGAAGACAAGACCGGCATCCGCGCTTCGTCCACCTGTGAGCTGATCCTCGAGGATTGCCGCGTGCCGCGCGAGAACGTCCTCGGCGAGCCGGGCAAGGGCTACAAGATCGCCATCGAGACGCTGAACGAGGGCCGCATCGGCATCGGCGCGCAGATGCTCGGCGTCGCGCGAGGCGCGCTCGAATACGCGATTGCGTACACGAAAGAGCGCAAGCAGTTCGGCCAGTCCGTCGCGTCGTTCCAGGGCGTGCAGTTCCAGATCGCACAGGCCGCGACCGATCTCGAGGCCGCGCGCCTTATGGTCTACAACGCCGCGCGGCTCAAGGACGCGGGCAAGCCGTTCCTGCGCGAAGCGGCGATGGCGAAGCTCTTCTCGTCGCAGGTCGCGGAAAAAGTGACGTCGCTCGCCGTGCAGCTCTACGGTGGCAACGGCTACACGAAGGAGTATCCGGTCGAGAAGTTCTGGCGCGACTCGAAGGTCGGTCAGATCTACGAAGGCACGAGCAACATGCAGCTCGCCACGATCGCGAAAACGATCCTCACCGATCGTCTCTGAGGCGCTCGCGTCGCGTCGACGTGGACCGTATTCAGTCAAACGCCCGACGAGCCGGTTCATGTGCGAGCCGGCTACGACTGGCTGACGACGGATCGGTACAGCGATCCGGAGCATCCGCCGCTCGCACGCTTAACGAGGAAGACCACGCGGATCGTGACCCAACGTGTCGAGTTCGAGAAGCGCGAGCATCGCAAGCGCCGAGGCGTAGAAGAGCGGGAACACGAGATCCCAGAGCATCGTGGTGCGGATTCCATCATTCGCACCCATCTCATTCCACGTTTTCAGAATCGCCGCTGCCTGTTGGACGCCGTCCTCCGCGCGCGCGGTGTTTTGCAGTTGCGGAAAGGCTTTCCCACCGTACCTCTCCCGCATCTTCTTGTTGGCGCAGTCGAGCGCCCAACCCATGAGGAATGCTGCCGCGACCAGCGTGAGGACAACGGTTGCGCGCTTCATGGTTAAGGAGCGCCGCGAGCCCGCCCTTTCCCCCCCTCCTCGGATCAACTTCTCCCACGACCTCCGGCGGGTTGCCGGTCGCCCGGCAACCCCCCAATGAGAAGGTCACCACGCCTCAGGATTCACTAACAATCACCACCGCCTAGGAAGAAGGGGTTCCCGCATAACTCCACACCCCAATACGTGTGGCAAACGAAGCAGATATCGCAACGCCAGTTGTCTCCGTTCGCGAAACACTCGACGACGTTGGTCGTGATTCCGGAGCCTTTCGCATCGGCTGGAAGAAGGAGTTGCTCGCGCGAAAACGCGACTGTCCGTGGGGTGGCAGCCGCGTCCTGAAGACCGCTGATGATCACTCGGTCGATGTCCCACTCCTCGCTGTACGGAACCAACAACCGAAGCTCCCCGTTGCCCCTGTCATTGATGGCCACGGCGCGCATGAAGACATCTCCGGATCGCGTCATCACGACCGCAACCGTACGATCCAGAGTCACGGCCAATTCGCGATTCCCCGGCATCCGGTCGGCTTTCCCCACCGCGACGACGGTGTTGTCAGCGGCGAGTGTCACGATGCGCGACTCGCTCGAAAGTCCAAACCTCATCTCACCACGACGCGGTTCCTTCTCTTGCAGTTCCTTCTCTTGCGCAATCGCACCAACGCAGAACACCAGGATCAGAATTAGGTAAGAAAATCCCCGAAAGGCTCGCATTCTCATATCGAACTCCTTATTCAGTTAATGACGGGAAGTCGGCGAAGATATGGCTATCGGTTCCATACGCGAAGGCCGGTCGAGCTCGCCCGTCGGATCAACTTCGAACCCCGATGCCCTTCGACTGACCCGCCATTCCGTCGCGATTCGGATCAACAATGAACCCTCATTCAGCGTAAGTGCTTGAAAACTCGTGCGGCATCCCTGTTGAAGTACGGACCGCCCCCAGGAGGCATGTACGGAATGAAACCGAGGATCCTGCTGGCTCTCGTCGTTCTCCTCGTCGCGGCAACCACACTCCAAGCGAAGACCGGCGTGGTCTTCATCCACGGAAAAGGCGGTAGCAACCTCGCGCAGCAGAGCGTCGCCCGAGCGTATTGGGGCGAAGACATGATTCGCGCGACCACGAAAGGCTTCACCATCCCCTATCTGATCTGCGCATACGACGGCACGCAGTACATGTGGGTCGCCGGCGGCCAGGTCGCGGGCCAGATCTACAACTGGATGAACGCGAACGCCATCGATGACATCGTCATCGAGACGCACTCGTTCGGCGGCGTGGTCATCCGCTGGATCCTCTCGAATCCCACGTACGACTCGCGCTACCAGCCGATCATCAATCGCATCCGCTGGGTCAACTCGATCGCGCCGCCGAATAAGGGTTCCGAGGCGGCGAATCTCGCGGGAACGCTCTCGGGATTGTGGCTCACGGGATGGATGGTCGATCTGGTCGGACAGAACACTGACTCGACGAAGAACTGCACGACCTCGTCGATGTCGTACTACAACACGTATTACCTGAAGGGCACGTCGGGACGTCCCGCGCTGCCGAAGACGATCTACAACATCGCCGGCACGGGACTCTGGAACGACTACGTCCACTCCGAAGACTACGGACTGGCGACGCTCTCCGGCGTCGTGGGCATGCCGGGCGAAGACGACGGGATGGTCTCGCAGTACAGCGCGCAGGCCGTCGGCATCGTCTGGTTCACGACGCTCGCCAATCATCATCACAACCGCCGCAACGACTTTCGCAAGATCGGCGACTCGCTCGCCACCGATTTCTGAGGAGACCTCATCATGAAGAGAATCCTGTCTCTCCTGCTCCTCGCTCCCGCCGCATTCGCCGCCGATCTCGCGGGACGCTTCGAACCCGGAACGAAATACGAGACGCCGGCCGCACACGCGCCGGCAAACGTCTCGCGCATGTACGCACGCGCGATTCCGCGCACCGCATCGACGATGTCGGTCGATCTTCCGGCCGCGGGCGGAAGCGGCATGATCATCTGGACGATTCCCGCGCGCCGCGCGCATGTCGATCGCGCGATCGCGACGCGCCTGACCACTCCCGCCGGCGCGGTACTGCAGCCCGGCGATCGCGGCTCGATGGAGCGCGGTCTTCGGCGCTTCGAGATCGACGCCGCCGAATCGGCGGAGCTCGATCTCCCCGGCGGACGTCATGAAGTGATGCACGTCCTGCAGGCGACCGCTGCGAGCTATCGGCTCGAAGTCGACATGCCGGAAGACGTCGGCGGCGTGACCGTCGTCGCGGCCGAGCCCGAGAGCGCGATCACGCTCTCGACTTGGGCCGGGCCGCTCTCGCGGCAGGCCGGCGATCCGATCACGCTGCACGCGGAGTTGCGCGACGGAGACGCGCCCATCTCCGGCGCGCGCGTAACTGCGCGACTGGCATCTCCCAACGGCAAGTCTCACGACGCGATCGAACTGCGCGATGCCGGCAACGGTGTGTACACCGCCACGCTCGCCGATCTCCCCGATCGCACTTCCGGAACCTGGCAGGCGCGATTCGACGCCGAAGGCGCAACTGCGAACGGCGCGCGCTTCGCCCGCACCGGTTCCGGCGAGCTCGTCGCCGAGCGCAATGCCGCTCGCCTCGGCGAGATTCGCACCGCAGTCGCGGGCGACGCCCTTCGCGTGACCGCACCGGCCGAAGTCTTCCTGCGCGGCTCGTATCGCCTCGATGTGATTGTCTCGACGCTCGACGGATTCTCCGTCGCGTGGGCCGAAGGGGCGCGCAAGCTCGAACAAGGCGCCGAGCTGCTGCAGATCGACATCCCGCTCGAACACCTCGGCGGCGCGCCGGTCGAGTCGCTGTCGTTCGACGTGCGCTTGCTCGGTCTCGACTTCATGGGAGTTGCGGGACGCGCCGTTCGCTAATCCACACCATCGCGAAGCGGCGGCTCACTCGCCGCTTCGCGTTGCCTCCCCGCGAGTCTCTGCAGAAAGTCGTACGCGATTCCTCCGCTCGTTCTGCGCAGCGTCATCAGATACACACCGATCGCCACTGCGCCGCCGATCCACGCGAGCGCGCCGAACTGCTTCTCGCCGGGATAAAACGGCCAGAGCAGGAACATCACCGCGCCTAACACGCCGACGATCAGCAGCAGCACGCGCTGGGAGCGCGGCGCGTCGACGTTGCGGTTGCAGCTCAGGGTGACCGCCGCGTTCTTCTCGTCATCGGGTGCCCACGAAAGAGTGCACTCGATCGCGCCGCCCGCCGGCACACCGCGGCGCAGCGGAAGCGTGAAGTCGTAAGCGCGCTCGCGCGTCTCGCCCATCGTTCCGCCGTACATGTCGACGAGCTCGCGAACCGTTTCCGCGATGCCCTCGAACGGAACGCGATCTTCGGTCAGCTCGACCGGCTTCGACTCGTTCATTCCTCTCTCCTCAGCCACGCGCGTCGCAATTCGTTCGGCGCTTCCGCGCGCAGCGTGATCTTTGGCCGCGGATCGGAAGCCGCGCGGAGTAACAACGTCCTGACCACTCCCGCACGCGAGATCAACAACGAAGCCGTTGCTCCGATGCGCACAGCGCGCAGCGCAGCGGCGAGTGTCGCCTCATTCGTCGTTCTCGTTCCATCGATGGCGACGATCTCGTCGCCGGGAAGCAATCCCGCATCCATCCCCGCTCCGCCGCGTACGACACTCTCCACGGTGAGCAATCCCTCCGCGATCTTCAGCTTCGCGCCCAGCGAGATTTCCTCGCGTGCGGCCGGCACGAACGCAATTCCCGCAGCGCGGAACATCTCCTCGTAGGGCAGCATGTCGATCCCATCGACATATCGCACGAAGAAGTCGCCCACGTCCGCGATGCGCGCGACGGCGCGCTCGAATGCATCTTCCTCGAGAGCGGCTCCCCGTTTTCCGTACTCTTCCCACAGCAGACGCAGGACGTCATCGAGCGAGCGCTCGCCGTTCGTCGCGCGAAGAATCGTGAGATCGAGCAGCGCCGCCACGATCTCGCCTTTGTTGTAGAACGAGAACCACGCGTTCTGGTGATCGTGCATCTGCGCGGGATCGCTCAGCCATCCATCGAAGCTCACCTGCGACAGCGACAGATGGGCACGCGCGGGAAGCGCCTCCAGCGTCTGGATCTCGTTCGCGAGATGTTTGAGGTAGCGCTCGACGCTCCACAGGCCCGATCGCAGGAGCGTCATCTCGCCGTAGTACGACGTGATGCCTTCCATCACCCACAGCAGGCGCGTCGGCGTCTCGCGCCAATAGTCGTACGGCGCGAACTTCGCGGGAAGAATGCGCTTCACGTTCCAGACGTGAAAGAGCTCGTGCGCGGTGATGGCCAGAAGATGCTCGTAGCCTTCGTCGCCCGGACCGGCGCCTAACAACGCGATGCGCTTGGCGATGATCGAGCACGACTCCTCGTGCTCGACGCCATGCCAGCGATCGCGCACGTGATAGAGGAAGCGATACTCGCGAAACGGCAGACCGCCGAACATCTCCGCCTGCGACCGCACGATCGCGCGGACCGGCTCGATGTACTGCTCGGTATCGATTCCGTCATCACCGCGGAACACGAGATGGAACATCGCGCCGCTCTCGTGAAACGAGTGGCGCGTCATCGATGCAGCGCAGATCGCCGGGGAGTCGATGAGGTGATCGTAGTCGCGCGCGCGGAACGTCTGCTGGCGGGCTGAAGCCCGCTGCTCTTCAAATAGATCGTGGCGCGCGAGCTGCGTCTCGACGATCCAATCGGCGGGCGCCGCGATCGTCAGACGATGTTCCTCGCCTCGCAATCCATCGACGAGCATGAAGAGATTCGATCCGTTGAAGTACGCCTCGTCTTCGTCGAGGAAACTCGATCCCGCATCGATAAGTCCGGCGTAGTAGCGATAGCGAACTGTGACCTCTTCGCCGCTCTTCGCGTCGACGCGCCACGAGGACTTGCCGTCCTTCCAGATACGATGCTCGCCCGCCGACCATTCCCTGACATTCGCGGCGTAATTCTGAATGAGATAACGGCCCGGACGCCACGCCGGCAGCAGCAGCCGCGGCGTGTCGCTGGGCGCCGTGAATCGAATCGTGATGTCGTAAAGCCGGTCGCTCGGACGCATCCAGCTCAGGAGGTAATGAGGCATTCGAAGCGGATCATATTCGTCTTCCTCACCAGCCGCCCGACGAGCCGCCGCCTCCGAAATCTCCTCCACCTCCGCTGAAGTCACCGCCGCCACTTCCGGAATCACTACCACCCGCATCGGCGCCGCCGACGCTGGTGTCGCCATAGCTCATGTCGACGCTGAATCCGCCGGCGCCCGTATCGCCGGCCTGTGTGTTGCGCCGCCGGACATCGCGGTTGCGCGAGAAGAGCGCCGCAAAAAACAGCGAGAGGAAGTGGTACGCGATGAACGCCACGACGAACGCCGCGAAGGCCCAGAAAATGATGTCGAGGATGAACATGCGCCTAACGCCTCAATCGATATCCGACCTTGCGCACGGTCATCACATGCCGCGGCCGCGCAGGGTCCTCTTCGAGCTTACGCCGCAAGACGGCGATGTGTGTATCGATCGTGCGGGTGATGATCGAATCCGCATAACCCCAGACCTGCCGCATCAAATCGATTCGTGAAACGACCGCGCCGTTCGCATCGAGCAGCGCAATGAGCAGCTCGTATTCCTTCGGCGCGAGCTCGACGGCCTCGCCGTTCCGAGACACGGTCCTCGCCGCGCGATCGATCTCGACGTCGCCGAAGCGCTCGATCGACGCCGCCGGTCCGCCGCGTCGCAACAGCGCCTCGACGCGCGCGAGCAGCTCGAGCAATCCGAACGGCTTCGTGACGTAGTCGTCCGAGCCCAGCTTGAGACCGCGCACCTTGTCCGCCTCTTCTCCGCGCGCCGTGAGCACGAGTACCGGCATGTTCCGCTTCTTCTCGCGCAGCGTTTTCAACACGCGAAAGCCGTCCATCCCGGGAAGCATCACGTCGAGAATGACCAGATCCGGCGCCGACTCGAGCGCACATCGCAATCCCTCGGGACCGTTGTCCGCCACATGGACCGCGTAGCCTTCGATCTCGAGGTTGTTCCGCAATCCGTACGCGAGATCCGCGTTGTCCTCGACGATCAGCACGCGCTTCATACCGGCACCTCGATGACGAATCGCGCGCCGCGACTCTCCTGTTCGACGCGCGCCGTTCCGCGATGCAAGCGCACCAAATCGCGCACGACCGCGAGACCGATGCCCGCGCCGGCGATCGCGCGCTCATACTCGCGGTCGAGGCGCACGTAGCGGCTCCAGATGCGCGTCCGGTCGCGCGGCGGAATTCCGGGACCTTCATCCTCGACCGTTAGGCGCAGCCGATCGGCCTCGCGTTCGAGCGTCACTGCGATCTGTTGTCCATCCGGTCCGTACTTCCCAGCGTTGTCGAGAAGATTGAGAACGATCTGGCGCAGGGCATCGTCGTCGATCGACGCGACGAGCGACGACGGAAGATTCGCCGCGATCGTCATCCGTCGTGCGGCCGCGACCGGCGCAAAGGCATCGACGCTCTCGCGCACCAGCGCCGCGACGTCGCGCTCGGCGAATGATGCCTGCAGTCGCCCGCGCTCGCCGCGCGAGAAGAGCAGGATGTTGTCGACGAGCTGCCCGAGGCGGCGGGACTCGCGATCGATGACGTGAAGAGCGCGGCGGCGCTCGTCGTCGGAGCGAACGCGGTCGAGCAGCAGCGTCTCCGCGAACATGCGAATCTGCGTGAGCGGCGTGCGCAGCTCGTGCGACACGCTGGCGACGAACTCGGTGCGCAACTGCACGAGCTTCCGCTCGCGTGCGAGCTGCAAGACCGCGGTCGCGGTCAGTACCGTCGCAATGAGGAGCAGGACGAGATAGATCGGCAGCTCGCGCGGCACACCGCCGAACACGATCAGCCGCGAGGCCTCGGGGGCGATCGCAACCTCGACGATCGAGCCTTGCAGATAGCCTTCGTCGATCGACTTACGAACGCCGAGGCGCTCATCGAATGCGCCCGCGGTCGTGAAGACCACCCGGCCGTTCCGCCTAACGCGGACGAAAAGCATGTCATTCGTGACCTTCCCGTGCGCGAGTGACGGCGGCAGCACCGGACGCACTTCGAGCGCCGCGGGAATGGAGAAGCGAATGAGATCGTCCGCGGTCGTCTCGAATCCCAAGACCTTCGGAAGCGAATAGATCAACACGCGCTCTCCGGCGAACAGCGGCTCCGGCTCGTTCGGAGGATTGCGGAGGATCGCCTGCAGGGCCGGATCGGCCTCCGCGCCGTGAAACGTGCGGCGCACGAGCGTGTACGCGCGTTTCTCCTGCGCCGTCGACGGCTCGGTGCGATTCGCCGCGAGCATCTGCAGCACGGGATACGCGCCATAAAACTCGATCTGCGCCTGACCGCGCCGCGCCAGCTCGTCAGCGGCGTAGCGCGTCCAGTCGGTGATCACGCGTTCCGCGGTGGCGCGGTGATACGTCGCCGCCATCTGCGCGCGAAAGGCGATGAACGCCGTCACGAGCAGCGTGACGACGAGCAGAACGGCCACGAGCGTCGTGCGCGCACCTTCGCGATCGAGCCAGGACATCTGCTCAAGCATCGACTACGCGCAGCGGGCGCGCAATGCTCCTGACAAAACCCTGACATTTCGCTGGCCTCGCCCAAACCTCACGCCCGAGTCGAGCGCGCACACTCGAAAGCATAGGAGGAATTCATGCATCGACTGTCCCTTACGCTTCTCATGTTGTTCGCCGCCTCCGCGTTTGCCGCGGACCTCCCGCAGTTCGAGCCATTTCCCGCGCGCATCGAATTGATCGGCGCGGAGATCTTCGGCATTGACCGCGCCCATTCGCATCTCGACTTCACCATCGGTTTCCTCGGCATGTCGAAGGTGCGCGGCCAATTCAACGACTGGACCGCGACGATCCTCTACGATGAAGTTCATCCCGAGCGCTCCTCGGTGACGGTCTCGATCGATGCGAAGAGCATCGACACGGCGCTGGAAGGACGCGACAACGATCTGCGCGGCGAGCGCTTTTTCGACGTCGCGAAATATCCGCGCATCACCTTCCGCAGCACGCGCATCGAGCCCAAAGGAAAAGACCAATGGCTCGTGCACGGCGAGCTGACGATGAAAGACAAGACCAAGACCATCGCCATCCCGATGCAGCGCACGACCGCGCGCGTGCCCGACAAGGGGTGGGGCAACATCCGCATCGGCGGCGCCGGCGGCGTCACCATTCATCGCAAAGACTTCGACATCACCGGCAACGAGTTCTGGGGCGCGGCGATCTCCGATGAAGTGGCGATCGATCTCGACATTCTCGGCAGCCGCCCGAACTACGAGCGCTGGTCGTGGATGTCGCGCGAGAAACCGTCGATCGGCGAAGTGGTGTGGAAGACGCTCGAGACCGACGGAGCCGCCGCAGCGGCTGCGAAGTTCCGCGAGCTGCGCAAATCGAATGCGGACCAATACAACTTCGACGCCGGCCAGCTCGGCATCGCCATCAATCGCCTCATGCAGCGCCGAAAGATCGCCGACGCGCTCCCGCTTCTCGAAGCGGCCATCGAAGCCTACCCCGAGGAGCCCGGCTTCTACGCGCGCAGCGGCGAAGCCTACGCGGCGCTCGGCAAACGCGACGAAGCGATTCGGATGTACGAGAAAGCGCGCGAACTGAACCCGAACGGAACCGAGTCGGCCGAGATGCTGCGGCGGTTGCGGAACTGACGAAAGAGATCGACGGAGGTACGCCCCTACTTGCCGGGATAGCCGAACACTTTGGGGCGGCCTCCCTCCGGAATCCAGACCGACGGCTGGCCGCTCCATGCGATCGAGATGATGTATGGCTCCGCCTCGCCGAGGGTGATGATCTCGGCGATGGTGCTCTTGATCGTGTCGCTGCCGTATTCCGGATTCGGATCGATCTTGTCGTTCCACACGAACTGCACGTTCATCTGCACCGTCGCGCCGGGCTGCACCGACTGCTTCGCGTCTTCACTGCTCTCATTTCCGATGCGCCCGGCCGTCGCAGAACCTTTGATCTCGAAATCGCCCACATCTTTGTTCGTGCCGTGAAGGTATTGATAGCCGATGATGCCCTCGCCATTCTCGAGCTCCGCGTGGAAGCTCTTGGCGATCGGCAGCGGGCCTGCCTCTGTCGACGCCGCTCCCGAGACGCGCTTCGCCTCATCGATGACTTGCGGCTTGAGCTGATCGCGCAGCAGCACGCTGCGCTTCATGTAGTCCGTCCAGTTCGCATCATCCTTGATATGCCAATCGCCTTCACCGGAGAGATAGCGCGAGAGAATGGCGCGGCCGGCCCAGTCGGAGTCGAAATCCGAGTAGAGATCGCGGCGACGGCCGTCGCGATCTCGTTGCCGGCCACCGGGCTTCCGCCCGCGGCCCTGATCCTCTTTGAACTCCGCCTCCGTGTCCTTCGCGCGCCGCTCATCGCGATTGTCCTCCGCGCCGCGCTTCCCACGACCCTGACACTGAATCGCCGGCGCGCCCGACGTCTGCTGCTGCATCACGTGCGCGAGCTCGTGCGCGATGAGCTGCCGGCCCAGCACCGTCGACGGCGCGTATTGATCGCGGCCGAATACGACGTGATGGCCGAATGTGTACGCGTTCGCATCGAGTCGATCCGCCGATGCGCTCGCGTGCGCGTCGGCATGCACGCGAACCTGACTGAAGTCGAATCGCATGCGCGACTCCACCGCATGCCGCACATTCGGCTCGAGCTCCGTCGCGGGTCTGCGAATGACAGCAGCGACGTGGTCCGGCACGTTCGCTCGCCGTGTCTGCAACCGCGTACGAGTCATCACAGTCTCCTTTACGAGGTGTGTGCGCGGCGGGGAAGTTCCCTACCCACGCCAACGGCGTACACTTCCCGCATGGAGCGGGTGCGGGTGGACGCGAACGGGCGGGCGCTGTGCCGGCGGTGCGGCATGGAGGTGGCGGGGAGGCGGCGGACGTTCTGCTCCGACTCGTGCGTGCACGAGTGGCGGCTGCGCTCCAGTACATCGTACCTGCGCGAATGCGTGCTCGCGCGCGACCGCGGCATCTGTGCGGAATGCGGCATCGACACGCTGCGGCTGCGGAGAAGCGTGATGCGTCTCCCGTTCGCCGCGCGCATGCAGCGAATCCGGGAGCTCATCGGCAGCGGAGCCGCGGCGCGGCGGCGGAAGAGCTGGTGGGAAGCAGACCACATCCTGGCCGTAGTCGAGGGCGGCGACTCGTCGCTCGACAACATCCGCACGCTCTGCATCCCCTGCCATCGCTTCGCGACGGCCGTCCTGCGCAAGCGGCTTGCAGCGCGGGAGTGCCGGTGACTACCCCGCACCGCAATGTTGTACTTCACGATCTTCGACTTGAGCGTGTTCCGCGCGAGGCCTAACCGCCGCGCCGCTTCGCGGATGCGGCCGCCGGATCAGCAGTCCCGCGAGATCATAGTAAAACTCCAAATATCGATCTCATGCGGGCGACGCTGTAGTTCCACGGCGTCGCGTCTGTTGCGGGCACGCCGAGACGCAGTTACTGGGTGCGCGTTGACGAACCGGATCCGCGCTGAGCACTGCAATTACCTTTTTCGTTCCGACATTTCGAAGCGTCGATCCGCGCGGTACTGATGCGCGCGCAAGGCCCGCTATGTTTTCTACCGCTGCTGCCGCGAGCTCGCGTGCACATGACTCGGCGGCATGTGGACGCGGAAAAACCTGCAGGAGGCCTCAGTGCAACGGAGCCAGTGTTCGTGCCTCGTCCCTACTTCCTCTCCGAATGCCCGACAGCCTATTACGAGACATCGTATGGGGTTGTCCTTGGTCCCTCGCGTTTTCCTTCGATCACGGTCTAGCCATGGCGCGACGCCGGTGAAGGAGTCGCGTGTCGTGCTCCAAACTTGATACGTGCTCCATCGCGAAGGGTCGCGCAAACGGGAGTCGGCTGATCGAATCATCGATAATTGAACGTTTCGCAATGCGTTCGCCGGATCGCGTCCTGCCCGAAGTTCTTGGTGGAGTCGGACCGAAACCGTTACCGAAGCCTGATCGTCCGGAACGTCCCAGAGCGTACCTATGACCGCCGTTGCTCCAGCGTATATGAACGCGAGTGCGAGCGTTCGACTCTCCGTACGATCCGCAGGGGCTCCCGTGCGGCAGCCGGCCAGGACAATCACAGGATTGCGCCACAACCGCATGACCTGAATCCTGTCCAGTTTCCATGCTCCGGACGATGCTCCTGACGGTGAAAGAACCAACTGAGAAGGTAGACCTCTTTCACCCACGATGGCGTGTGTCGCGAAGTGCAGAGTCGTGGCCTTCTCGGCAAATTTAAAAACGTTTCCCCAAGTTGCTTGATCACCCAGCAAGAGCTGGGACATCGGATACGCTCGCGCGACCGACTTCGCCTCTGTGTGCGCATACGGTAGGGATGCGTACTGAAAGCGAGTGGTAGGATTTCCGACAACTAGCGCGATCCCGGGATCAATCGGCCGGGGTGGCGCCGCAAGAGAATTTGAAGGGGCGAACGCCAGCGGAATTCTCTCGACAAGGCGCTGTGTCTTATTCAAACGCAACGCAGCGAATGGCACGCTTGAGAGAGCACGATCCGGAATGACCATCAAGAGGTCCTTCTTCCCAGCACGATCGAACACAGGCGCAAGAAGCCAATTCGAAAGCTTCTCCGCCGCCGAACTTTCGACGCCACGCGCGAGGTCTTGTCCAAATGCCGACGTGGTCTTTTCCAACGTTTGCTCATCGACCTTCACGGTTCTCAACGTCACACGACCGTGCTGCGCGATGAACACGAGCAACCGGTCACGAAGCGCCAGATACTCGACAATCAACAGGTCACGCGGCGGCGCCTCAGCTGCATGAACAGCTCTCAGGTGTCCCTGGCGCCTGATGGCGCCTAATGTGCGAAATGCTTCCTCGATTTCGCCACGACGGGAGAGGATGTCTACAAGTTCATCCATCACCTCTTCGTGAATATCGAATTCCGCCGGCATTGGCGCCATCGTGTCGCGTCGCGTGAACGTGGGTTCGTGCGTGGCTGTACGCAGATCGTTCATCGCTTTGCTTTCGTCACCGACAAGGCGGAACGCCAATGCGCGCACAAAATGTGCTTCGGCAGAAAAGTAACGACTCTCCATCGAAACACTATTTTTGAAGTACTGATCAATGAGTGCAATCGTTTCTCGCGGTTTGCCCGAATGCAAGCGGACGGTGGCATCGAGAAGTTTCAGATCATTAAGTGCTATCTGGCGAGCCTGCTCATTTCTTACATGCGTGGCCGTGTGCGCGGCGGACTCACGGATCTGGGAATCAATTGGACGTCCGTCACGATAGGCTGCAAGCGCACGATTGATATCAACATTTGTGTACATTTGCACATTGATCGGAGAAGCGCCGGTGGATAGCGCGAGCAACGCGAACGCTGAATCGATATGGCCGGCCTCCGCTTCCCATCGAGCGGCCCGATCGAGGTAATCTGACAGCAAAAAGCGGATCCCAAGAAGGCTCATGCCTTTGAAGGCTTCAATGTACATCAGCCAAGCATCATGGCGCTTTTGCTGCTCCGCAAGCGTGCTTGCGAACATCTCAGCCAATGATGCCATTTGGAATCTGTCACCAACAGCATTGGCGATCTGGATGGACTGTAGCGCCGCAGTTTTTGCGTCATCCGGGCGTGCTTGTTCCCAATAGTGACTCGCCAAAAGTGAAAGCAGTTCGGCACGAAGTACATAATGAGTTTGTGCGCTCGCGCCAAGGAGCTCGCGAATAACTTGTTCCGATTGATTTGGGTTGGTCGATAATCGTCGCAGCGCAACGACGATCCACATCGGGCTACCACCTGTTCTGAAGTTTCGTTCCGCTGCGCTCAGAACGGCCGCGACATCGTGACCGCGGTCGCGCGGCATGTAGGTAGTCGAATACAGAACGTAAGCTGAGATCAAGGCACGACGCTGTTCATCATTCGCGTGCTGGATGGCGGCGACGCAATCTACTAGAAACGTATCGCCCTGCAGCCTATGAAGTGCCCGGGCAATTGCCGTGGCGGAACGCAGATGTTGCGCCGCTCGGTCGAGATCGCCGGTCTGCATAGCGTTAGCCCAGTTTCCGAGAAGGACTCCAGCCGAAACCCTCGCGTCGGAAGATCGTTCTGAAACCAGGCGAAGGACTGCGGTGTCACCTTGAGGAAGCACCTTTGCGATGACGGGCGAGAAGCCCGGTCGCTGTGGAGGTATGTCGAGTACGGGCAAGCGTGATCTCGCCTCAGCTGCCCACCCGGACCGTTCGCCGGTATTCAGAAACGTGACGTATGCGCGCACGGCGGCGGGATAAATGCCAAGATGTTCGAGGATGACCCCTTCGTTGAAACGTGCTTCGGGGAAGTCGGGGCGAAGGAGAAGAGCTCGCCGAATGGCTCCCAATGCGTCGGCGAGCAATGCAGGATCACTTGTGCTGACGCTGGCCGCACGGCGAGCTGCAGCCAGATCGTTCCACATCGCGGCATCGTGGGAATTCGATTGGACCGCTTTCTCGAGTATCGCGACGGCGTGTCGATCTTCGCCGTTCAGCAACAGTGCAGCCGCCCTGACACGCAGACTCTGTGGATCAGTTTTACCCTCGAGGCGCCGGGCAATGTCCGAAAGGTGAGGATCATGCTCGAGTCGAGCTCGATGCTGCTCCACCGGCGCGTAAGGGAATCCAGTCAACCGCGTATCCGAGCTTCGGTAACCGCGCTTCTCGAACACACGGACCACCTGTCGGAAGTCGTCGGCCGCGACGATCCGCTGCCATACGACAAGCAGCACGGCCAGCACGATCCCGAGGATCGCGGCGAACTGTCCTATGGATTTTCGAATGGAAGGATTATGCCGGAGTTAAAGCAATCCGCCTACTGTCTCAAGACGTTCCGGGCCGAAAGGGAACCGGACGATGTCCGTACCGATTTCTGACCTCCTGGGCAGCCCGGGCTCGCCAGCGCCAACCCGCGGTCGTTTGTTGGTTAGACTCGACCTCCGGCCTGTCACGCCGGAGGTCGCGGGCTCGAGCCCCGTCGGCCCCGCCAAATTAAGGTGCTCACCAGCCGCCATTTGGCGGCTTTCGTGTTTTGTGGCAGCGCGAAACCGCGAAACGACCCGCACAAGGTTCCGCACAAGATACGAGTTTTCAGGAGCCGCGAAACACACCGAATAACAGTGCAAATCGCGAATGCTCCACACGAACGGGGCCAATGTTTCACGCGCTAAAAAACGAGCGGAGAGCGGCGCGAAGGGCGCGCGCGCGAAAGGCTTGCGGACTGCGACGATCTGACGCTTTCTACGCCAGCACGGTCGGGACGTTGCAGGCAGTCGCGCGCGGCCGCTGCGGCTTCTCCACCGAAGACGCCAGGAGCTCATTCAGGAAACATGGCTGCTCTACCTCGAGAGACGCCGCGACGTCCCCACGCCCAAGAGCTGCCTCTCCGGCACCATCCGCCAATCTCTGCCGCCAGGAAATCCAGCCCGCGTGCGCGAGCGCGGACGCAACGTGCTCATCCCCAGCATCGAAGTGGAACGCCACGACGACATCCTGGCCGTCCACCAAGTCCTCGCCAAACTCGACGAGCGCTCGCGCATGCTCTGCCACGATCGGCCTCGAACAACGCTCCTACAACGAAGTCAGCGCCGCCGCCATCCCCCTCGGCTCCGCGGGCCGCTATACATGCGCGCCAAGGAGAGACTGCGCAACGCCTTTCAGAATAGCGGGGC
>Ga0075418_10002137_pt1 | contig 22524 bp, 22 predicted proteins | sample SoiMetdeltSBSDD2_FD_81776 | JGI IMG/M metagenome (GOLD analysis project Ga0075418, IMG submission 81776) | Bulk soil microbial communities from a Populus tree surrounding site in Tennessee, USA - Soil MetaG P. deltoides SBSDD2 | ecosystem: Environmental > Terrestrial > Soil > Tree plantation...
ACGCTCACCGGATCGTCGATGACGTCGCGCATTCCCAGCACGCGGATGCAGTCGCGCCTTTCCAGCTGCTCGAGCGCCGGCAGCATCTCGTTGCCCATGCCGGTCGGCGCGTGGTCGACGAGCAGGAGATCGGGCTCGAAGTCCTTGGCGGTTCGCAGCAGGATCTCACGGCGCAATGCCGTGATCTCGCCCCCGGGCAGCTCGAGGGAGCGTGAGGCGTAGCGTGATGGTGCGATCTTCCGTACCGATGGCAGCTTGACGTAGTCCATCCCCGGCGGTACGGCGAACCCATGCACCACCGGCGAGCCGGTGGCGAGGAGGAGCGAGAGGTGCGGGTCTTGGCGCAACATCGCCCGGGCCAGGTTCAGCGAGCGCCGCAGATGCCCCAGCCCGAACGTGTCGTGCGAGTACAGCAGGACTCGCCTGCCGTCCAAGGAAGTTCGCTGCCGCCTCCTGCCGGTCTCGCGCTGCAACGCTCGCGTGGCCTCGCGCTGCGGCTCTCGCGTGGCATCAGGCTGCAACCGTCGCCCAGACTCGCTGCTGCTCCCGCCGCTGCCGTTCCCGCCCCGACGCAGTGCGGTCGAGAGGGCGACGCGGATCTCGGGGGCCAGGAATGGCTTCATGACATAGGCCGAAGCACCGGCGGCCTCGATGCGCGCCACCGTCTCGTCGTCGGCGTGAGCGGTCACGAAGACAATGGCCGCTCCGTGGCGCGCCGTCAGTTCGCCTGCGGTCGCGATACCGTCCAGGCCGCCTGGGAGGCGGACGTCCATGAGCACGAGGTCAGGCAGGCTCACCGCAGCGCAGGCTAGTGCTTCCGCACCGTCCGCAGCCGTGCCGCACAGTTCGTAACCCAGATCGACCACGAGCCGAGCCAAATGCAGCTGCACGACCGGTTCATCTTCGACGACGAGCACACCAGGCATCGCGACTCACTCCTTGGGAGAGCCCAGCCCGCCCGGGACCATGCGGTTCTCCGCATGCCTACCTCCTAGGGCGGAGGCATCCAAAGGGAAGCTGCTCGCACAGCCGGCGCCATTCCCGCATCCCGGTATCAACTTGCTCTAGGGCAGGGGCTTGCAGCGCCAGCAAGGAGGCGCTCCAGCGTGGATCCCTGTCTCGAAGTGTCTCGAAGCGTCGCGCCGGCCTTGCGGTGAGACAGTGCGAGACGGTGGATGCACCGTTTAAGAGCCGACACCTCTGGCCCGATCGATGCTTTCTTACGAGTCCATGGAGCTCCGACTACGGCGGAAGCGAGCCTTCGCTACAGTCACGCCGCTCAGGCCATTGTCGCTGAGCCCGCTCAGCTTCAAAGACCGTTGGATCGTCATTGTGATGATCTTCAGCGTCCTCCTGTTCATGGTTGTGTTCGCGAGATTCGTTCTGCTTCGGGCGTCGGAAACCTTGTCGCCCTCGAAAGAGCCCTGGCCTCAAGGTGGGCCGTGAGGCCAGTGGCCGCGCTCGTGCTCCGGGAGTCCGCCTCGGGAGTCCACCGTGAGAGAATTCATCCGGGATGACGACAGCCGGTTACGCGTAGTTGGGGGCTTCCGCCAGTTCCTGCTCGACTACCGTCAGCCCACGACCCCGCGCGCGACTTGGACCGAAGCTGAATACGCGGCTGCTGCGACCAAGAAGCGCAGTCGCGCCGAGCGGCTACTCGAGTCCTTCCGCCACTGGTCCGTGCCGTTGGACGGTGTGGCGTTACTCGATGTCGCTTGCGGTGATGGAAGCAACGTTCTGGTGCTCGGCGAGCAGCCGGCGAGAATTCTCGTGGGCATCGACCTCGAACTACCCCTGTTCACACCCAACGGGAGAGGGGAGCAAGCGCGAAGGCTCGCAGCTACAATGGGCCAGGCCTCAGGTGCGTTGCCACCAGGCACAACGCAATTTGCGCGGATGAACGCCACCTCCCTTGGTTTCGCGACGGGGACGTTCGATGTTTTGATGTCCCGTTCGGCGACGGAGCACATCAGACCCATCGAGCCGGCTTTGCAAGAGATGGTGCGCGTGGTCAAAGGCGGCGGCCTGATTCATCTGAGTATCGATCCCTATTACTGGGTTCGCGGCTGTCACAAGCGCGGCATCGTCGATATTCCCTGGGCGCACGCGAGGCTGACGCTGTCTGAGTATGATCGTTTTGTCGCGACCCATGAGGGCGAGCGCGTCGCTGCAAGGCGCTACAAGCGTCTGGATACTCTGAACCGCTTCACCGTAGCGGAATGGCGACAGGTGATCGACCAGATGGGCTGCGAAGTTCTCGAATGGAGACAGAGCTACTCCACATTGGGCGACCAGGTGCTCGCCCGGTACCCCGACGTCCTGGCGACCCTGCTGCCCGGCGTCACCCGCGAGGACCTCCTGTGCGAGCGCATCAAGGTCTGGCTACGAAATCGTCCTCGTGCCAACGTCACTCCACGAGCACCAACTTGCGCGCCTGCACCCCGTGCTCGGTCCTGAGCCGAACCACATACACCCCGGCCGCCAGCTTGATTCTGCTTCGCTCATCCTCGACCGACCAGATCCACTGCCCTGTTCCGGGTCGCAGCCAGCCTTCGAAGACGCGGGCCACCTCGCGCCCGGCCACGTCGTACACGGTGAGCCGCACCCTCTCGCCGTAACCGCTCGAAAACGGGATCACCACGCGCCCGCTTGCCGGGTTCGGATAGAGAGCCATGAGCCGCGTTGGGGCGCCGGCGGGAGTTCGAGGGACCAGGTGACGATTGCGACATGACAGCATTGGCAGCTCTGCAACCCGTGGATCGATCGGTGTCTCAATCGAGGGAGCGTGCGCCGCCTAACAAGGTTCAGGCACCACGTGCGGGCGCTGGCGCCTACGGCGGTGAAGAGGGCGATGAACGATCGGAGGGGTCGGAGGCAGTACCTCACGGTACTCTACCTCCTTCGACACGGCACTTATCGACCGAGGCCGCGTGCGCCGGGTATTAGTTTCCGAACGGCGTCAGTGTATCTTGGCGGATCTATTCGCTCAACAGGGAAAGCGTTGGGGTCACGCCTTATTGAAATCTGAACAGGGGATGGGTCTCTGGTCAGGTTGGAGGCCTGGTCAGAGCACCTCGGGTGAAGACCGTGTGCCGGAGCCAGAATGCGCACGGTCGAACCACCCCCGGCCCACGGGCTGTCGCGGGGCCGGGGGTCTTCGAAAAAGGACTTCAGGGTTTCGTCGCTTCCGTCTCGGTCGCTGTGGGTGCAGACGGGAAGAGTCGCTGGAGCCACGCCTGCCACACCGGCTCCTCGCGCGCGACGACGGCCTGCGCCTGCTCGCCGTACAGGTAGAAGCGAACCGACAGGCAGGTTTGGCCTCCCATGGGCATCGCGAAGAGATGGGCGATGCCAGGCGCCGGCTGCTCGAGCCGCAACAGCAACTCTTCCGGGTCGTCGCTCTCGCCGATCCGCTCGACCACGCCAGACACGCTGGGCGCGCTGGCAGCCGACTTGACCGACTGCCCGACCGCAACACCCACGAGACCCAGCGGCTCCATGAGCGCGGCCCATGCCTTGTCCTTGGGCTCCTGGCTGAAGGGCATGAGCTGGATTTGCGAGCAGGATCGACCCCGGAAGTGGACGAGATAGAGCTTGAGAATGCGGAAGAACGCGGGCCAGCCTTGCTCGACGCCCTCGAACTGACTGTCCCAATCGTCCGTGCTCGCGAACCAGCTGTGGACGACGCGGACCCGACAAACTCCTCCCGATAGCGCCTCGATCGTCCACTCGGTTGTCATCGTCGGCGAGCCGGGACCCATGCCGCCGGGATTCTCGGCGGCGAACCGACGGGGAGGATCCCAGGCGGTGACGGTGGCTTTCGATTCCATGCCCGGTCCGAAATCGAGAACGATGGCACCACCTTCTCGGCCTTCGATCCGGCAGGGGGCGAACCAGGACGTGACTCCGGGTCCGGTCGCGATGGCCTGCCAGACCTCCTCCGGAGTCCCGGGGACTTCGGTCTCGACTCCGATGGAACGCTTTCCGGATGGATGCTTCTTCACGGGCATGATGTGTCCTTTCGGGTCTTGCCGGGCAGTGGATGGGCGACGACCACCAGGCGATGCGCCCTGCCGCCAGGCACGGACTCATCGTGGTAGCGAGCGACGAGCTGGGTGATGGCCCTGGTGAGTTCGCTCGTGAACTCCGCGCGCTCCGCCGGGGAGCGAAAACGGACCTCGGAGTCTATCGAAAGCGTGGCGAGATGCTTGCCTTTCTCCTGCGAGCGGCGAACGAGCTCGCCGACCTCGCGCACCACCCTGGCGGCGAGTGCGATCAGGTAGCGGGCCGAAAGCCTATCCGAAGCGCGGGCGGGGTCGCTCGCGGCTTCCCCGAGAGCGGCCGGTGACACGACGTAGGACCTGGCGGTCGCCAGCAGGCGTCGCTCGACCAAGCCTCCCCACCGCCGCTCCTCGACCGGTCGGATGAGCCCCTGGGCCTCGAGCGCCCGCAGGTGATAGTTCACCTTCTGGCGCGCGAGCCCCACTCGCGGGGCGAGCGAGGCCGCCGAGCCGGGTTCGGCGAGCTCGGCTAGTAGCCGGGCCCGCACCGGGTCGAGTGCCACCACCGCAGCGGCCGGGTTCTCGATGACTTCGAGATCGAGCATGCGCCGATTAGAGCACTGACAACTTTTGTTGTCAAGCTCGTCCACCAGGATCGTAGCGCGATATAACGTCATATTTGATAACGGCTTAATGAGAAACCTGTGGGAAGGACGACCGCGGTGGCGTCGGTTCGCATGCCGACGCAGGGAATCGTGCGAATCGATGGACACGACCTGAGCACGATCAAGCTGGACAGCTATCGCAACCATCTGGGCGTCGTGCTGCAGGACGAATTCTTATTCGAGGGGACGATCGCAGAGAACATCCTCTTCGCACGCCCCGATGCAAGCAAAGACAGGCTCCTGGACGCGGTCACGGCGGCGCACGTCAAGGAATTCACTGATCGCTTAGAGAACGGATTGGATACGCTGATTGGTGAGCGCGGCGTGAAGCTCTCGGGTGGCTAGCTCAAACGGGTGTCGATCGCTCGGGCGCTGCTTGCCGACCTGCGTATCCTCATTCTCGATGAAGCCACTTCGAACCTCGACACCGAAAGTGAGGCGTACATCAAGCAAGTTTCGGGCGCCTCATGGCCGGCCGGACGACGATCGTGATCGCCCACCGTCTGAGCACGCTCCGGCGCGCCGATCAGATTCTCGTCCTCGAGCATGGGCGTATCGTCGAGCGCGGGACGCATGACGAGCCCGTGGCGGGCGATATCACGCAATCTACACGTATCAGGTGCAGATCTAGACTCGACCCGGTGTTCGCGAAGCGCGCGGTTCGCGCGGGCCGCGATAGAAGGAGGCAAGGGATGAACGGGCGTCTCGCGAGGCGGACTGGCCAGGGGACTGTCTTTCGAGCTAGCAGCCCTACCGTGGACGTAACATCTATCCTCCGGTAATCTCCACAGCCGTAGCCACCTGTCCTTAGGCGCGGCTGTAGCTCAGGTGGATAGAGCAGCGGACTTCTAATCCGCAGGTCGCTGGTTCGAGTCCAGCCAGCCGCGCCAGTCAAGTCCGCATCAGGAAGGAACTTACCAAAAGCAGCGATCAGGCCGATTCGAGTCAAGCCCATTTCTAGTTGAGAATCTCCGTGGCTCATGTTGATCACGCCACCTCTTCGACCGGCTGCTCGACCTCGATGTTCAGTTCTCGTTGGATCGCTTCGCGAAGTTTCGGGAGATACTTGAATCCCTTCACCTTGCGCGATTCTCCGGTGCAGGGATGCCTGTACCTGAACGCGCTCGCGTGTCTGCGGCGGGGTTCGCACCGGAATGCGTATCGGGGAGAAGGTTTCAGCGTCGGTGCTAGAAGGCGTAGATCGTCGGAGTAGGAAGAGGCGCACGCACTCGCTCACGTGTCCTCAGTGACGCTCTCCTTCGAGTCAGCCTCTCTCGTGCAGTGCTCATCGTGGAACTCGAAGCCCGCAACCGTGAGGTCGAAGGTCTTGTCGTCGGGGCGGTCACCGACCAGCCGCACCATCTTGCGTGCCCGCAGGATGCCGACGTCTTCCATCTGCATGGAGACACGGTTCTTGTACTTTGGGATGCCCGGGTGCTCGAGCCAGTCGAACTGCCGGCTCGTGCTCTTGTAGGCGTGAAACTCCGGCGACGGACAAAGCCCATTCTTTCTGTGGATCGTCACCAGGAGATGGAGAAAGTCGTCCACGCGTTTGCGAAGCGGCCAGTACTCCTCTTTGTCCACCCACTTCCCTCCCTGCAAACACCAGCATCAAGCGGTCGGGTCGGACACGCCTTCGTCTGTGTCCTTCGGTTGCGAATCGGCGGTGACGCCTTCGATCGCGGGATCCTCTACACCCGAGGCCGACCGTTCCCGACGGTCAGCATTGCGCTGCGCTCGTCGCTCGAGCTTCATCTTCTGACGCTCCTGGCGCGCACGCTCCTTTTGTCGCTTGACGAACGACTCGCCCAAGCCACACCTCCCCGAGATTCTTCCACCAAGCCAGTCGAGCCGCCGGATGATGAGCCTGACGTGCGATGGGCGAAGCGGCTCCCGGCGCGACAGCTACTTGCGCGGCTTGGCCTTGCTGACGCTCACGAGGTTGCCGTCGATTTCTTGGCCGTTCACCGCAGCCATGGCGGCGACGGCTTCCTCCGCCGAAGCCATCCGGACGAAACCGAACCGCTTGGGTTGCCCCGTGATGCGGTCGGTTACGACCGAGATTCTTTCCACGCGGCGACCGTTGCCCGCGAACAGCGCGTGCAGTGTAGCCTCGGTGGTCGCGGCGGAAAGATTTCGGACGCGAAGTCGTTTAGACATGACTGGATCGACCTTTCTACGGGTCGCGGGAGGATTCGTACCGGGCGCCGGTATGGACCGCGCTACCTACCAGCAAGCATCGCGCCGCAGGTCTGAGCGCACCATGGGACCTTGGTCCCAGCCACCTCTCCGACCCAGCGGCACAAGCAGCTGGGTCGAGACCCTGGTTCCGAGGGGTGGTGGGCCCTGCGCGAGCGCAGGGCCCCACGCACCAGAGTCCTACCGGCGACCGGCAGCGGTCGTTTTCGGTCGTGCCTCGCTCACGGTGAGCGTTCTACCGTCGACTTCGCGGCCGTTCAAGGCATTGATCGCCTTTGTCGTGTCTTCGGTCGTGGCCATCTGCACGAACGCGAAACCACGCGGGCGGTTGGTCTCACGATCCATGACGATCGCGACGTCTTCGACCTGGCGTCCGTCCGCTTCGAACAGTGTCCGCAGGCTCTGCTCGGTGGTATCGAAGGAGAGGTTTCCGACATAAAGTTTCGTAGGCATGTTCTTGGACCTTTCGTTTCGCTCACACCCTTCGCGAATCGAAAGGCAAGTAGCGTGGTTGCATCATCGCCGAAAACGCCGCCGCATGCAAGAACTATTCGCAACGATCTCGGCTCCAAGGAAAAGACCGCTCCAGAGGCGTGAAATCGTCTATAGTCCATTTGGGTCTGCATCCTACTGTACCTAGAGGTGCACGTGACGAACGACACCCGTGCAACGCGGGACAGCATCTCCAACCTCCGTCGAATGCTGAAATCCGACGTGAGCCCCATGGCACGATGTTGCGGGCATCACCTGCTTGCCCACGACGCTCTCGGTTGCTTGATCACGGGGTGCATCTGCCGGAAGCGCGGCGCATCGGCAGGCGCGCCGCCCGCGCCCAGCGGGGCGAGGATCTCGTAGGGGCCGAGGCGCGTGCCGCGGACGAGGGCCGTCGAGGCAATCTACCTCAGCACCGCGGGCCAATCGACGATGATGGTCGTGGAAGGCTCACCGGGCGACCGGTCGGGGGCAAGGACCAGGAACCGTTCGCCGTCCTTCGTCACGTCCCACATCGAGACACTATTAGGGTAGGCGGAACAGGAGTCTCGCGGCATCAGGGCCTGGCTCGAACGGTATGGCGTAAAAGCTCCTGCGGTCCTCGCCGACATACACGATCTCGCGGTCCCCCCTGGTCCAGTGCGCATCCGCGCCACCGTCCGCGGTGAGCTGGAGCTTGTTGGCCCCGTCGGGGAAGCGGCACACGAACACCTGCCACTTGCCGGTCTCCTCGGAACCGTAGGCCAGCCAGCGGCCGTCGGCCGAGAGGGCTCCAAGGAACTGGTTGCCCGGGGCGATGGCGACCGGTCGCGGCGCTCCCCCAAGCTCGGCATCGATGACGAACAGATCGCGCCCCGTCCCCGGCATGATCTGGTTGATGACGATGGAGCGCCCGTCCGGCGACCATGCTTCCGGTGACTTGAACTGGGCTGCACTCGTCGGCACGAGTCGCGGCGGGCCGCTGCCGTCCGCGGGCAGCAGACGGATCTCCTCATGACCACCCCTCAGGATGCTGTTCATGGCCAGCGTACGATCATCAGGGGACCAGCACCGGGCAATGTTGTAGTCGCGCACGTCGGTGAGCGTGGCGGCAACGCCACGTTCGAGATCGACGCGGAGGACCTGGCTGGCAAAGCGACCGATCTGGCGCGCGAGCGCGGCACGTCTCGGGCGAGCCGGCCAACCCGGTGGCGCGCGCGAGGCCGAAGTCCATCAGCTTGGCCCCGCTCTTCGGGAGCATCACGTTGCCGGGCTTGAGATCGCGGTGAACGACGCCGACCCGGTGCGCCCGGTCCAGGGCGTCCGCGATCTGGCCGCCGAGCCTGAGCACCTCGGCGGTCGGGAGCGCCCCGCGGGAAAGCCGCTGGGCCAGGGTCTCTCCGTCGACCAGTTCCATGACCAGGAAGTCGGTGTCGCCCTCGCGGCCCACGTCGTGGAGCGTGCAGATGTGCGGGTGGTTGAGGCTCGAGACGGCGCGAGCCTCGCGCTCGAACCGGGCCCGGCTCTCGGCGTTGCTCGTCAAGCTCGCGGGGAGCACCTTGACCGCCACGTCCCGCCCGAGTCGCGAGTCCCGCGCGCGGTACACCTCGCTCATGCCACCCGCGCCGAGCGGGGCGACGATCTCGTAAGGGCCGAGGCGGGTGCCGGGGGTGAGGGCCATCGAGGCAATCTACCTCTCGTGTCCTCTCGAAGCACATCGCGCCAGCGCCATGACTCGCTGGGGCGATAGAGGTATTCACTTGGGGCGATGCGCCTTGCGCTACTCGAGCACCCTGCGGCCGGTCACGTCGAGTAGATCGAGCCGCGCCGCAGCCGCCACCGCGAGCACGAAGCGCACAGCCAGCTCACTTCCCATCGGTTTGCTTCACAGCCAACGGCGCACTCGCCGCTTGTAGACACGGTAGGAGTCCCCAAATTTAGCTTCGAGATACGCTTCCTCCCGCACGACGACGCCGAAATGCAGCACGAGCACGAGCACCGGCAAGAGCACGAGGCCCCAGATCGAGTGCAGGGCGAACGTCAGGCCGACGAGCGCGATGGACATCCCGAGATACATCGGGTTTCGGGTGAAGCGATACGGACCCTGGATCACGAGGGCGGTGGATGGCCGGCGCGGGTTGACGTTGGTTCCGGCGCCGGCAAAACCGATGCGGGCCCAGACCGCGAGCGCAACTGCGCCGAGGAGCAGGGGCCAGCCCACCCAACGCGGACCGTCTCGCCAGGGCCAGGGGATCGGGGCGATCCAGTGGAGCCCGAGGGTCGCGATCAAGACGACCAAGAAGAACAAAGGCGGGAAGACCGCGACCCGAGGATGATCGCTACCAGCGTTTGAGGTCACCATCACTCACTCCCCCGATGATCGCAACCATCGGTCCCACGATGGGCATTTTACCTCGTTGGCGTGACGCGCGGAGGCCCTGCTCGGCCGTGGTGACCGGTTTTGCAAGGTCCTGTGGTGCAGTGGGAGGGGATGGGATAGGCTGCAAGTCCGAGGGTCGCCTGCCTCGCCCGTTCCGCGGTCCTCACCGCGGTCCTGCCCTCGAGTGCGGTCACCTCGTGGATTTTCGGAGGTCGCCCATGGCTAAGCAGCCCACGAACCCCGGTGCCAAGGATTATTTGCAACACGCCGTCGACATCGCGGTGCGGTTGTCGCTCGTCGCGCTCTTCGTCATCGGATGCTTGAAGATCTTCAGCCCCTTCCTGGTGCCGGTCGTCTGGGCCGCGATCATCGCCATCGCCCTCTACCCGATCTTCCAGAAGTTGGACGCAGTCCTGGGAGGCAGGAGGAAAGTGGCAGGGGCTGTCTTCATCCTCGTGACCCTGGCATTGGTCCTCGTCCCCGCTTACTTCCTTTCGGACTCCTTGCTCGACGGCACCGTGCGCATCGTGAAGCAGGCAGAAGCCGGTACTCTCGAGATCCCGCCACCGACCGAGAAGGTGAAGACCTGGCCCTTGATCGGGGCGAAGGCCTACGCCTTGTGGGAAGCTGCACACCTCGATCTCGCCGGCACCATGGCCAAGCTGCAGCCGCAGTTGGGTCGGCTGGGCCAGTTCGTCGTCCGTAGCGTGAGCGGGCTCGGTGTGGGCCTGCTGAAATGCGTTCTCGCCCTCATCATCGCCGGCATTCTCCTGGTGAAATCCGAGGGCGCAGGGAACGCGATGAATCGTCTGGGGCGACGCCTCGCCGGCTCGGCTGGCGAGGAGATGGTGCGTACGGCGAACGCGACGATTCGCAGCGTGGTGAAGGGCGTGATCCTGGTCGCGTTGATCCAGGCGATGCTGGCGGCGATCGGGCTCAAGATTGCTTCGGTGCCGGCCACCGGCCTGTGGGCGCTCTTGGTGATGATCTTGGCCGTGATCCAGATCTCACCCATCCTCATCCTGGGACCGATCGCCGCCTGGGTATTCGCCAACAACGACAGCACGGGGATCGCAATCTTCTTCGCGGTGTGGAGCCTGATGGTCGTCCTGAGCGATAACTTTCTCAAACCGATTTTCCTCGGCCGCGGCGTCAAGGTCCCCATGCTCGTCATCCTGATCGGCGCCATCGGTGGCATGCTGCGCTCGGGCGTCGTGGGGCTCTTCATCGGCCCCGTGGTCTTGGCGATCGGCTATCAGCTCATGGTCGCCTGGATGGGGGAGGACCGAGTGGAAGAGGCGGCCAAGCCGCCAGCCGGCAGCTGAGCGCGGCTTCGCGCGCGACACGCCCGCCGGCCCCGATCCCAGAGGACAACAGAGAGGGTGCCGGCCATGATCATTGGTACTGCTTCCACCACCGAGCGCGCAGGCACCCGACCTCATGCCCGCGATCACTTGCCGGCGTTGGATGAGAAGAGCACGCCGAAGAGGCGCGTCTCCTTGGCGAGCGTACGCTACGCTCTGCGAACGATCGTGTGGCCGCGGCGCAAGCTCGTCCTGCTTGGGCTCCTCCTCATCGGCATCAACCGCCTCGCCGGACTCGTTCTCCCGGGGTCGACGAAGTATCTCATCGACAAGGTCATCGTCGAGCACGACACTCCTCTCCTCAAGATCCTGCTGCTCGTCGTGGGCGCCGCGATCCTCGTGCAGGCGGTGACTTCGTTTCTGCTCACGCGCCTCATGAGCGTGGAAGCGCAGCATCTGATTTCGGTCCTGCGCGCGGAGATGCACAAACACATCATCAGGATTCCCATCGCCTTCTTCGACAACAACAAGACCGGTGCGCTGGTATCCCGGATCATGAACGACGTCGAAGGTGTGCGCAACCTCGTCGGCACCGGACTCGTGCAATTGGTGGGTGGAAGCCTGACGGCTGTCGTTGCGCTCTTCTTGCTCATTCGAATCAACGCCAAGATGACACTCTTTGCCTTTCTTCCGCTCGTCATTTTCGGGTTCATTTCCATGAAAGCGTTCGCCTACATCCGGCCCGTGTTCCGCCGGCGCGGTGCCATCTACGCCGAGGTGACAGGGCGACTGACCGAGTCGATCGGTGGCATCCGCGTCATCAAGGGCTTTCACGCCGAACCGCAGGAGTTCCGCGTCTTCGAAGTCGGCGTCGCACGCGTGTTCCAAAACGTCAGGGAGTCCCTCACTACGACCAGCCTCGTCACCAGCTTGGCGACGCTCCTCATGGGCCTCACGAGTGTGATCATCATGGCCGTGGGCGGCACGCTGATCATCAAGGGTCAGATGACGGTAGGGGATTTCGTGGCGTTCACCCTGTACCTGGCGTTTCTGGTCGCGCCGATCGTCCAGATGAGCAACATCGGCACGCAAATGACGGAGGCCTTTGCCGGGCTCGATCGCATGCAGGAGATCCTCAGGTTGGAACGCGAAGGCGAGGAAGCCGGGCGACACGTCGTACTCGAATCGGTCCGTGGGGACATCGCCTTCGAGAACGTCTCGTTCAGCTATGAGGCAGGCAAAGAGGTCCTGAAGGACGTTAGCTTCGAAGCCCGGCAGGGCACGATCACCGCCCTGGTCGGCAGCTCGGGATCCGGCAAGACGACCGTCGCGAGCCTGGTGGCGTCGTTTCGCATGCCGACGCAGGGAATCGTGCGAATCGATGGACACGACCTGAGCACGGTCAAGTTGGACAGCTATCGCAACCATCTGGGTGTGGTCCTACAGGACGAATTCTTGTTCGAGGGCACGATCGCCGAGAACATCCTCTTCGCGCGTCCCGATGCCAGCAAAGAGAGGCTCCTGGACGCGGTCACGGCCGCGTACGTCAAGGAATTCACTGATCGCTTCGAGAACGGTTTGGATACGCTGATTGGTGAGCGCGGCGTGAAGCTCTCGGGCGGCCAGCGACAACGGGTGTCGATCGCTCGGGCGCTGCTTGCCGACCCGCGCATTCTCATTCTCGATGAGGCGACCTCGAGCCTCGACACGGAAAGTGAGGCGTACATCCAGCAGAGTTTCGGGCGCCTCATGGCCGGCCGGACGACGATCGTGATCGCCCACCGTCTGAGCACGATCCGGCGCGCCGATCAGATTCTCGTCCTCGAGCATGGACGTATCGTCGAGCGCGGGACGCATGACGAGCTCGTCGCGCGTGGCGGGCGATATCATGCGCTCTACACGTATCAGGTGCGGATCTAGACTCGACCCGGCGTTCGCGATTCACGGGGCATCGACCGTGCGCTTGCCGACTAAGATGAGGAGCTCCTTGAAGCCGGCTACAGTATCGCCTGATCCGACAATGATCGGCAGTGCTCGCTTTTGCCAAGTGTAACTGCTAGGATCGAATCGGGGATAGTGCCGGCGAAGTAGGAAGCGGGATTCATCAAGGTGCCACACGAGACTCACCCCTTCTCCAAAGTCGCTTTCATCGGTGACTACGTACCCCGTCGCTGTGGGATTGCAACGTTTACTGCCGACCTCTGCGAGTCGCTGGCCCGTGAGTACCCGGCGGTCGAGTTTTTCACGGCGGCGATCAACGACACGCCTGACGGTTATCCCTATCCCGATCGCGTGCGCTTCGAGGTCGGACAGAACGACAAGGACGGGTACCGGCAGCTGGCCGAGTTTCTGAACATGAGCCAGGTGGATCTGGTCTGCGTACAGCATGAGTACGGGATCTACGGCGGCATGGCAGGCAGCTACCTCCTGACGGCTCTCCGTAGGCTGCGCATGCCGATCGTCACGACGTTGCACACCGTGCTCGCCGAGCCGAACGAAGACCAGGGTCGGGTGCTGAAGGAGCTGTGCGAGCTGTCAGAGCGATTGATCGTGATGAGCGAGAAGGCCGGAGCCTTCCTGACGTCGGTGTACTCCTGTGCGGAGGAGAAGATCGATCTGGTCCACCACGGCATCCCGGACATGCCCTTCGGCGACCCCAACTACTACAAGGACATGTTCAAGGTGGAGGGGCGGCGCGTCATCCTGACCTTCGGACTACTGTCACCCAACAAGGGCATCGAGTACATGATCGACGCGTTGCCCGCGATCGTCCGTCAAAGCCCGGATGTCGTTTACATTGTCTTGGGCGCGACCCATCCGCATGTCAAGCGCGAGCAAGGGGAGGAGTACCGCCTGAGCCTCCAGTTGCGGGCGCGCAAGCTGGGCGTCGCCAACAACATCATCTTCCACAACCGCTACGTGAGCATAGAGGAGTTGTGCCAGTTCCTCGGTGCGGCTGATCTGTATGTGACTCCCTACCTGAATGCCGCCCAGATCGTCTCCGGGACGCTCGCTTACTCGCTGGGTAACGGCAAAGCGGTGGTCTCGACGCCGTACTGGTATGCGGAGGAGATGCTGGCAGACGGCCGGGGCGTGATCGTCCCGTTCCGCGACTCGGCGGCGCTGGCGGCGGCCGCGATCGAACTGTTCGAGAAGGAAGCCGAGCGGCATGCCATGCGCAAACGGGCCTACGTATTCGGGCGGAAGATGATTTGGAAGGAGGTCGCCAAACTCTACCTTCGTTCCTTCCGCCGGGCGGCAGAGGAGCGACTCGGGACACCGGTTGCTGCCAGCCGGCAAGCGGCATCCGACCCGCTCGATTTCGAACTGCCCGAGCTGAACTTCAAACACATGCTGACGATGACCGATGATACCGGAATCCTCCAGCACGCCAGCCGGACCACACCCAACTTCTTCGAGGGCTACACGACCGACGACAACGCCCGCGCGCTGATTGTCGCGCTGCGCGGCCAGCGACTGGCCGAGGACAGCGAGCTTCTGCGTCGCCTGGGCGCGAAGTACCTGGCGTTCGTCAACTTCGCTTTCAATGCGGCCAATGGGCGATTCCGCAACTTCCTCGGGTACGACCGTCGTTGGCTCGAGGATTTGGGTTCGGAGGATAGCCACGGCCGGGCACTCTGGAGTCTGGGCTGCGCGGGCAACACTTCGGTGGATGAGGGGCTGGTTGCACTCGCCATGAACCTTTTCGAATCCGGCCTGCAGGCGGTCGAATCGTTCACCAGCCCGCGTGCCTGGGCGTTCGCGCTCCTGGGAATTTGCGCCCACATTCAGCGGTTCCCGGGCGCCAGCAACGCCCGGCGCTTCCGGGAAGTGTTGGCCACCAGGCTATACGACCTATACCGCGCCGGCCGCACCGACGAGTGGCCTTGGTTCGAGCAGTCTTTGGCATATGCCAACGCCCAGCTCTCCGAGTCGCTCATCCTTGCTGGACACGACCTGGGCAGACCGGAAATGGTCGCAGCGGGTATCGAATCGCTCGAGTGGCTGTTTCGCGTTCAAATGGCTGACCAAGGCCACTTCTCGCCGATCGCGAACCAAGGCTGGCAGCGTGGCGAGCCACGGGCCCGGTTCGACCAGCAGCCGATCGAAGCGCAGAGCATGCTCGAGGCATGCTCGCGGGCCTACCGCGTGACGGGGGATTGGCTCTGGCGCGAACGCATGGGTGTCGTGTTCGATTGGTTCCTGGGTCGCAACGATCTCGGCCGGGCAGTCTACGACTACTCCACCGGCGGCTGCCACGACGGCCTGCATCACGAAGGCGTGAACGCCAACGAGGGGGCGGAATCGACCCTCGCCTTTCTCATTTCCTTGCTGGAGTTGCGCAACATGGAACCTGCTGTGGGATTAGAACAGGAGAAGCGATGAGTGGTGCGAAGCGGCCGTTTCTTCTCCAGCGCCACGGGGCGAACCCCATCCTCACCGCCGCGGACTGGCCGCACACGGTCAACGCGGTGTTCAACCCCGGCGCCGTGCGACTGCCGGACGGCACCACTTTGCTGCTCTGCCGCGTCGAAGATCGGCGCGGGATATCGTCTCTCTGGACCGCCCGCTCGAAGAATGGCATGGATGGCTGGCGGATCGATCCGGAGCCGGCGCTGCTGCCGGAACCGGAGCACCATCCCGAGGAACTCTGGGGTGTCGAAGACCCGCGGATCGTCTGGCTCGACGAGTTGGATCAGTACGCCGTCACCTATACGGCCTATTCACGCGCCGGTCCGGCCGTCTCGCTAGCGCTGACGCGCGACTTCGTCCAGTTCGAGCGGTTCGGGGTCGTGATGCCCCCCGACGATAAGGATGCGGCGCTGCTGCCGCGGCGATTCGACGGCAAGTGGCTGATGGTGCACCGGCCGCAGACGGGACTGGGATCCGGCATCTGGCTGGCCGAATCACCGGACTTGCATCACTGGGGCAAGCACCGGGTGCTGATGGCGGCTCGGCGCGGCCCCTGGTGGGATGCGACTCGGATTGGACTGGGGTCGCCACTGATCGAGACCGAGCGGGGTTGGCTGATGATCTACCACGGTGCGCGACAAACCGCGGCCGGCAGCCTGTATCGTTTGGGCGTAGCTTTGCTGGATCGCCAGAATCCGGCCGTGTGCCTTGCGCGCGGCAGCGAATGGATCCTCGGCCCGCGCGAGGTCTACGAGCGTCAGGGCGACGTAGGCGATGTTGTTTTTGTCTGCGGACACACGATTGGCGACGACGGCGACACGATCAACCTGTACTACGGTGGTGCTGACACCTGCATTGCCTTGGCCAGCGGCCGCATTTCCGAGATCCTAGACTGGCTCGCCGGGCACGGTTCCGAGGCGGGCGGCCCGGATCCCACGATCTAGACCGAAGTTCCCGCGCGGGCATCTCGGCGTGCTCGCCGTTGTCCATGCAATGGAGAGGTGCGTTGCTCGAGATCTTCGTGGATGCCGACGGTTGCCCCGTCAAGGAAGAGGTCTATCGTGTCGCTCGGCGCTACGGGTTGAAGGTGTTCCTGGTGGCGAACTCCAGGATGCGGGCTCCGGAGGGCGAGTGGCTCGAGCAGGTCACGGTGGGGCCGGAATTCAATGCCGCGGACGACTGGATCGCGGAGCACGCGGGAGTCGATGATCTCGTGGTCACCGGCGACATTCCTCTCGCCTCGCGGTGCGTCCACAAAGGTGCCAAAGTGCTCGGCTTGACGGGGCGCCCGTTCACGGAGGACAACATCGGCGGGGTCTTGGCCACCCGCGACCTCTTGGCTGACCTTCGCGAGCAGGGCGCCAAGACTCGTGGCCCCGATCCGTTCGCGAAGAAGGATCGCTCGCGGTTCCTGCAACGGCTCGACGAGATGATCCAGGAAATCCGTCGCCGAGACTAGAGCCTACGGACTCTCGAAGCCCGCAGGCTGGCTGCGGCGGCGTCGGCACGGGAGCGCAAGGAGAGGTTAGGTTCCCCCGCTATTCTGGCGACGGGGACCGCTGGGCCTGCCGGAGATACTGCTTCCGCAGAGAGTCGTACTGGCCCAGATTGAAACGAAGGATGGACCCGAGGCGTCTAGGATCCCACAGGCTCCCCTGAGTGATCAGTTGCAGCTTGCTGTAGTACTCGCTGAGCGGCGAAACCATCGACGCTGGCGAACCTGTTGCGACCGCTTGGAGGTAACCCGAAGGGATGTCGCGTTCGATGTGCCCCACTCGCTGCAGATGTTCATTGCGTGAAGGCAGTCGGGCCAAGAGCGGGTCACTCAGGCCGCATGGGTCCACGATGCGGCAAGAAGGCCCATTGTAAAACCCGTACATGCCGATCGCTCTTTGCACGACATATTTGGGCTCGCCCCACGCGGCCGGTCGTGCCTTGAGCGTCTCCTGATCGAGCCCCACACTGGTCCAAGAGGGCCCCCTCCGCACGAACAAGAACCTCGCCATGGGCTTGCCGCTGATCTTCTGCTGTTGGATGAATGGTACACGGTAGCGTGCGTCCGGACTCATGCCCAGGATCATGTTCACATTGAGAGCGAGCGCACCAGCGACGAGGCAGGCACGATCGGAACGGAAGGGGAATCGCCATAGCCAGAGCCAGCAGGCGGCCAGGGCCGGCAGAGTGGACATTCTGAGCGAGAGCTGGTACCCGCCGATCCAGGCGGCATAGACGACATACAGGAAGGCGCCCACGGCAAGCGCCGCGGCGCAGGCACCCTCCGCGTCTCCACGACCTCGGGATCTCCATGCCACGACTGGGAAATACACCGAAGCTGCGAAGATGAGAGCGGCACTCCACGGATCGGCGAGGAGGAAATCGAGCGTATAGGCGAGGCCCGAGCGGACATAGTCCCGTTGCGGCAGCCCTGCTGCCAGCTTGGCAGGCGCGGTGTTGGGCAGCAGAAAGCCATAGTAGAACAAGCTGAAGAGGAGCCAGCACAACAAAGGAACCGTGCCCGAGATGATTTCCAGCAGGGTGGACTGGAGCGGTCGGCGCGACGTCCCCGGCGTTGGTGTCCGGAGCTGCGAGAGGAGGGCCCAGAGCCAGAAGGGCACGTACACGAGAACGGTGTCCAACCGTGTCCATGCGGAGAGCGAGGTCAGAAGGCTCAGCCAAAACCAGTACCGGCGCGGCCGCCGCAGCAGGACATAACCGAAGCAGACGAACAGAAGATTGAGCAAGGGAGTTTCCAAGCCGGAACTGAAGAAAAGGCTGTGCGTCGCGGAAACGAGCAAGGGTACGACGAACAGCGTGGCGTGGCGCACCAGAGAGAAGTCGAAGGTCTTCCGCACTGCGAAGAGCACCGCCAGCAGGCATCCCCAGCACAGGGCGAGCGTCGTGTGCACGATGGAGCCGGTGACCGCATAGACTGGAATATGAAGCAGCATCCACAACGGATTGGTATAGCTCTGCACCCGCTCGAACACGTTCCAACGCAGACCGTAGCCATGAACGAGGTTGTCCACGACGCGGAAAGTGATGAACGCGTCCTCCTCGATCCAGCTGCGCAGGACCACGCGGGCCACTAGAAGGGCCGCGCAGGAGTAGTAGAGAAAAGGTCCGGCCCGCCTCAGCCGCTCCTCACGAGGTACGCGGGAGCGGCGGACGGGCACGGCTCGGGGCTGGACTTTCCGTGGTCGCATCTCCGGAGGAGAAGCCTCAATGCTTCATCATCGACTTCAGCCACTCCTTCTGCCCCTTTTCCAGTTCTTCCGGGGTCATGATGAAGCGGTGGGTGGCGATCCCCCAGCAGTGGCCGTAGGGATCCTTCACCTTGCCGAAGCGGTCGCCCCAGAACATGTCCACAATGGGGAAGATCGTTTCACAACCGGCCTTGGTGGCTCGATCGAAGAGACGGTCGCAGTCGTCCACGTAGAGGTAGAGCCCGGCGGTGGCGGATCCCTTCGGGGCCGTCTCCCAGGCGCCCGGCCATGCGTCGGCCATCATGATGTGCGAGTTGCCGAGCTTCATCAGGGCGTGCGCGACGGACTTGCCGTCGGGACCGTGCGCCACTGGAGCCGCGAGCTCAGCGCCGAATGCCTTCTCGTAGAAAGCGACTGCTTGGGCGCAGTTGCCGTTGAACCACAGCTGGGTGGTGATGGTGTTCATTCCCTCGGGAATGGGCTTGGGCGCCGGGCGTGGCATGAGGAGCCTCCTCTTCCGATGTGTGGGTCGAGACGGAGTCTAGCAGACCACTTATCGCACCAGGACCATCTTCTTCGTCGGCTTGGCCGCACCGGCGCAGAGCTGCAGGAGATACACCCCCGGCACGACCCGGTTCCCGCCTGCGTCGAGTCGATCCCAGGTGGTCCGGTGCACGCCGCGTCCGGGCGTTCCGAGCTCGAGCGAGCGGATGCGCTTCCCGGCGACGGAGTAAATCTGGATCTGTACCGGAGTCGCGTTCGATGCGAGGCTGTACCTCAGGTCGACGCCCTCGGCCGACTCGAAAGGCGTCATGAGCGCGGTCTGGAGCGGGGCGGCGGTGTAGAGCACCTGGATCGGCCGTGACACCTCGCTGGCGCCGCTCCTGCGGAGGAGCAGCAGGCGATACCAGTAGGCCGTCCCTTCACGCACCTCAATATCCAACTGCGACATGGCTCGCGCGGGGGTGAGAGGCCCAGGGCTCACGTTGGCATAGGGCCCTTGGGACGCCGCGGCGCGCTGGACGACGATACCGTGCAGCTCGCGCAGGGCCTCGGCGCTCAGTTGCCAGGCGAGGACGATGCCTGCACCCGTCGATGCAGCGCTCAGATCCTGCAGAGTCACCGCATCCGGACCGAACCAGCCGATGTCCCTGAACTGCGCCACGGTCAGGTCCCCGGTCTGGGGGATCAGATCGTGGATGTCCGCTTCCATGAGGAGATCGGGGGTGGCTGAGAAATCCCAGTGAGACACCGAGGAGCTATCTTGGATCGGGTTCGGCGCGTACAGCAACACGCGCCCGGCGTCGTCGGCGCCGGCCATGTGGTCCGGGTCGAGGTGCATGTTCGCGCTCACGCCATCGAACAGCTGCGACTTGATCGCGGCGCCGTCCTCGAAACTGACCATCACGGCAGGGATCGCAACCGTCTCTAGGCCCCCCATCGTGATCACGCCGACGCCGGCGGTGTGATTGGCGATGATGACGCCGATCGCTCCCGCCGCCTCCGCCGCTCTCACCTTGGCGAGGAACGTGCAGCCGCCGCGATCGATGAGCGCGATCTTGCCGGCGACCTGCGCCGCGTTTACGAGCGGTTGGCAAGCATCCGAGGCCATGTCGAAGGCGTCGTTCGCGAGCACGACCTCGCCGGCGACACCGTCCAAGGTGAGGGGCGGCCCGAAAATCGCCATACCGACCTTGTAGGTGCCCGCGATCGGCGGCGGCGTGACGACGCTCAGCACGGGCCTCGGGCCCAGGAAGCCGGGAGCTGCGGCGGTCACTCTGGGCCCGGCCCAGACGAGGCCCCAATTGTTGATCGCGGACGCGGCGCGCTCGCCATCGGTCATGTCCAACCAGCTCTTGTTCACAGTGTTGTCGAAGAGGAAGCGGGACCAGATGTCGAACTGGCCCTCGAGCGGGCTGCCGGTCACAACGCTGACGAAGCCGATGGAGCCGAGCCCGTGGGCGAGCTCGTGCAAGGCCGTGGTCACGAGATCGAACTCGGGCGAGCTGGCGGCGTTGTCGAGCCCCAGGTACCAGCTGAAGTTCGTGAGGCATTCCGCCGTTCCCAGCTGGTCGTTGAACTGAACCTGGATGTCGTCGTGGTCCGGGTCGAGATCCGCCTTGGCCAGCTTGTTGGCGAGCGCCACGGGATACCAAGTGCTCGGGACCACGGCACCGGCGAAATCCGCCTCCACAGCCATCGGTGCCCCGAAGGCAATGAAACCGAAGGTCGGGTCGCAGGGCAAGGCGCTCCATGTGGCGTCCACGCGGATGGGGACGTCGCTCGGGAGGATGCCGCCCCAGATGTCCGCCGCCCGCTGCACCGCCACGAGCCGCTGCTCACCGATGGTGGTGCCGGGATTGCCCCCCACCGGGGCGGCAGGCGTGGGGTCGTTGAAGCCCACACCGGGAGGGTCCAGGTTGATGACTGTGATGGTGGCCGCAGGCGCGACGCCGGCGCCGGCGATCACAAGGGTCAGCAAGAGGCAGAGACGAGCCCAGCGCAGGTCGAGGCAAGGACGAGCCCAGCCGGCGCGCGTGGGCATGCCTACTCCTCCTCCAGGGTGATCGGGGAACCCGCGCGTGGGGCCGTCCCGGTCGCCGGGGTTGGAGGCAGCCGGCGCACCGCCTCGGCCTGGGCCGAGGAGCTGACGTAATACCGGTGCACGCCGTCGGGGTCGACACGGACCGCCATCCCGCACATGAAGCGCCCGCCCAGATAGAGGTGCTTCGAACCATCGGGACGCTGGATCACGATCAATCCGGCGGTCGATTGGCTCAGCGCCTCGGCATCCTTCGACAGCAGCGAGAAGGGGGGCGCCGCCTCGGCCACCTTCTCTCCCGTCGTGGGGTCGATGCCCGCGCGCAGGCCCCCGGCGCGGGGAGGGGCCGAAGATCCTGTCTTTTCGTGATGTGCTGGATCGTCAGGCGCTGGAGAAGGCGGCGGAAGGTCGCTGCCGTACAGCGCTACCACGCCGAGCAGCATTCCCAGGCGAAGAAGTGTGCGCAACGGCCTGGATCGCGATTCCATGCTCCCCGTTCAGCGGCTGATCCCGAAGGAGGCGAAGAGACCGTGGGCACCTAGGCCGTTGTTGAAATCGGCGAAGACGTAGTGATAGCGGACGTCGAAGACCATGGTGACATTGTACGTCCGCATGGCGACGAGCCCCAGGCCCACGTCGGCGGTGAGAGTGGTCTCCGTCTGGCCGCCACCGTAGTAAGTGGGGTTGTAGTAGTAGTCGTACGGCACGACGCCCCACGCCGGCGAGGGGGTCTCCACGTGGAGCGTGTGCACCCCCAGCCCGGCACCGAGGAAGGGGGCGAAGTCGCCAACGCCAAAGGTGCGGGCAAGGAAGAGGTCGAAGATCGTCCACTCCACCGTCTCACCGCGCCAGGCCATGCCCAGAATGGGCGTGGTTTCCATCAGAAACTTCTCGTTGAATTCGTGCTTGATCACGAGACGAATGTTGGTGAGACGATCGGCGCCGCCGTAGCTGTTCTGGTCCGGGAACAAGAAGCCGGCCCGGAGGCCGACGCTCGAGCGGCTGGAACGGCGGCGAGGTTCGAGCAGCTCCTCCGCCGTGATGGTCTTGAGGCTGGCTTGGTTCGCGTTCGCTCTCCCGGCGGCGATGCCCTCGGCGGCTCGGCGGGCCACGGCGTCGAGATCCTCCTCGAAGGCGGCTGTGAGCTGATCGGCGTAGTAGGGGGTCGCCTCGTCGGTACGCAGGGCGCGGACCCGCAAGATGAACTTGTCGCCGAGGCGGCTCAGGGAGCCATAGACGACGACCGAGGCACCGTATCTTTCTGCTGCACCGCCGGCACACTCGATGTCATCGCAGGCGGGCTCAGGGCTCGAGGGGTCGGCCGGGGGCGCCGAAACGATGAGGGC
>Ga0075418_10002139_pt1 | contig 22515 bp, 20 predicted proteins | sample SoiMetdeltSBSDD2_FD_81776 | JGI IMG/M metagenome (GOLD analysis project Ga0075418, IMG submission 81776) | Bulk soil microbial communities from a Populus tree surrounding site in Tennessee, USA - Soil MetaG P. deltoides SBSDD2 | ecosystem: Environmental > Terrestrial > Soil > Tree plantation...
CAGTTGCCAGGCGGTGGCGATGATCCGCTCGATGTCGCAGCCGGCGCCGCCGAACGCAGCCAGATCGCGCACCTTGGCCTCGATGTCGGCATCCGACATCGGCTTCTCGAGACTGCCGCGCGGCTTGAGGCTCTGGCTGCGCAGCTCGCGACCCTGCCGGGTCTTGATGATCACCTCGGCCGACAACGGCTTGGCGTCGGCCGCCAGTTCCGCCGTCACCTTCGCCCGCAACGCCTTGACGTCCTCGCGCGATACCATCGGCTCGCTGTATTGCAAGACGCCGACCGCGCCGTCGATCAAGGCCACGGCGACGCTATGCTGGAGGCTGACCTTGGCATCACGCTCATTGGCGACCTGGGGCCGGTTGGCGCGGGCCAGCAGCAGGGCGTTGCCGCGCACCGTTACTCGTTCGACCTCAGCGGCGGACAGCGCGTGCGCGTTGTGCAACGCAAGCGTGGCGTCGATCACGGAATTGAGCACCACCCCGCACGGATAGGGCTTGTAGGTGTTGCCTAGCAGCTCCCAGCGTGTTCCGAGTTCCCCGGTCAGCTCGGCAAGATCGGCGGGATCGCCGGCCGCCCTGGCAAAGCCCAGCGGACCCTCGATGGCGCGCGGCGCAGCCGTGTAGCCCTTGCCTGACAGGATGGCTGCAAACAGTCCGTTGCGGGCCGCATTGCCGATGCCGACGTTCTTGGCGCCCGTTGGCAGGTTCTCGACGATGCCCGACGCCTGGCTGGCGGCGATGCCGAGCGCGTGCGCGATCTGCCCGGCGTCGAGACCAAGCAAGCGGGCGCTGGCGGCTGCGGCGCCAAAGATCCCACACGTCGCCGTGATGTGCCAGCCGCGCGCATAGTGGCCGGGCGTGATGGAATTGCCGACGCGGCAGGCCACATCGACGCCGAGCGCGAACGCATGCAGCAGCTGCTTGCCGGAAACCTGGCGCTGCTCGGCCAGCGCCAGGATCGGTGGCAACACCGGTGCGGTCGGGTGGATGACGGTCCGCTGATGCGTGTCGTCGAATTCGAGCGTATTGCCGGCCACCGCATTGACCAGTGCCGCATTCAGGATGTCGAGCCGATGTGCGTGACCGATCAACACCGCGTCGGGCGTGCCCGACAGCGGTCGCAGCACCTCGATAAGCTGCGCCACGCTAGGGTCGCGCCGTCCACCAAGGCAGGTGCCGACGAAATTGAGGATCGAGCGCTGCGCCTCGCGCGTGACCGCGGCGGGCACGTCGGCAAAGGCCGACCGCGCGATGAATGCGCCGAGCACGGCCGCCGCCGGTTGCCCCGAACATGTCCCGGCTTGCGCCATCGGTCCTGCCTCGCTCGCTCAGCCGCGCTCAGACCGACAGCCAGCCACCGTCCATGGCAATCGGATTGCCGGTCATCTCGCTCGCCGCATCGCTGCACAGGAACACGATCAGCTGCGCCACCTTGGCTGCGGTCACGAAGCGGCCGGACGGCTGTCTGGTCTTCAGAAATTCACGCGCCGCCACGTCCCAGTCGAGCTTGTCGCGGACCATGCGCTCGCGCACCTGGCGCTCGGCGTGCGGCGTCAGGATCGATCCGGGCGCCACCGCGTTGCAGGTAATATTGTCGTGCATGGCCTCCAGCGCCACCGCCTTGGTCAGGCCAACCAGCCCATGCTTGCTGGCCACGTAGTCGCCGCGGCCGACGGTGCCGGTCAGTCCCCAGTTGGACGCAAGGTTGATGATGCGCCCCCACTTCCTGGACCTCATGCCGGGCAGCGTCAGCTTGATGAGATGGAACGGCGCGGACAGGTTGACGGCCAGCGCGCGATCCCAGTCCTCCTTGGCCATGGCATCGATGTGGCTAAAGTTGCGCGTCACCGCATTGTTGACGAGGACGCTGACCGCTCCGAGCTTGTTCTCGGTCGCCTGCACCATGTCCTCGATCTGCGCGACATCGGCGAGATCGGCCGGGTGGAATGCAACGGCAACGCCGGTGCTGCGCGCCAGCTCAGCGGCCTTGGCGTCGCCGGCGCCGGGCGCCTCGAGCCCATTCAGCATGACCTTGCAGCCCTGCTGCGCCAATGCGGTGGCAATTGCCAGCCCGACGCTGCCGGTCGAGCCGGTCACCAGCGCCGTGCGTCCGGCCAACCCGGCGTTGGTAGCTTGGTTGCTCACGATGCACTCCTTGCGTCTTTATGCGTTGTGTCGCCGGCTATCGCTGCGGCTGCCAGACCAGCAGGCGGCGCTCGACCATGCTCACCGCTTGGTCGAGGCAATAGGCGAACGCGGTCAGCACAATGATGCCAGCGAAGATGGCGTCGATGTTGAAGACGCCCTCCGCCTGCAGGATCAGGTAGCCGACGCCGCGGGCCGAACCCAGGTATTCGCCGACCACCGCGCCCACAAACGCCATGCCCACGGCATTGTGCAGGCTGGCAAACACCCAGCTGGTGGCCGACGGGATGTAGACCATGGTCAGCAACTGCCGCCGACTGGCGCCCAGCATGCGGGCGTTGGACAGCACCGTCGGACTGACCTCGCGCACGCCCTGGAAGACGTTGAAGAACACCAGGAAGAACACGATGGTGACGCCGAGCGCCACCTTCGACCAGATGCCGAGGCCGAACCAAACCGCAAAGATCGGCCCCAGCACGATGCGCGGCATCGAGTTGACCGCCTTGAGGAACGGATCGAGCACCTGCGCGGCCAGGTCGCTCAGGCCCAACCACAGCCCGAACAGCAGGCCGAGTGCCGTGCCGATCACGAACGCCAGCAGCGTCTCCGTCAATGTGGTGATCAGGTGTTCGACGATGTAGCCGGTCGAGAACCAGCTCCACAGCTGCTGCGCCACGCCGAGCGGCCGGCCGAAGATATAGACCGGCAGAATGTCGAAGTCGGTCAGCACGTGCCAGATGGCGAGCAGCGCGAGAAGCAGCGAAAAGCGCAGTAGCCGGACGAGCATCGCCCGGCGGCGGCGTTGGCGCACCCGCAATGGAGCCACGCGCACGGGACTGAGGGCGCCGTCAGCTGCGCTCATTTTGCCGGTAACCCTTCAAGACTTCGTCGCGCATGGTCGCCCAGATCTGACTGTGAAGCTCGAGAAAGCGCGGCAGCAGCCGCGACTCGGCAACATCGCGTGGCCGCGGCAGGTCGATGACGAATTCGCCGATCGGCCGCGTACCCGGGCCTGCCGATAGTACGATCACGCGATCGGACAGCGAAATCGCCTCCTCCAGATCGTGCGTGATGAAGATCACGGACTTGCGGTCGGCTTCCCACAACTCGAGCAGCTCGTTCTCCATGAGTTGGCGCGTCTGTACGTCGAGCGCGCTAAACGGCTCGTCCATCAGCAGGATCTTGGGGCCGACGATCAGCGTCTGCGCCAGCGCCACGCGCCGACGCATGCCGCCCGACAGCTGATGCGGATAGGCGTTTTCCTTGCCCGCCAGGCCGACGCGCCGTAGCCAGTCGCGGGCCGAGGCGTGACGCTGCTTGTCGGCGACACCGCGGATCTCGAGGCCCGCTGCCACATTCTGCAAGGCGGTGCGCCACGGCATGATGGCATCGGCCTGGAACAGGTAGCCGGCAGTCGAGTTGAGCCCCGCAAGCGGCTTGCCGAACACCCTGACGTTGCCGGCGGTCGGCGCCAACAGACCGGCAGCGATATTGAGGATGGTCGACTTGCCGCATCCGGTCGGACCGACGATCGACAGGAACTCGCCATCCGCGACGGACAAGGTCACGTCGCGGATCGCCGTGTAGCTTTCCTCCGTCGAGCCCGTTACAGGGAACGTGCACTCCACCGCATCGAGCGCGACGGCGGGCACGGCCAGGGAGCGCTGCACCAGGTTCACGGGTATTTCTGGCGCGCGCGCTGGGTGAACTGATTGTCGAACGTCTTGGACAGATCGATCTTGGCCGTCTTCAGGTCGGGCTCAAAGATGGCGATGGTGTCCAGCACGCGTTTGGCATCCTCGACATTGCCGATGCCGTCCCACTGGAAGCTGCTGATGTTCTTGGTCAGCGCGGCCTTGTAGACGGCGGGATTGGCTTTCGAGTAGTCGGCCGGCATGGCCGCCGTGATCTCGTCGGGCGTCGCCTTTTCCAGATACTTCATGGCGCGCACCAAGGCGTTGGTCATGGCCTGCACGGTGTTGGGGTTGTCCTTTACCCAGGCCGCCTTCGCGTACAGGCTGTTGACCAGGTAGTTGCCGCCATACACGTCCTTCATGCCTTCCGGCGAACGGCCGTCGACTAGCACGACGACGTCGCCGCCGGCCTCCAGCTCCGAGATGTTGGGGTCGAGGTTGACCAGCGCATCGAGTTCGCCGCCCTTGCGGATGGCAGCCACCGCGCCGGGACCGTTGCCGACCGCGATGTATTTGGCGTCCTCGATCTTCATGCCGGCCTTCTCGAGCAGGCGGGCAATGAAGATGTGTGTGGCGCTGCCGGGGCTAGAGATGCCGATCGTCTTGCCCTTCAGGTCGGCAACCCTTTTGATCTCGCCGGCCTTCGACTTGGGAATGACGAGCACATTGCCGCCGTAGCGCGCGAAGATCGAGAAGGCGACGAGTTCCACACCCTTGGGCTGCATGCGCACGGTGTGCTCGAACGAGCCTTGCGTGACGTCCGCCGACCCGCCGATCATCGCCTGCAGCGCCTTGGCGCCACTGCCGAAGTCGACCGACTCTATGTCCAGTCCCTCGTCCTTGAAGAAGCCCTTGTGCAGGGCAACGGCATAGGCCAGCTTGTCGACTTGGCCGGTCACGCCGCCGACAGCGATGGTGACCTTCTTCTTTTCCAGCTGTTGGGCTGATGCCGCAAGCGTGGTGGCGGCCAGCGCCGCACACAAGATGGAGCACAGCGCCAGTGCGCGCCTGATGTTGGTTGGCATCGTTTCACTCCCAGCTGCCCGGAAGCGCTTCCAGGCGTAGCATTGATTTTTCAGCCGCGTTATCCGACAATACCGGAATGACATTGTCAATGTGAAAACACTTCACACCATGCCGCAGTGCGGTGGCAAACTCGGCATGTCTGGGAGGCTCAGCGCGTGTTTCGCACAGCCATTGCCGCGACCCCCGGCCCAGCCTCTCCTGTTGGCCTGATCGGCTGCGGCCGCATGGGACGCCCCATGCTCGAGCACATTCTGGCCGGCGGCTTTCACGGCGTGGTGTTCGACACCCGCGCAACGGCGGCGGAGGGGCTCGGCAATGTGCGCGTCGCCGGGTCGGCGCGCGAGGTGGCCGATGCCTGCACGATCGTGCTCGGGTGCGTGCCGACCATGGCGGCTTTCGACGCCGCAGTGCTGGGGGCGGGTGGGATCGTCGAAGGCCGCACAGTCGCGGTCTACGTCCACCTCGGCACAACCGGCCTGCGTCACGTCCGGCAGCTGGCCACCAGGCTCGGCGCCGCGGGCATCTCGCTGGTCGACGCGCCGATGTCGGGCGGCGTCGCGCGCGCCGTGGCAGGCAAGCTCGCCAGCATGGCGGCTGGCGCGCGACCGGCGCTGCAGGCCGCCCGCCCGGTGATCGAGCGCTACAGCGCCTCGATCGTCGATCTCGGCCCCGAGCCGGGCGCCGCCCAGGCGGTCAAGCTCGTCAACAACATGCTGTCCGCGGCCAATCTGGCGCTGGCGGTCGAAGGCCTGCTCGCCGGCGTGAAGGCCGGCATCGACCCCGGCGCGCTCGTCGAGCTGCTGCGGCGCGGCACCGGCAACAGCGACGCGCTGAGCACAAAGGTGGTCGGCCACGTGCTGCCGCGCAGCTTCGACTGGGGCGGCTCGCTTGAGGTGATCGCCAAGGACATGGCGGCCTGGCGCGAGATGGCCGACAGCCTCGATCTGCAGTGCCCGCTCAGCCGCAAGGTGCACGACACCTATATGACGGCGATCGCCCAACTGGGCACGCGGGCCGACATGACCGACATCGCCCGCTATCTCGAAAACATCGAGGGCGTCACCATCCCGGCGACCCGCATCACCGGCGCACAGCCGTAGACTTCCGCACGCGCGACTGGGCCCATCTCAGCCACGTGCAGGCGCATCGCGGCGGCAGCACTCCGTGCGGGGCGGAGCGGCACTCGCAGCTGTTGCTACCCCACACGCAGCGCTCGGTAGCAATGGCGCCCGGCGCGGTCGTGCCTGGAGAAGGCTGCGCTGCGCCCAGCTGTTTGGGTCGAGCGGACGATGGAAAGTTGCGAAGATGAGCGGCTGATGCACAAGCGCAGCAAGGGGATGCCGGCTTGGCGCTGCTGATCTGCTCAAGCCAACAAGCTCGACCATGCACTGTGCAAAGCACCCTGATAAGCAGGTCCACGTGCACCGAGCCGCAGAATAGCCAGCCCTACAGAGTGCTGCGCTTGGCCGGTTGGTGCCCCAGGCCAGGCACGCGTTCATCCTGACGCCTCAAGCAGCGCGCACCGCTCGGGAGGCGCATGCAGAAACGCGGCCTCGCCGCCAATATTGAGTGGAGCGCCAATCCGGCGGATCACCAGCTCCTGCGCGCCCCACAGGACGTGCACTTGCATGACGTCACCCAGAAACACGGACCGCATGATCTGCACCGGCCAGACGTTGACCTCGCCGGCCGGCCGCTCCGCCGCTAGGGAGAGGTGCACCGTGCGGATGGAAATGGTTCCCGCCTGCTCAACCCGCCGACCGTGGGTCACACCATGCACCACCAGGCCATCCTTGGTTCGGATCGCAACAGTGCCCCGATCAGCGTCGCTAGCCACGACGTCGCCGGAGACGAGGTTGGCCGAGCCGACGAAGTCGGCCACAAAGGCGGTCCTCGGCAAATCGTAGATGTCGGCCGGCGTGCCGCTCTGCTCGACAGCGCCCGCCCGCATCACGACGACGCGGTCGGACATCGCCAGTGCTTCCTCGAGGTCGTGCGTGACGTAGAGCGACGTGACGCCGAGCCGGCGCTGCAGCTCGCGCAGCTCGATCCGCATTTCCGATCGGAGCTTGGCATCTAGATTCGACAACGGCTCGTCGAACAGGATCACCGACGGCGAGAACGCGACCGCGCGCGCCAGCGCAACGCGCTGCTGCTGTCCACCCGACAAAGCCGAAGCATTGCGGCCGGCATACTGGCCCATCTTCACCAGATCGAGGGCGTGCCGCACCTTGTCGGCCAGTGCCGCTCCCCCGTGCTTGCGCACCCTGAGCCCGTAGGCGACGTTCTCGAATACCGTCATATGCGGCCAAATGGCATAGGACTGAAATACCATCGACATGCCGCGCTGCTCGGTTCTCACATTGACGCCGGCCCTATTGTCGTAGACCGTTTGGCCGCCGATCCGGATTGCACCCGAGGTTGGCGTCTCTAGTCCTGCTACCGCGCGCAGCGTCGAGGTCTTGCCGCAGCCGGACGGACCGAGCAGGGTCAGCTGCTCGCCGCCCGCGGCGATGAAGCTGACATTCTCAACCGCCGTGACGCCACCATAGCGAATGCAAAGGTTCTCAACCTCGATGGCCGGCGCTGGGTTGGACATGGTGGTCGTCATGGCGCCGACACCGCGCGCTGCGCCAAGCGGCGCGTGAACAGTCCGAACACGACCATCGTGGCCGTTATGACCACGGTCTGGATAAGCGCCATCGCCGCGGTCAACTCCGAGCTCGACGAGAACCAGGCCTCCACGATCGCAGGTGTCATGACCTTGCTGTCGGGCCCCATCAGCAGAATGGACGCACCGAGCTCGCGCACGCTCGCCACGAAGATCAACAGCCAGGCCGCCAGCAGACCAGGCCGCAACAGCGGCGCCGTGATGGTGCGCATGCGATACCACCAAGACGCCCCGCACACCTGCCCACACTCGTCCAGGCTCTTATCGAGTTGCAAGACGACGCCCGAGATGGTGCGCACTCCGAGCGGCATGAACACGGTTAGGTAGGCGATCAGCAACACCCAAAAGGTCCCATAGACCGGCAGAGGAAAAACCAGCCAGGCCCACATCATGCCGAACGCGAACACGATGCGCGGCACCGCCTGCGGGAACATGGCAAGATATTCGAGCACGCCACGCCCCGGCAGCCGGCTGCGCAAGATGATCCACGACAGCAATCCCGTCATGATCACCCCGATGGTTGCCGTGACCATGGCCAGCATGATGCTGTTGAGCATGGCAGTGCGCACAGCGTTGATGGAAAACGCCTGCCGGAAGTGATCCAGCGTGAAATTGGAGGCCGCCGGAAAGGCCACCGCCAGCTTTTGCAGGGCTGCGAACAGCAGCGTCGCCACCGGCAACGCCGCGGAGGCCAAAACGTAGAGGGCCACCACGGCAAACAGTACCCACCGAAGCGGCCCCATATCCATGACGCGCGGCCGAAACGCCTTGCCGCTTACCGTCACGAAGCTGTTGCGCGATGTCAGCCAGCGGTACAGCCAAAGCATGGCGAACATCACGGCAAACAGCGAGGCTCCCATGGCCGCGGCCAGCGCAATGCGCGGCGGATACTGCGATACGAAATGATAGATGGCCGTGGTGATCACATAGAAGCGCGCAGGCGTGCCGAGCACGAGCGCCACCGAGAACGAGCCCAGCATCTCGGCAAACACGAAGATGGCCGCTCCCAGTACGCCCGGCGCCACCAGCGGCAGGGTAATCCGCCACATGGTTCGCCAACGGCTCCCCCCCATGACCGCGGAGGCCTCCTCCAGGGCCGGGTCCATGGACTGCATGACTGCGCTGATCATGACGTAGGCGACCGATCCTTCAAACAACGCCATTACCCAGGCAATGCCCATCGGCGAGGTGATATCGATCAAGGCCTCCGTACCGAAGAACTTGCGCCACACTTGATTGATGAAGCCACTCTCCGGTGCCCCGAGCAGGCTCCAGGCAAGCGCGCCGAGCAGGGGCGTGACGTAGTAGGGCACGGTCATGAGCTGATCGAGCGTCCGCCGGAACGGCACGTTGGTGCGCGTCAGGATCCAGGCGCTGATGAACCCGAAGAGGAGCGCGAGCAGGGTGGCCGCACAGGTAACCACCAAGGTGTTCCATAGCACCGTCGGGTAATCGAGCAGCTTGGCGAAGTTGGCAACGCCGTAGGCTGTGGGTGGGCGCGTGTCGGGCAGCCCGACGTCGAGCGCGGCCTGAAACAGATAGTACATCGGATAAAGCACGAGCACGGCAACCATGGCGACGACCGTCGCCATGGCCATGGTCTCCATCATGCGTATGCGCGCTCGGCCACTGGCAAGCTGCAGGCGAGCATCCCTGCCCACGGCTGTCGACGCCATCGCGTCACAGACCGAGCATGGCGTTCCATTCCTTGTTGAAGGCGTCGCGCGAGGCGACGAATGCATCCATCTCCTTGGTCGGGGACAGCAGCTTGTAGTCGGCCAGACGCTTGCCGCCGGGCATCGGCGGCGCGTCCTTGCGCACGGAGCCGTAATATAGGTACGGGTTGGTCTGCTGGTGGTTCTGCCCGCGCGGCGACATCTGCCAGTCAATGAACAGACGTGCCGCCTCCGGGCTTGAACCGCGGTCGGCAACGCCGCACAACAGCGGGCTGGCGGGCAGGCCATCGGCAGGCGCCACGAACTCCACCGGCGCGCCCTTGTCCTTGACGAGCAGGTAGCCCGCGTACTCGGCCAGCACGCAGATGCGCTCGTCGCCCTTGGCCAGGCGCTCGAACTGCTGGGCGCGCGAATCAAATCCGCGCGGTTTCAGCTTGGCGAACTCGCCCCAGAACTTGTCGCCATAGAGCTTGCGCAGTTCATACCATTGCACGAATTGCATGCCCGAGTTGGACATCTTGACGTTGGCCCCATTGGCCCAGACCGGCTTGAGGATATCCTTCCATTCCTTCGGCGCGTCCTCGGGCTTGACCTTCTCCGTGTTGTAGGCAAGGCCGACAAATGTCACGCCGACCCAGAAGTAGTCACCGACCGGGTTGCTCAGATGCTCTGGCGCGTAAAACTCGCTCTGCGGAGAAACGTAGCGGGAATAGCCGCCGCGCTTTTGGAAATCAAGCGCGGTAGCCGGCTCCGAGAACTGGATCACGTCGGCACCGAACTTGTTGGCTGAGCGCTCGGCGATGGTCCGCGTGAACAGCGTGCTGTTCTGTGCACGGACATATTTGCCCTTGATTTTGGGAAAGTCCTTGTTGAAGGCGTCGAGTATGCCGGCAATGGCCGGCTCGCTGTCGTGGCTGTAGAAGGTGAATTCCCCTTCCGCCTCGGCCTTGGCGATATCGGCCGCGGTGTTGAAGTCGTGCACCTTGGTCACTGGCCTGCCCTGCGCGGCGAGCCGGTCGCTTAAAAGCGCGCCGGCAACAGGCATGGCGGCCATTGCCAGGCCGCCTTTGAGTACGCGGCGGCGGGTCGTGGGCTCAAGCATGGCATTTCTCCCTGATGATGTTTGGTTTTTGCACTCTTGCTACGCAAGCGGCGCAATCGTCCGCCGTCTGCACTGGCCCTTTCCGATCCGTGGCAAAGTCGATGCACGACCTCATGCAGCGGTTGGCTGGCCCGCCGTGGTTGTCCGTGTATTGCGTCGGTGGCCAGTAATGGTCCAGCTCGAATGTTAGTTTAGCTCCGGGCTCGACGCCATGGCCGACAAAGCAACTGGCGAGGTCGGCCATCCCACGATCTCCCGAGCCAGCGGCTGGTAGCCGAGCAAGGCATGCAACCACACGGCCTTGTCGTGCTGCGCGGCTCTTCAATCGCCGCACCAGACGCTAGCTCTTGCAGCATTCCTGATCTATTTGGTCTGAATTACGACGTAGATGTCCTCGATCGTGACGGGGAAGGTTTCGGCCACATACGGGCCTTCGACCAGTGCGGCGCCTGGCTCGGCCGACACCGTGTAGTTCATCAGCCGTAACCGCTTGGGATCGCACCAGGACCGGCCCGTGCGCACATCGAATTCCCAGCCATGCCATGGGCAGCGCAGGATCTCGCCGGGCCGTTGATAGACGTACGTGCCGGGCTCCGGCGACGACACCATGCCCGTCAGCGTGCCGCGCGACAAACTTCCGCCCTTGTGCGGGCACCTGTCGGACAGCGCGAACAGCTCGTCGTTGACGTTGAGCACGACAATAGCGCGTCCGGCAACGTGCACGAGCTTACGCGTGCCTGGCGGAATGTCGGACAGCTTGGCAACGACGTGCCTCGGCATCAGCCTAGCCGGTAGACTGATCGCGCGTTGCGCGTCAGAACTTGCTCGAAGCGCTCGCGCGGCGTACCGGCCGGAAAGGCCCGGAACGGATCGTCGAAATCCCAGTGCGGATAGTCGGACGCAAACAGGATGCGGTCCCAGCCGATCCATTCGATGGTGTCAAACAGGTGCCGGCGGTTGTCGGGCTCCTCCATCGGCTGGGAGGTTACCCAGATGTGCTCGCGGATGTACTCCGATGGGCGCCGTTTGAGGTGCGCCACCTCGCTGCGATTGCGCTCGAACAGCTTGTCCAGCCGCCATGTCAGCGCCGGCAACCAGCCAAAGCCACCCTCGACGATCACCACCTTCAGGCGCGGAAAACGTTCGAACACGCCCTCGATGACGAGGCTCGTGACCACCGTCTGGCAGGAGGTCGAATGTCCAGAGCTCTCCTCGATGTAGTAGGAGGGCCAGCCGACGCCCGTGAAGGGATGGCCGCTCGAGCCGAACACGTGCAGCGCCACCGGAAGACCATGGCGTTCAGCGGCCGCATAGATTGGCCAGTAGCGGCGATTGCCGGCCGGATCGCCCGTCCGCGTCAGCATAAAGACCTGTGCGTAGCAGACATCGCCGGCGCAGCGGTCGATCTCGCGCACCGAGGCCTCGGCATCCTCGTAGGGCACCACGATGCCGGCCTTCAGTCGTGGTTCGGGTCGTGCAAAAAAATCGCGTTGCCAATCGTTGACAGCCGCGGTCATGACCGCCGAGAAGGCTACGTTGATCTCGCTCTGGCCGCTCATCCCGAGTGGACCAAGCATGCCGTACTCGACGCCGTAGGCGTCGAGATACTGCGACCGGATCAGATTGAGGTCTGAGCCCGGCGGGCTGCCATCGTCCGGCCAGGCATCACGCCGGCAGGCACGCGGTGCCGATTTCGGATAGGGCTCGATCTGCATGCCGCTGCGCTTGCGCGAGCCATATGTCTGTAGATGTTCCCACCAATGCGCCGACAGATAGGGCTTGAGATCGTCGATCGAGCGCAGTGCCGGGTGCACGTCGCCGTCTATGATCTTGAGCCGCACCTCGGCGATGGCAGGACTTTCGCGGTTGCCTTCGACTTCAGCCGTTAGGGGTGCATCGAGCGTCATGCGGGCCTCGCCAAGCGAGAATAGGTCGCACGCGGGTTGTCGACCAGGATCTTCTGCCGCAAGTCAGGCGCAATTCCCGCCGGCAGCATTTCGTCCCCATCGTACTGCCAATGCGGGAAGTCGCTTGCGAACAGCAGCACGTCATCGGACTGCAGTTGATCCATCACGCGCCCAATCTGCTCTGTTCCGTCCGGTCCGTCAAAGGGCTGGATGGTCAGGCGCACGTGATCGCGCACGAACTCCTGCGGCGAGCGGTCTACCCAGGGCACCTCGTTGCGCACCCCGCGCCAGGATTTGGATAGGCGCCACAGATAGGGCGGCAGCCAGGTAACCCCAGATTCGATCAGCACGACCTTGAGCTTGGGAAACTTCACAAACACCCCCTCGCAGATCAGGCTGCCAAGCTGGGTATGAAACCCGACCGACTGGGCGGCGTAGTCCTCGAGCTGATAGGTCGGCCATCCCGAGCCAGTAACGGCGTGGTGATAGCTGCTGCCGGCATGGATGCCGACCGCGAATCCATGCCGCTCGGCGGCCGCGTAAATCGGCCAGTACTGCGACTTGCCGAGCGGATGCTCGCCCATCGCCAGCAGCAACACCTGCACAAAGCGCGCATCGCCGCTGCGCCGCTCGATCTCTTCAACCGAGCGCTCTGCCGATTGAATGGGCAGCACGACCGAGCCCTTGAAGCGCGCATCCTTGTCGAGCCACTCGGCGGCTAGCCAGTCGTTGAGGGCACGCGCGAACGCGGCTGCCAGGTTCTCGTCGCGAAACAGCTGGACGGGAAACAAGCTGTTGCAGACGGCGTGCGCGAACTGATGCCGATCAAGGGTTGCTTGTGCCGCCGAGGTTGGGTCTGCATCGGCCCGGCTTTGGCGCCAATCCGGCCGCATGGTCAGCGGTGCGCCGGCGGGATAGGCGATCGACTGCCATGCATCGATGCCCCGCAACGCCACGGTATCGCGCCAGTAGTCATCCATATATCGCGCAAGGTCCGCTGGCGTCGGCAGCCGCGGATGCAGGTCGCAGTCGATGGCATTGCGAAAGTCGTTGCCCAGAACCTGTCCTCCGCCGACTTTTGCCCCGCACGCGCGTCTGCTACCCCGCACGCGCTTCTGACCACAAAATCTGCGCACCTCGTCGCAGGTCGGTCAAGGCTGTGAAAGGAACGCACTAGCCTCGATCAGCCAGGCCGAGACCTTCCTGCTGAACTGCAATACGTCGCGGTCAATGTACCACGCCAACAGGGAGACTGTCGTCGTCGACAGCCGCAGACGCACCGCACACCTGAGGTATGGTGTGGGTAGCCGGTCAACCAAGTCACGGTCTGTGAGGTGAGATCTGCATTCCCCCGCCCCCAGGTCGAAGCGCGGCCTCGATTTGAGCCCCACCTTAAGACGTGGCATGCGCGCGTGACCTCGCACGGGTTGCGAGCCCCCGCAACCACCGAGACCACCGATAACGGAGCGGCAACGACTAGTCGTAGCCACCCATGACATTCTGGTCGAAGTCAATCAATGCCCCAGTGATCATCTCTGCCGCATCGCTCAGCAAGTAGACCGCTAAAAAGGATACATCATCAGGCCCTATGAGCCTGCCGAAAGGTTGCAGCGGCTCTGCTCTTGCCAGCCAGTCCGGTGGTTTCCCATCGCGCTTCTGGATGGCATGTTCGCCGGGGGTGTCGGTCCAGCCGATGTTGAGTCCATTGACGCGGATGCGGTCGAAACGCAGAGCGTGCGCATTGTTCTTGGTCAGCGTGGCAAGAGCCCCTTTGGATGCTGAATACGCGGTGAGGAACGGCTGCCCGCCATGCGACGAGCGGGTAATGATATTCACGATGCTGCCGGGTCGCCGGTCCTCCCTCAAGTGGCGCACGAGCGCCTGCGTGAGGATGAAGGGCGCTCGCACATTGACCGCGAACATCCGATCCCACAGCACCACGCTGGTATCCTCGATACTGCCTCGGTCGGTGATGCCGGCGGCATTGACAAGGCCATCGATACGCCCGAAACGCGCAATTGCACCCTGCACGATGCTTTGCGCTGCCGCGGCATCGGCAAGGTCGGCGGTGATGCAAAACGCCTGCGATCCGCGCTTCTCGAGTGCTGCTACCATCTCGCTGCCGTTGGCAGCATTGCGACCGCTGATACAGATGCCAGAAGCGCCGCAGTGGGCTGCGTCGAGTGCGATGGCGGCGCCGATACCTTGCGTTCCCCCTGTAACGACGATGAACTTTCCGGCGAGTGAAATGGCCTTCATGATGCAACGCTCATTGCTATTCCAGTCCCGAGAGATTGGATTGCAGCCTCCGCTAGCAAGAGTGCCCGCCGGCCGTCCTCACCGCTCACCGGCATTGGTCGCCCCTGGTCAATCGCGGCGACGAACTGATCCAATTCGTTGGCATACGCCTCGGCATATCGCTCGAGGAAAAAATGATAGGGCTTATCGACGGCTATGGCATCTGCGTTTGCAATCTCGACCGTGGTTGGCGTCGGATTGCCGGCAATCAGCCGGCCCTTGGAGCCGTGCACCTCGATGCGTTGATCGTAGCCATAAGAGGCGCGCCGGCTGTTGTTGATGTGGCAGAGGCGGCCTGACGGCGTACGCATCAGGACCATCGCGGAATCGACATCCCCAGCGCGGCCGATTTCGGCATCGACAATCGAACTCGCGGCCGCAAAGACGGTCTGCGGCTCCTCGCCGAGAAGCCAGCGCGCCATGTCGAAATCGTGGATCATCATATCCCGGAACAAGCCTCCGGAAACCTTGACATAGGCGAGGGGCGGTGGAGCTGGATCGCGGCTTGAGATGATGACCTGCTCGACGTTGCCGATGTCTCCCCGATCGACCCCACGCTTGAGTGCCGCGAAGCTCGGATCGAACCGCCGATTGAATCCGACCAACATGGGAACTCCCGCGCTTCTTACAGCCGCGAGGCACTGCTCCACTCTGGTCAGCGAAAGGTCAATTGGCTTCTCGCACAAAATAGCCTTCCCGGCCTTGGCCGCCGCAATGCAGAGGTCAGCGTGCGTGTCGGTCGAAGACGCGATGAGGATGGCGCCGACGGATGAGTCCTCAAGAGCCGAATCTGCGTCCGCAGCAACGGCTCCGTGCAGTTGCGCAAGCTCTTGCGCCGCCGTGCCGTTAACATCCACCACATAGCGCAGCTCGGCGCGCGAATGGCGGGCCAGATTGGCGGCATGGATAGCGCCGATGCGGCCGGCGCCGAACATGGCAAATCGCAGGGTCACGTTGAGCCTCCAACGATGTCGGGCTGCAAGCCCTGGTCCTGTCCGGTGTGCGGCACGAGATTGACACCATGATTGGCGAACGACACATGCACCTGTGTGCCCGCAGAATAAGGGGTCCCAACGTTGCGATCGATTGCAAAGCGATTGGTACCCGCGACTTCCACCGTATACTCCATGTGCGAGCCGAGATAGGCCGCCTTGAGGATTCTGCCTTCGAGCCCTGATGCATCGGAGGCCGATGAAAGAATGAACGACTCCGGCCGCACGGCGATTTTGGCTCGTCCAGCCGCCAGCCCTCGACGCGGCAGAGTCAGGACGAGATTGCCGATGCGAGCCTCGGCGAGCGTTTCATCAATGGGGCGAACGTCCACGTCGATGAGATTGGCATCGCCGATGAAATCGGCAACGAACAGACTTTGCGGCGCCTCATAGAGCTGTCGCGGGGTGCCCATCTGGGCAATGCGGGCATCCGACATGACGATGACGCAATCCGAGACGGCAAGCGCCTCCTGCTGATCGTGCGTGACGTAGGCGACCGTGAGATTGAGCCGCTGCTGCAGCTCGCGAATGTCCTCTCGCACTCGTCGGCGCAACTTCGCATCGAGATTGGACAGAGGCTCGTCGAACAGGAGCACCTGCGGCTCAAGCACGAGCGCTCGCGCCACTGCCACTCGCTGCTGCTGCCCGCCCGACAGCTCCGAGGGGAGGCGTTGCTCCAAGCCGGCAAGACCGACCACGGCAAGCTTGTCAGCGGCCATGGCCTGTGCGTCGCGCTTCCTGACACCGCTGACCGTGGGACCATAGGCGACGTTTTCCAGCACGGTCATGTGCGGAAAGAGCGCATATGATTGGAATACCATGCTGACGTCACGCTCCGCCGCCGATACTAGCGAGACGTCCTTGCCGCCGATCAGAATCTGTCCCTCACTCGGCAGCTCGAGCCCGGCGATGAGACGCAGCGTAGTGGTCTTCCCGCACCCGGACGGCCCGAGAAGTGTCACAAGCGTTCCAGGTGCGATAGAGAATGAGAGGTTGTCGACCGCAGTTACCGGGCCGTACCGCTTGCTTACGGAGCGCAACTCAACGGAGGATGGGCTACGCGGATTCATGATGCGGGGCCCCGCACTGTGGTTGCTCCAACGACCACGTTCGCTCCGCCAGATTTGGTCTGGCCCGGCACCCGCCGTCCAATCCTTGCCTCGCCGGCCAGCAGCTGGAAGGCAATGATGACAACAAGCATCACGGCGATCAGCACCGTAGAATAAGCTATCGCAAGGCCGAACTCACCAGCTTCCACTCTGCCGACGATATAGGCGGTGGCCATATTGTACTGTGCCGTGACTAGAAATATGACGGCGCTCACGGCAGTAATCGCACGGACAAAACTATAGACCATGGCCGCTATGATGGCCGGCCGGAGCAGCGGGATGATCACGCGACGTAGAGTCGTTCCCGTATGTCCACCCAGGGTGAGCGATGCTTCGTCGAGATTCTTGTCAATCTGTGAGAGGGCCGCAATTCCAGCGCGCACGCCAACAGGCATGTTGCGGAAAATGAAACACAGAACGAGAATTGTGCCCGTGCCTGCCAGTTCGATGGGCGGGGTGTTGAAGGCGAGAATGTAGCTGACGCCGATGACGGTGCCTGGAATTGCAAAACTCAGCATGGTGCCGAACTCGAACGCGCGCCGACCATAGAAATTCTGACGGGCGAGCAAGTATGCCGTCAACAGTCCCAGAGCTGCGGTGAGGGGCGCGGAGATGAATGAGATCTGGAGCGTGGTCCAGAAGGAGTTCCACGCCGAGCCCGAAAAGTGCATGCCTCGGCCTGTTTGCTCGATCGCGAAGCCAGTCCAGAAGTGCTCGAGCGTGAACGTGTGATCACGGCCGACGGCCTTCACGAACGCGCTGAATAGGATGGTCGCATAGACAGCAAGCGTGAAGATCACCCAGGCAATGGTGAGACCGTAGCTTGCGATCCTAACACCGGTCGGTAGTGCCACGGGCAGACCGCTGTCGCCCTTGCCGGTCAAGGTCGTATAAGAGCGGCGACCGAGCCACACGTTCTGTGCATAGAAGGCCGCCAGGGTGAACCCGAGGAGGAGCAGGGCGAGCGTTGCTGCGCGCCCTTGATCATGAGCAGCACCGACGACGGCAAAGAAGATTTTGGTCGACAACACGTCGAAATTGCCGCCAAGCACCAGCGGGTTGCCGAAATCGGCAAGGCTCTCGATGAAGCCCAGCAGAAAGGCGTTGGCGACGCCAGGCCGCATCAGTGGCCAAGTTATGGTCTTGAAGGTGCCCCAGCGCGAGGCTCGCAACGTCTGCGACGCTTCCTCCAGCGAGGGCGCGATGCTCTGCACAACACCGATCAGCACCAGGAAAGCGATTGGCGTGAACGCCAGCACCTGCGCAAGGAATACACCTGGGAAGCCATAGATCCAGCGCGACCGGGGTATGTCGAATGCGTCCGCGAGAAAGCTTGTTACAAGCCCCGAGCGCCCGAACAAGAGAATCAGGGCGAGCCCGATCACGAACGGCGGCGTAATGATTGGCAGTACTGTCAGCGCCCGCAATAGCTTCTTGTGCGGAAAGGGCGTGCGAACCGCGACCAGAGCGAAGGCGAGACCGAGCAGTGTCGTCGCCACACCTACTGAGACGCCGAGGATGAGTGTATTCCACGCTACGCCGCAATTTAGGCGGCCAAGGATGCACCCGAGGGCCCAGACATTGCTATCGAAGATCTTCTCGACCAGCGCGTACGGAGCAAAGTTACCGAGATTGTCGCGCAAGGCGCTGGTCAAAATCGCGAGCACGGGGAAGAACACGAACGTGCCGACCAGGGCAATGACGATCGTAAGGGACCCTATTACGAAGCAGTCGCCGCGGCAGTACCCCTTCCGAGCCAGCCCCTTTGACATCAACATCAGGTAACTGAGTGCCAGCATCAAGGCCCCATAGCCCATGCCCGACTGTTTGGCGTCAACGGGGAAGACAGCTGCCAGCCACGACCAAGCGGGCCCGCTGTGGATGATCGCAAAACCTTGCAGCAGGAGAAGTCCGATGCCGAGTACAGCCAGCCCTGTCAGTTGTTGGACCGCAAGGGCGGTGCGTGCATACCACAGCACTGCAATGGCGATCAGAGGAAGCAGCGGCAGGATCAGCCAAGTCCGGCCGCCCCAGATGATCTGGTAGAGCGCTGGGCCCGTTTCGAGATTTGGGTATTGCGCGAGCCAGTCCGTGGCCATGTAGCTCTCCTGCCCATACCAAGGCAGGAGGGCTACACCGGCCAGCCCGACCAACAACCATGTGACGACAGCGCTTGGCATGGTTGCGAGCCGTGCGTCGTCACTTGGGTAGATTCTTCACCTGTGCGTCCCACTTGGTGAGCAAGCGCGACCGCTCTGCGGTCGATCCGTACCTGGCAAAGTCGTAGTTGATCAGATTGATCTCACCAAGCTTGGGGGAGTTGGACGGTAGCGGAGTGCTTTTATTGGATGGGATTTGCAGCTGCTTGTTCTGGGCGCCCAGCGATTGTGGGCCGGGCATCAATGCGAAGTCGTACCACCTCTTGGCGTTCTCCAAGTTTCGCGCGCCCTTGATGATCGACATGCCGCCGATCTCGTAGCCAGTACCTTCGCACGGTGCGATCACCTTCACGTCTGGATTTTCGATGGCCATCGCCACCATGTCGTGCATGAACGTAATGCCGATGGCCGATTCCCCGAGGCTGACGGCCTTGGCGGGTGCCGCACCCGACTTCGTATATTGGTTGATGTTCTTGTGCAGGGCCTTCAGGTATTCGAAGCCCTTGTCCTCGCCCATAATCTGCACGATCGTTGCCAACAGAGTGTAGGCGGTGCCAGACGAATTGGGGTCTGCGACCTGCACCTCGTCTTTGTACTTGGCGTCGAGTAGGTCTTGCCAGCACTTGGGCTCGGGCAGTTTGCGTTGCGCCAGCGTCTTTGCGTTGTAGCCGAAGCCGAGCGCACCGGAGTAGATGCCCATGACCTTGCCCTTGGTTTGCTCCCACTGGCGCGTGGCCCAGTCGTGCAACTCAGGCAGCTTCGCCGACTTGTACTCCTGGGTGAGGCCTTCCTCGGCTGCCTGCAAGTGCGGATCTCCCGTGCCGCCCCACCAGATATCGGCGCGAGGATTTGTCGCTTCGGCCTTGACCTGGGCATAGGTTTCGCCCGAACTCTTGCGCGTCATAGCCACTTTTATTCCGGTCTCCTTCTCGAAGGCCGTCACCATGGCACGACACCACTCCTCCTGAGCGCTGCAATAGAGCGTGAGTTGGCCCTGGGCAGCTGCTGCTGCACAGACCACGCAGAGCCCGGCATAGACCGCCATTAGGCAAAGCGCCGACTTCAGCCGGTGCAGAAAAGCAGTGTGGGCGGCCATGGTGTTTCTCCCCAACTCGAGATCTTATTCTTTAGTTGGTGAAATACTGAGCCTGCGAGGCTGCTGCCGTCAATGCGCATCAGATCGAAGCAGGAGCGCACGGTCGAGAACCATAGCGTCGGCGAGGGAGCCTGCCAGGGCCGGTGTTGCGACCAGTATCGGATTGCCGTCGGCCAGCCAATCGCCCCTGAAGAAATCGTTGACCACAGCACCCGCCTCGCGCGCCAGGACGATCCCAGCCGCAACGTCCCAAGCATTGATATGCAGCTCGAGATATGCGTCGACCCTGCCACAGGCGGTCCAAGCCATGCCCAACGCACCGGACGCACTGCGCTTGACGGTGGCGCCCATGTCCATCACCTCGGCGACCAGACCAATGTAGCTCGCCGTCGGCCGCCGAGGAGACCAGCCAATCTCGACGGCAGCCGTTTGCATGTCAGCGACATCGCTTACCCGGATCGGCACGCCATTGCAGGTCGCGCCATGCCCCCGCCGCGCGGCAAACAGCTCGTTCAGTGTCGGCATCGCCAAGACGCCGATCTCCGGCACCCCTTGTCGCACGAAGCCGACAGACACAGCCCAATGTGGCTCGCAGCGCGCAAAGTTGGCGGTCCCGTCAATCGGATCGACGATCCAAAGATTGTCGTTGCTCGAACCACCCCCTTCCTCGCCGAGAAAACCATCGGTGGGAAAGGCCTCGGCAATACGGCGGCGCAGCAAGTCCTCAACCACCTGGTCGGCTTCGGTGACGAAGTCCTGAAACCCCTTCATCTTGGTACCCATGCGGACCCGATCCCGAAAATAACTGGACGCGAGGGCTCCAGCCTCGTTGGCCAGGGCTACGGCCGCGACATAGCGCTGGTGGAGGTCTTCTCCACTCATGCTGTTGCTCCTCTCCAGCTTGCGGGGCCTGTGTGTCAGGACATTCAGACGAGCGGGGCTTCGCTCAAGAACCGCTGCAGGTTCTGGTATCCCATATTGGCATAGACCCGCGGATTTGCCTTCTCGGGATCCTGCTCGGCCTCGACCACGACCCACCCGGAATAACCATGCAGCGCAGCGAAGATGGCACTGTAGTCGACCATGCCGTCGCCAGGAACGCTATAGACCCCATCGACGACCGCATCGAGGAAGCTCTTGTCCGCGGCCTTGACGGCTTCAAGCACGTCGGCGCGCACGTCCTTGGCGTGAACGTGACGGATGCGGTCTTTGTAAGCTCTCGCGAACTCCACCGGATCGGCTCCGGCGAATGTCAGATGGCCCGTATCGAGCAGCAAATGCACGGCCTCGCCGCTCATATCCATCAGGCGATGCACATCTTCGGCACTTTCGACGATCGTACCCATGTGATGGTGATAGACGAGTTGCAGCCCGTCATCGGCAAGTCGTTCGGCTAGTGCCGTCAGACGCTGCGTGAATTGCGGCCATTCGGCCGGTTGAAGCTTCGGACGGTGCGATAACGGAATGCCTCTCTGAGCATGAATGGCATTCGATGTCTCGGCCACGATGACGACATTGGCGCTGAGAGCCTTGAGCAGGGCCTTGTGGTGGGAGATTGCCTGCCATTCGGCGTCCGCATCGTGTTCGAGCAGCGCCATGGAATGCCAGCCCGACACAAGGTCAAGCTTGTATTTCGCCAGTATCGGCTGCAATGCATGAGCCTGGCGCGGAAACTTGTGCCCCAGCTCGATACCCTCAAAACCGGCTTCGCGAGCCTCCGCCAGACACACGTCCAACGGTGTGTTGCCGCCAAGCTCCCGCAAATCGTCGTTGGACCAGCCTATCGGATTGATGCCGATCCGGATTGCCATTGACTCAATCTCCCAGGCTCTGCTGCTTGCGAGCTTCCAGATAGCTGGCACGAGCCTCGTTCACTTCTGCGCGTGAGCTGACCTCGGGCACGGGAACATCCCACCAGTGTCCGCCTGCAGTGGTCGATTGGGATGCATCGGTATCAATGACGATTACGGTCGTGCGCAGGCCGTTGCGCGCTTCGGCAAGTGCCGTCTCGAGCTCGGCGATTGAGTTGACACGTCGGCTGGCTGCACCGAGACCTTCCGCAGACTTGGCGAAGTCGACCCGGGGCAGAGTTTGATGCTTGGAAGACTCAAAGAGATTGTTGAACGGCTCTCCGCCGGTGGCAACTTGCAGGCGGTTGATGCAGCCAAATCCACCATTGTCGAGCACCACGATCGTCAGCTTCAGCCCCAACATGATCGAAGTCGCAATCTCGGAGTGCATCATCAGGTAGCTGCCATCGCCCACCATCACGATTACCTCCCGATCGGGCGATGCCATCTTGACGCCCAATCCGCCGGCAATCTCGTAGCCCATACAGCTATACCCATATTCCAGGTGATAGCAGCCCGGCTCGGAGGCTTGCCAAAGCTTGTGCAGCTCGCCAGGCAGTCCACCGGCCGCACACACGATGATGTCGCTGGCTCGGCTCGAGCGCTGCACCGCCCCGATCACCTGCGCGTCGGAAGGCAAAGCGTTGGTCGCGGCCGTAGCTTGGCCGGCGATGGTCAGCCACTGGGCCCTGAGCTGATGCGCGCTGTCGATCCACGCTTGCGGCACCTTCCATTCTCGCAGTCCCCTGTCGAGCGCTTCCAAGCCGGCCAGAGCATCGCACACCA
>Ga0075418_10002140_pt1 | contig 22513 bp, 19 predicted proteins | sample SoiMetdeltSBSDD2_FD_81776 | JGI IMG/M metagenome (GOLD analysis project Ga0075418, IMG submission 81776) | Bulk soil microbial communities from a Populus tree surrounding site in Tennessee, USA - Soil MetaG P. deltoides SBSDD2 | ecosystem: Environmental > Terrestrial > Soil > Tree plantation...
GAGGAGGATGACGGCCGGGAAGAGACCCCACCACTCGCGCGAGCTGAAGAACGCTGTCTCGCGCCACTGGAGCATGCGGGCCGGTATTATATGCTTATCCGCCGATGGCCGACATCCCGCGCGCGCAGGATCAGCTCTTCGATCGCCGCACGTCGGCGCGCGAAAAATACTCAGCACTGATCGTCGGTCGCCCCGGCTGGGGAAACTTGCTCGCCTACGAGCTGGTGATCGTGTTCTCGCAGAACGCTCCGGGAGCAATAGGGCTTGCTCTTCGCAAGGCGCTGTATCCGCTCCTGCTTGGATCGTGCGGCCGCAACGTCGTGTTCGGCCAGAACGTGGTGCTCCGGCATCCGCACAAGATCCGCATCGGCGACGACGTCGTGATCGATGACAACTGTTTGATCGACGCGAAGGGAGAGTCGAATCGCGGGATCACGATCGGCAACCGGGTGTTCATCGGCCGCAATTCGATTCTCTCCTGCAAGAGCGGCGACATCGATCTCGAAGACGGCGCCAACATCGGATTCAATTGCGAGATCTTCTCGGCGAGCACCGTGCGCATCGGCCGTGACACGCTGATTGCGGCGTACTCTTACGTCATCGGCGGCGAACACGACTTCAGCGATCCGTCACAGCCGGTACTTGCCCAGTCAAGGCGATCGAACGGCGTGACGATCGGCGCGGGAGCCTGGCTGGGCGCCGGGGCGAAAATTCTCGACGGCGTCTCCATTGGCGATCGCGCGGTGATCGGCGCTGGCGCCGTGGTTCGAGATGCGATACCGAGCGCGGCGGTCGCGGTCGGCGTCCCGGCGCGCGTCGTTGGCCAGCGCGACGCCGACAACCGCGCGGCGGTGATTTCGGGGTTGGAGAGCCGGTGAAGCTCAACGTTCTCCAGGTCTGCGATCATCTCGGTTGGGAAGGGTCGCGCATGCACGGAGTGAAGCGGCTCTTTGCGTGGATGATTCCGCGGTTCGATGCCGAGCGTTACAACGTCTCGCTCGTCAGCCTGCGCAAGAAGGACCTCTCCGAGGAAACGCTGGAATCGTTCGGCGTCGACATCACGTATCTTCATAAATCGAAATTCGATCCGGCGACGCTGCCGGCGCTGTTGAAGGTCATCGATCGGAAGAAGATCGACATCCTCCACCTGCATGGGTATGGTGCGACGACGTTCGGGCGGGTCGCTGGCGCGATTCGCCGCCTGCCCACCATCGTCCATGAACACGCGAACCTGACGGATACGCCGTGGTTTCAAAAAATCGCCGACAGCGCGCTCGAACCAGTCACTGATATCGCGATCGCGGTGTCGAAGAGCACTGCCGACTTCGTTGTCAACGCGCGCCGCATTCCGCCGGCGAAAGTGAAAGTCGTCTACCTGGGGGTTCCGCTCGAGGAATTTAGTCGGACGCGATCGGAGGATGAGATTCAGGCCGCGCGCGCGGAGCTGGGCATCGCGCGCGATGATGTGGCGATCGGGACGGTGACGCGGCTGCACGACTCGAAAGGCAACTCCTACCTCGTCGATGCCGCGGGCCTCGTGTTGAACGAGCGTCCGCAGGCGCGCTTCTTTATCGTCGGCGAGGGACCGCTGCGCGAATCGCTCGAGCAGCAGGCGCGGGCGCTCAACCTGGGCAATCGATTTACCTTTGTGGGCTTCGCCAAAGACGTTCCGCGTGCGCTGTCCGCATTCGACATCAGCGTCTTCCCATCGCTGTGGGAGGGGACGCCGCTGACCGTGTTCGAAGCGCTGGCGATGGGCAAGGCGATCGTGGCCACGGACGCGGATGGCTTGATCGATGTGTTGATGCCGGAGCATGACGCCGTCATTGTTCCGAAACGGAACGCTCGCGCGTTGGCTGATGGCCTGATACGCGTCATCGACGCGCCCCACACGCGCGAACGGCTGAGCGCAGCGGCATTCGAGACGGGGAAAAAGTACGACATCGCGGCGTTTGTTCGAAAGATGGAGCGCCTGTACGACCTGCTGCACCGTGTGTCGCGCGCCACGAAACGCAAAGGCGTGCTCGTCTCGGATTTGTCCTTCCTGACGGGGAACGCCCCCGTATGATGGTCGACCAGCCGCCGATCCAAACCGTGAACCATCGTCCCGGACTCATCGCCGCCGCGGTGTTTCTGTGCATCTACGGTACGCTCGCGCTCACGGTCGACTTTCCCCGCGCTGCCCAGGGCTTCAAGAGCGACGAGGCCACCTATTACATGATGGCCTACAGCCTTACCGAAGACGGGGATCTGACGTACACGAAAGACGATTTGGTTCGCGTGTGGCGCGAGTTTCCGAGCGGGCCGGCGGGAGTGTTCCTGCAAAAGGGCCGGACCTTGCGGGGCGCCGCCGATCCCGATCCGAATCGCTTGTATTACGGAAAGTCGTTCATCTATCCACTGTTTGCCGCGCCATTGGTGAAAGTGTTCGGCACGAACGGATTTCTCGTGCTGCACGCGCTGCTGCTGGCGACGGTGATTCTTTGCGGCTATCTGTTTCTGCACGCTCGCTCGAGTTCGCTGGTTGCCGTCGTGCTCGCGTCCGGTTTCGTCTTCGCCTCAGTGGTGCCGGTCTACTTCGTGTGGCTGATGCCCGAGGTGTTCAATTTTTCTCTCGTGTTCCTGGCCTACTTCTGCTGGCTCTATAAAGAGGTTGCGCGGCGAGAGCAGGCGCAGCCGGGAACGAAGTGGCTCTTTTGTGGTCGCAGCGATGTCGTCGCGGCGGTCCTCCTCGGCATCGCGACGTTCTCGAAGGTGACCAACGCATTGCTGTTCGCGCCGATCGTGTTGTGGCAGGTGTGGACATTTTTTCAAAAACGGTCGATTCGAGCGGCGAAGATTGCGGCCAGTGCATTTGCCTTCCTGCTGGTTGCCGGTGGACTGTATGCGACGAACAAGGCGATCTCGGGCGAATGGAGTTATCAGGGCGGCGATCGCGAGACGTACTACGTCGAATTCCCGTTTCAGAACGAAGCCACGAAACACGAGCTCGGTCTTGAGAAGTCACGCGGCGGAGAGCTGCTCGGTCACATCATTTTCAATCCGCGCACTTTCACGTCGAATCTCACGCATAACCTCGAATACTTTTTCATTGGCCGCCACACGGGACTGGTCGGTTATTTCTTTCCTGCAGTGTTCGGGATGTGCGCGTTTCTGCTTGCACCACGCCAGCGTCCGGGGTGGCAGTGGCTGGTGCTGGCGTCGGGCCTGCTGCAAGGACTCGCTTTTCTGATTCTTACGCCGTACACATGGCACGGCGGCGGAGTCGGAAACCGTTATTTCTTCAGCGGCTATGGCGTCATGCTGTTCGTGTTTCCGCCGATACAGTCGGTCAGTGCCTCGTTCGCCCAGTGGGCAATCGGTGGACTATTCGTGGGGCCGATGGTCCTGAATCCGTTTGTTGCGTCGTTTCATCCGGCCGACAACGCGAAGAGTGGCCCGCTCCGAATGCTGCCGGTGGAACTGACGCTGGTCAACGATCTGCCGGTGAACAATGAGCCGCAGCACGCACGGCTCTGGTTTGGCGATACCGGGCAAGGGGATCCCGGATTCCTCGTGTACTTCCTCGACGACAACGCCTTCGATCGAGAAGCGGACAAGAGCTTCTGGACTCGCGGACGCGCACGCGCGGAGTTCATCATCAAAACCGACCGCCCGATTGTTCGGGCGAGATTCACCTTGACGGCCGGTCCGGTTGCCACCGATGCGCGCGTGAAGATCGGCAGCCGGGTTCAGGATGTTCATCTCGAACCGGGAGCGTCGCGCGAGATCGTGTTTGCCATGCCGCCAGGACTTCCCTACGAAAAAGAAGTGCAGGCGCTCGCATGGACCGCCTCCGTCTCGAGCACTGGCGGATTTACTCCGGTGTTTTTTGATTCCGCTTCAACCGACACGCGCTTCCTTGGCGTGCGCGTCAAGCCCGTGCTCGAAGCGGGCTCACGGTGAGAATCGCCGTCGTCACCTCGAGTCCCCCGATGGTCGAAGGGGGCCACATGGTGATTGCGCGGTCACTCGTGCAAGCCCTGCACGATGGTGGGCACACGGCCGACATCATCGTGACACCGCAAAATCGATTTGGTCGACAGGCATCCGCATACCTCGCTACCTGGTTCACCGACGTGGGTTCATCCGATGGCAAGCCTATCGATCAGGTGATCAGCCTGCGGTATCCGAGCTATGCCGTCCGCCATCCAAAGCACGTGTGCTGGTTGAATCACACGATGCGCGAGTACTACGACCTCTGGGATCGATTCAGCGCCGGCCTGGGGACGGCCGGCCGCCTCAAAGAGCGTGTGCGGCGGGCCGCGATTCACGCGACTGACCGATATCTGTTGATGCGGAACGTCTCGCGTCTGTTCGTGCAGTCGCGGACGATTCAGCGGCGATTGGCGATCTGGCCGGAGCTTCGAACGACAGTCTTATACCCGCCGCCACCGCAGCGCTCGTATCGCTGTGACGAATACGGTGATTATCTGTTTCTGGTGTCGCGGTTGACACAGCTCAAGCGGGTTGACCTGTTGATCGAGGCGCTCGCACAGCCGGGTGTGACGGTGCGTGCCGTGATCGCTGGGGAAGGGGAGGCACGTGGCGCCCTGGAGGCTCTCGCGCGCGCGCGCGGGGTCGTGGATCGTGTCACCTTCGCCGGGCGCATCACCGATGACGAGCTGGTGCAGCATCTGGCGCGGTGCCGCGCCGTCTGCTTTCCGCCGTTCGAAGAGGACTACGGGTTCGTCACCGCGGAGGCGTTTGCTTCGCGCAAGGCGGTGATCACCTGTCGCGATAGCGGCGGCCCCGCGGAACTCGTCGAAGATGGGGTCAATGGAGTGATCTGCGATCCAACACCACAGGGCCTTGCGGCAGCTCTTCGTCGGGTGATGGATGATCCGGCGGCAGCCGATCGAATGGGCGCCGCCGCACTCGCATCGGCCGCAAAGCTGAGTTGGCGCGATGCGGTCGCGCAGCTAACCGCGTAAGGTACACTGTGTGACTGTTGATTGTTGATTGCTGATTGTAAGAACTGGCCGTCACCAATCAGCAATCGAAAATCAGCAATCAGAACTTTCCGTATGTCTTACAAATCCCCGCTCGAGACCCGGCTCGCGAAGAAGGTGACCAAAGCCATCACCGAATACTCGCTGATCGCGGACGGCGATCGGGTGATGGTCGGCCTCTCTGGCGGTAAGGACAGCTGGGCGCTTTTGAACATTCTCGACGTGCTGCGACGCCGTGCGCCGATCCAGTTCTCACTCGTCGCTGTCTGCGTCGATTCCGGCTACGAAGGATTCCGCCACGATCTGATTGCCAGCACGTGCGACGAGCGCGGCTGGGAGTACCGCATCGAGCACACCGAGATCGGCGACGTCATGGACGATCTCCTCGATGGCGCGACGCCCTGCTCGCTGTGTGCGCGCCTGCGCCGCGGCGTGCTCTATCGTCTCGCAACGGAAGTCGGCGCGACCAAGATCGCGCTCGGGCACCATCTCGACGACTTCATCGAGACGCTGCTGCTCAACCTGTTTTTCGCCGGCGCTTTGAAGGCGATGCCGGCGCGCCTCGTCTCGGACAACGGTGAACACGTTGTCGTTCGGCCGCTCGTCTATGTCACGGAGGCAGAGGCGCGAACGTACGCCAAAGAGGCGGCGCTGCCGATCATCAGTTGCTGTTGTCCTGCCTGCGGTGATCTGAGTCTTCAACGTCAGCGCGTCAAGCGTCTGATTGCGCAGCTCGAGATCGAGCATCCGGACGTGAAGAACTCCATGATCCGTGCGCTTGGCAACGTCGTCAGCCGGCACCTCCTCGACCGACGGCTCAATCCCCTCCCGGAACTTCGTGACGCTGCGCTCGCGTCCGGTGCGGTGCCGTTGACACTCAAAAGATAGTTTCGCCGGAGCTTCTGTTGAAAAAATCTGCGCTGTTCCTTGGCCTTATCGCTGTCGTCTGTGTTCCATCTGCCTACGCTCAACAGCGACCACTCGTCACTGAGGACCCCGAAACCATAGGCTCCGGCCTGGTCCTCATCGAAGGCGGCTTCGATCTGCAGAAGGACGTGTTCTATCCGGCTTCCGGTTTGGAGGGAAACCTGTTGAGAATTCCGACGCTGGGCGTCAGTTTCGGCGTCAGCTCGATTGCCGAGGTGCAGATCGATGGCGGAATCTATAACGGTCTGAACGTCAAATCCCGCCGCGACGCACCGCTATCGGACCTCCTGGATTTCGATGGCGATCACACGCACGACGTCGAAGACATCGTCATTGGAACCAAGATTCGGTTAATGCCCGAGTCCGCGAGCCGTCCCGCCCTGGGGCTGCGCTTCGCAACGAAGCTGCCGAATGCCAGCAACGAGAGTGGTCTCGGCCTCGACACCACGGACTTTTATTTTTCCGCGTTGCTCGGCAAAACCGTGCAATCGATTCGGATGGTTGGAAATGCGGGACTCGGGATTCTCGCTGATCCGGTCGAAGGAAATCGGCAGAACGATGTGTTTACCTACGGGTTTTCGATCGCTCGCGCGGTGAAGCAGGGGGTCGAGGTGGTCGGCGAAATCAACGGGCGGCTGAATACGCGCAGCGGCACGCCGCCGGTCGGAACCGAAAGCCGCGGAGCGATGCGGGTTGGCGCGCGGTTTACACGTGCGACCGTGCGCGTCGACGCCGGCTTGATTTTTGGAATGACTTCGCGCGACCCGAGCATCGGACTCACCGCGGGAGCAACGTGGGTGTTCAAGGGATTTACGGTGCCCTAGTGAAATGCTGAATGCTGATTGATGATTGCTGATTGAGAAACATCGAGAACATTCGACAATCAGCAATCAGCATTCGAAAATTTCAGCCAACAGCGTAGAAACGCCCGACCTCCTGAATTTCCTGCGCCGTCCGTTCCTCATCCCAACCAAGTTCCGCCTGCGCGATTCGGGCGGCCACGCGGACGGCTTCGTCCGGCGGCGCAGCGGCGGACCCGAGCCCTGTCCGACGTACTAAAACGTCGGCTAACCGCATCGCCATTTCGCGCCGGATCGTGTAAACCACCTCCGCCTGGATCGTGTCGGTGCCCGCGCAAAGCGGTCGTGCCAGTTCCGGCCGCTCGTGAACGAGACGGATGATTTCGGCGGCGCCTTCCGCGTAAAGCGCGATGAGATGGCGAATGAGCGCGAGAGGGACGTCCATGCGCAGAGCGCGTGCCGTTTCGATCGCCAGCGCCTCGTGATCCGCAATCGCCGCGCCGGGAAGTGGCGTGATCGCGGTCCGCGACGGAGGCAACCGGCGTTGAAGTCGGCGAGCGACGACGGCGATCGCGCGTTCGGCGACGCGCCGTGCGGTCGTGAATTTGACGCCGACGACTGTCACCGCACCGTTCGCGTGGTCGAGGATCTCTGCCGCTGGCTTGAGGTCCGGCTTGCCGCTGTTTCGTGGCGCCGCGGGGACGGCGCCGCGATGGACGAGCGTGACGTCTGCCGCAGTCAGCTTCAGTGCAGGAAACGCGATGTTGGCCTCGGTGATGAACGCTTCGATTTCTCCGGCGGTGACCGCGAGGTCGTCCGCCCCGACAAGGGTCGCCGATTGACTGGTTCCGATGAGCGCCTTCCCGCGCCAGGGCACGAGCGTCAGCATGCGGCCATCGCGCGTGGGGGCGGCGAGCGCCATGTCACTCGCACGGCGCGAGGTCACGAGGTTCATGGCCTTGAGCAGCGGGAATGGACGATCCACTCCGAACGAGCGCATCACCTCACCGGCGCGTGATCCGGCCGCATTCACCGTCACGCGGGCTCTGATTTCGAATGACCGATTGTTCAGTCGATCGCGGACGGTCATTCCCGCAATACCACCGCTGTCGCGGACCGCGCCAGTCGCCTCGACGTAGTTCGCAAGATCCGCACCCGACGCATCTGCCGCAGCCGCAAACGCGAGTGTGAGTCGATCGGCTTCGACGATCTGGTAGTCGTACCACTGCGCGCCGCCCGTCAGTCCTTCTTGTCGAATCCCTTGAAACAAGCGCAGCGTTGCGGCCTTGGAGATGAGCCGCGGCGTGGGGAGATGCAGTTCGGGCTCGAGCCCTTGGTTGCGCTTTCTTCCCAGCCAGGCGTCGAGCTTGAATGCCGCGCGGAGTGCGACTCGATTTTTCAGGACCGATCGATACGTGCCGACAAGAAAAGGAAGCGGGCGCAGAAACCACGGTGCGATTCGCGCCAGCGCGCGACGTTCTCGGATCGACTCCCGCGCGCGTCCGAGGTGCCCTGCCGCCAGCGATCGCAGACCGCCATGTGCGGTCTTCTGGTGATTGAACGATGCGCCGCCGCCGAAATCACCGGCTTCGACCAGGGCGACGCGCAGACCACGGCTTGCGGCTTCGTAGGCGCAGGCGAGTCCCTGAATGCCGCCGCCGACAACGAGCACGTCGTAGATGTTGCCGTCGAATCGCGTCAGGTCACGCGCTCGCATAGGGGATACACGCGCTTTATTTTATAGTAGCGATTGTGTCCTCGCCGGCGGCCGCATCGACAGACGACATTCGCGAATACTGGAATCGTCACATTCACGATCTTGAAATAACGAAACACCCAGTCGGCAGCCCCGGATTTTTCGCCGATCTCGATCAGTATCACTTCGAAAAGCTGCATCACCTGCTCCGCCTGATCAATTTCGACGGATATCGAGGGGGCCGGGTACTCGAGGTTGGATGCGGGGCCGGCACCGATCTGGCGCGATTCGCACGTGGCGGAGCGATCGTCTCCGGCGTCGATCTCTCGTCCTCGGCGATTGCCCTCGCGAAACAGAATTTCGAACAGCAGGGTCTAAAGGCGGACTTGCGCGAGGCGGATGGAGAACGGCTGCCATTTGCCGACGACACCTTCGATCTGGTATACGCCCACGGCGTCGTGCAGTACACGGCGCACCCGCAAACACTGGTCGATGAGTGCCAACGGGTGCTGAAACCCGGCGGCGAGGCCGTATTCCAGGTGTACAACCGCATCTCGTGGTTGAATGCGCTGTCAAAATTGATGAAAGTTCCCCTGGAGCACGACGACGCTCCGGTTCTCTTGAAGTACAGTGCAGGGGAGTTTCGCCAACTGCTGCGCCGGTTCCGCGATGTTCGAATAGTCGAGGAGCGCTTTCCGGTGAAATCGCGGCTGCACGGCGGATGGAAGGGAACGCTCTTCAATACGTTTTTCGTTGGCGCGTTCAACGCGCTGCCACGATCGCTCGTCAGGCGTTTCGGATGGCATCTTCTGGCGTTCTGCCGCAAATGAGGCCGATCATGATCGTCAAAGCTCATGCGTTCGGAAATGATTTCGTCCTCGTCGAATCGAGAGCGGTGCAGGGAGCGAAGAATCTGCCGGCACTGGCCCAGGCAATCTGCGCGCGTCATCGCGGTATCGGGGCTGACGGATTGATTGTGTACTCGACGACGCCGTCGGGCGCGTCCATGCGATTGCTCAATGCGGATGGCAGCCGCTCCGAAATTTCGGGCAATGGCGTCCGATGTCTCGGAGCCTGGATCGCATCGCAGCGCGGTACGGCGATGCCCGGCCAGCAGGCGCCCATCGAAATCCAGACGGAGGCAGGGGTCAAACGGCTCGAGCTACTTGCGTTCAAGGATGGCCGATACACGTTCCGCGCTTCCATGGGGACGCCCGAGCAGGTGGCGAAGACGACGTTGCAAATTGCCGGCGCACCGATTGAAGTGGTCACGCTGCGTGTGGGAAATCCTCAGTGTGTCGTGCTGGGCGAGGTCACGGAGGAACGGCTGCAGACGATCGCCGCGCAGCTGTCCGTGCATCCTCATTTCCCGGAAGGGACAAATGTGGAACTGGCGACGGTCGAGACGCCCAACCGGGTCAGGATCCTGATCTGGGAGCGGGGCGTTGGACCGACCGAAGCATCGGGGACCGGGGCGTGTGCCGCCGCCGTCGCCGCGATTCAGTTTGGCGGCGCGGCACGCGATGTCGAGATCGTGGCGCCAGGCGGATCGCAGCGGGTCGAATGGACCGACGACGGGCTGTTCCTCACCGGATGGGCGGAGCTCATTGCCGAAGCCGCTTGGCTTCCGCCCTTTGAGTCGTGATCACTCCGAGGGCTTCGCCGCTCGGACTCCCTAACACGCTCTCTCGCACGCGTGCGTCGTCTTACCGACGCAGCTTCTGCCATCGTCGCGCGCGTCTTACACCGCGACGATTGCGATCAGGTCAGCGCTTCCTGGCGGGCCGCCGTGCCGTCCTCAAGGTAATCGCCGCCTCGAGGACACGAGTTTCCGAACGAATCTGCGCATCCAGCGCTGAAACCGTCTGCGTCGCCGTGGCGTAGTTTTCGGCTGCGAGCAGTGCGCGTGCTTTTTGCAGCGCGGACTCCGCCTGCTTGATGGTTGCGCGCGCGGGCGCGAGCTCGCGTGAAGGCACTCGTACTTCTTCTGCCACTTTCAAACGAGCGTGAAGATGATTGACCGAGGCGTTGACGGCGCTGACCGCCGCTTCGCTTTGACTCCGTGCCCTGGCCTTGTTGTCTGCCGCGGCACGCCCGGCTTCCTGAGCACGATCGCTGGCGTCGACGGCGCGCGAGAGCGCCAGGCGATAGTCACGCTGATTGACGGCTTCATGCGACTGCTGAAGCGCGGTGGTCGCTTCCGCGAAGCTCTCGGGCGCGTACTGCTCCGCGCCCGCCGCCCGCGCCGCGTCGACTGCCTGCTGCGCCCGATCGATTTCTTTTTGCGGAGGAGCCGAACAGGCCACGGTGAGCGCGACCGCGCACGTGATCGCGCACAGCCAGGCGAACAGGCGAGACATCAGCGCCAAAGTATATCAAGGTATGGTGTACGATGAAGGCCGTCGCGCCGCACGATCGGCCGCGCGAGAAGCTGCAGCGCCTGGGGGCTGCAGCGCTCGGCGACAACGAACTGCTCGCGATCGTGCTCGGGCACGGGCGGTCGCGCGCGAGCGCACTCGACATGGCGAACGCCGTGCTCGAAGCGGCCGATGGCGCGCATGGTCTGGTGCGGACGCGCTACGACGACCTGTGTGCGATTCCGGGGATCGGACAGGCGCGGGCGGCGCAGATCCTCGCTGCCGTCGAGCTCGGGCGGCGCACGCTGACGCGTCCACTTCGCGAGCGCGTGCAGATCGTCAATGCGCGATCCGCGGCGGAGTTTCTGCTGCCGCAGTATGGCAGCCGATCGGTCGAGCAATTCGGCATCGTGCTGCTCGACACGAAACATCGGGTGATCAGAACGCTCGTGTTGTCGGTCGGCACGGTCGACGCCAGCATCGTTCATCCGCGAGAAGTGTTCGGCGCCGCGTCGGCAGCCGGTGCGGCAGCGCTCGTCTTGTTCCACAATCATCCATCAGGCGATCCGAGACCAAGTCCGGACGACGTGGAGTTGACGAGGCGACTGGCGGCGGCGGGTGTGCTGATGGGGATCGATGTGATCGACCACGTCATCCTCGCCGACGTTCGCTATTACAGCTTCAAGGAAGAGGGCCGTTTCTAGTTGGCGACTTTGTATTTCGACTGCTTTTCCGGCGCATCGGGCGACATGATCCTCGGCGCGCTCATCGATCTTGGCCTGCCGATGCCGGCCCTTCGCGACGCCCTGGGAAGCCTGGCGATCGAGTACGGAGACGTCACGGCCGAGCGTGTCAGCCGTGCCGGCATCTCCGCCACCAAGTTCCGGCTCATCGAGCATGCGGCGAATCCGTCTGCCGCCGGTTCACATCAGCACCATCATTTGAAGCACATCGTCGCGGCGATCAAGCGTTCGTCGTTGTCGGAATCGGGTCAGGAGCGCGCGGTGCACTTGTTCGAGCGCCTGGCGCAGGCGGAAGCGTCCATTCATGGCACGCCAATCGAGCGCGTGCACCTGCACGAAGTCGGGGCGCTCGACTCGATCATCGACATTGTCGGCGCGGTGTTTGGCTTCGAATGGTTTGGGATCAGCGACGTCGTCGCATCGCCGCTGAACGTTGGCGGCGGCACGGTGACGTGTGCGCACGGCGTCTTTCCGGTGCCAGCTCCGGCAACCGCGCGCCTGCTCGAAGGGGCGCCGGTTTACGGCAACGGCACGATGGAGTTGGTGACGCCCACCGGCGCGCTGGTCATAACTGGATACGCGCGCGAGTTTGGTCCGCTTCCCGCCATGCGAATCGATCGCACCGGTTACGGCGCCGGGGATCGGGATCCCAAGGAGACGCCCAACGTTCTGCGAGTGATGCACGGCGAGCGTGTCGACAAATCGGTCGACCACAGTGTCGTGCAGATCGAATGCGAGATCGACGACATGAATCCGCAGTTGTTCGGTCCGCTCATGGATCGGCTCGGAGAAGCGGGTGCGCTCGATGTGTTTTATGCACCGGTACAAATGAAAAAGAATCGTCCGGGAACGTTGGTGACGGTCATTGCGCCGCCCGATAAGCGCGAGTCGATTACCGGCGTGCTCTTCACGCATACGACCACAATTGGTGTTCGCTATCAAGAGATGCGGCGCGATACGCTGGACCGGAAGGTCGTGTCGGTCGATACGCCGCTCGGTCCGTTGCGCGTCAAGGTCGCCGGACGCGATGGTCGCGTGTTGAACGCCGCAGCCGAGTTCGACGACTGTGCCCGGGTCGCCGCCGAGCGCGGGTTGCCGATTAAAGACGTGCAGGCGATCGCGATGAAGGCGTGGCTGGAATCAGAGAGGTCTTAGCAGCGTCGGGATCCGTGGTCCGGGATCCGTTGTCCGGGATCCGGGATCCGATTGGTGACTGCGCCACACTAAGTGGACGGTTGTTGCGATCAAACGGCGCGAGCGAAGGGAGCGAGCGCTGGCAGGCGCTGGGGGTGGGGCCCCAGCGCAAAGTAAGAAAAAGATATCAGTTCAAATGTCCCGTTTTTACCTAACCACCGCCATTGACTACGTCAACAGCCGCCCGCACCTGGGGACGGCGTACGAGAAGATTGCCGCCGATGTGATCGCGCGATACAAACGGCTCTGCGGGATCGAGACCCACTTCGTCATGGGGAACGATGAGCACTCGCAGAATGTATTCCGCAGGGCACGCGAGCTGGGACAGGATCCGCAGGCGTATTGCGATCGCATGGCCCACGAGTTTCTCGAGGTGTGGAAGCGTCTTGATATTTCGTTCGACGACTTCATCCGCACCACCGAGTCGCGACACAAAGCGGGTGTGCAGGAACTCGTCAGAAAGATGTCGGCCGCCGGCGACATCTTCGAGGGCTACTACGAAGGCTGGTATTGCGTCTCCTGCGAAGCCTTCAAACAAGAGAAAGATCTCATCGACGGCAATTGCCCGATTCACCGGACGAAGCCGGAGTGGATTCGCGAGAAGAACTCCTTCTTCAAGCTCTCGAAGTATACCGACCGACTTCGGCAGCACTTCGAGCAGCATGAGGACTTCCTCGTGCCTGAGGTCAGGCGGAACGAGATTCTTCGCCTGCTCGAGGCGGGACTCGAAGACATTTCGGTCAGCCGCGCGGGTCAGGCGTGGGGGATCCCGATGCCTGACGATCCCTCGAGCGTCATCTACGTCTGGGTGGACGCGCTGATCAATTACTTGAGCGCCGTCGGGTATGGAACGAATCCGCAGATGGTCGGGAAATGGTGGCCGGCGGATCTGCACGTCATCGGAAAGGACATCACCCGTTTTCATGCCGTGATCTGGCCGGCGATGTTGATGAGCGCCGGCGTGGAAGTGCCAAAGCAGATTTTCGGTCACGGATGGGTGAACTTTCGCGGTGAACGGATGAGCAAGTCGCTGGGCACGACGGTGGACCCTCTCGAAGCGGCGCAGAGATTCGGCGCCGACCCGTTGCGCTTGTATCTGGTGAAAGAGATTGCCTTCGGCAACGACGGCGATTTCACGTGGGAACGTTTCGAAGACCGCTACAACGTCGATCTGGCGAACAACCTCGGAAATCTTGTGAGCCGGATTGCCGCAATGGCGGAGAAGTATCGGCACGGACGTCTGGCTGGGCCGTTGCATCCTGGCCGCCTTTCGCAAATTGCCAGTGCGGCGGTCGAGGAGTACCAGGCGGCGATGGACGAATTCGCGCTCGAACGAGGCGCTGCGGCAGCGTTCCGCATAGTCGACGCGGCCAACGAGTTCATCGCGAGCAGCGAGCCTTGGGTCCTTGCGCGCGACGACGGACGGGCAGACGAGTTGAGTCAAACCCTGTTCGACGTAGCGGAGGCGATCCGCGTGGCCGCAGTTCTGCTGTTGCCGATCATGCCGCAGTCAGCGGCCGAGATTCTGCGGCGGGTCGGTGAACCCAAGTCGGCCAGTGATATCGGCCTCACTGAAGCCCGGTGGCGCCAGCAAGGAGAGCGCGTGATTGCGAAAGCCGACGCGCTCTGGCCACGATCGGATGCCAGTCAAAGGAGCACACGCGTGGAAGAGACGAAGAATGCGAACGCCGGACAGCCGCCATCTGCGGCGCCAGCGGGCATGGCGGAGCCGAGACCGGCGCCCCCGGCCGCGAGCGACAACCGGATTTCAATCGACGATTTCATGAAGGTCGAGCTGCGCACTGCGAAGGTGCTCGCCGCCGAGAAAGTTCCGAATTCGAAAAAGCTGATCAAGATGAGCGTCGATGTGGGCGCTGAGCAGCGGACGCTGGTGGCGGGTATCGCCGAAGCCTACGAACCCGACGCGCTGGTCGGGCGAACGGTGGTCATGGTGTTCAACCTGAAACCGGCGAAGTTGATGGGCATTGAATCGAACGGAATGGTGCTGGCGGCCAGTCCCGATGGCGGCAAGCCGATTCTTGTCGGATTCGATCAGGAGATCTCGCCCGGCACAAGGGTGAGATGATCGATTCCCACTGCCATCTGGCCGGCGAAGAGTTTGCGTCGGACCTGGAATCGGTGGTTTCCCGTGCACGAGCGGCTGGCGTATCGGCTGCGCTCTGCATTGTAGCCACCGGCGATCGTCAGGAAGCCGAACGGGCGACCCTCGTCCGCCGGGCGTGGCCGCAAGTCCTTTTTGCTGCCGGGGTTCACCCGCATCAGGCTGCTGGGTTCACCGGTAAAGTCGACGACGCGCGTGAGGCCGTGCGTCGTTCCGTGCAGGAGCATCGGGCGTGCGCGGTCGGAGAAATCGGTCTCGATTACCACTACGATTTCTCGCCTCGTGACGTCCAGCGTGAAATCTTTCGCGCCCAGATCGAACTGGCGCTCGAACTCCAACTGCCGGTGATCATTCACACCCGCGAGGCGACAGAGGACACGTTTGAAATCCTCCGGGAAACGGGTGCCGGCAAGCTGCGCGGCGTCTTTCACTGTTTCACCGGCGACGAGGCGATGGCTCGTTCGGCGCTCGACATCAATTTTTATCTCTCGTTTGCCGGGATCGTGACGTTTCCGCGTGCAGACTCGATTCGCGCGGCGGCGAGAATGGCGCCGGCCGACCGGGTCCTGGCTGAGACGGATGCGCCTTATCTCGCGCCGGTGCCGTACCGCGGCAAGCGGAATGAACCGGCGTACGTGGCCGAAGTCGTGGCCAAGCTTGCGGAAGTTCGCAGTGTTCCGGCCGGTGACCTTGCCGCCGAGGTCACCCGCAATTTTGCGTCGCTCTTTGGCACGTTGACGGAAGCTACTCTGTAGTAACGGCTTAGCGCGTTGACACTCTGCAACTAACTCCAGTATTGTGAAACGGTCTTTACCTGGCAGCCCGTTGTTGGCCGACACAATGCAAAATTCCCCGCTCTCTGCCGATCTGGCGCAGATCTTTGAGCCGATTCGCGACGACCTCGAGGCTGTTGAACGGGAATTCGTCCGCCACATCCAGTCACGCGTCGCACTGATCCCCGAGATGGGCCGTTACATTCAGAACAGCGGCGGAAAGCGCGTGCGTCCCGCAGTGTTGTTAATGGCGGCGCGACTCAGCGGCTACGAAGGGGAGCGAGCCGTCCTCTACGCCTCGGTTGTCGAGTTCATTCACACCGCGACGCTGGTGCACGACGACATCATCGACGGCGCCGACCTGCGCCGCGGCCGCCTTGCGGTTCACTCGCGGTGGGGCAACGACATCACGGTTCTGCTCGGCGATTACCTCTATATCAAGTCCATGGCGATGGCGCTGACCCAGGACTCACTCGAGATCATCCGCCTGTTGTGCGACGTGACGTTGCGGATGATTGAGGGGGAGCTCTATCAGCTCACCAAGACCGGCGACGTCGACATTTCCGAGGACGAGCACTTCGAAATCATCCGGCGAAAGACCGCATTTCTTTTCGGCGGATGCGCGCAGATCGGTGGGATGCTGGGAAGTGTGAGCCCGGAGCGCGAGACTGCGCTGCGCGAGTATGGATTCAACCTCGGCATCGCGTTTCAGCTGGTCGATGACCTGCTCGACTACACGGCCGATCAAGTGGCGCTGGGGAAACCCGTCGGTGGTGATTTGCGCGAAGGCAAGGTGACGCTGCCGGTGATTTTCCTGCTGCAGCGCGGCGGCAAAGAGGCGGACCGCCTGATCCGCCGTGTCGTGCAGGACCGGGCGGTTTCTGCCGAGCAGTGGCGCGATATTGTGGCACTGCTGCGCGAGCATCGCGCGACCGGTCTCGCGTACGATCGTGCGGTCGAGTACGCGAATCGCGCCAAGAGCTGCCTCGCCCCGTTTCCACCGAGCCGCGAGCGCGACGCGCTGATGGCGCTGCCAGATTACGTCCTCGCGCGGGATCGATAGAGAGTTTTGGAGATCACGGAGTGAACGGAGTTCACAACGGAGGAACGAAGCCATCGGAGACGTACGAAGAGAAAGGTGCCCCGAGCCATCCTGCCTAGCCCGTCGCGAGTCGGGCAGGATGGCTCGGGGCACCTTTCTTCGTTCGCCTTCGTTGACTCCGTTTCTTCGTTGTGAACTCCGTTGCCTCCGTCATCTCCTGACTTCCAATCCCGCATGGATCCTCTGACTCGAATCAATCAACTCCGCAACGAAATCCGGCACCACGAAGAGCGCTACTACATCCACAACGCGCCCGACGTTTCCGACGAGGAATTTGACCGCCTGCTCCACGAACTCGAGCGGTTGGAAGCTGAGCATCCTGACCTCGTCACTCCCGATTCACCGACACAGCGCGTCGCCGGACGCCCGACCGAAAATTTCCCAACGGTAGAGCACATTGCGCCGATGCTCAGTCTTGACAACGCGTATAACGAGGAAGAGTTGCGCGCGTTTGACGAGCGCGTGCGCCGTGGTGTCGGGCACGGCGACGCTCCGGTGGCGTATGTGGCGGAACTGAAGATCGATGGATTGAGCATTGCCTTGACCTACGAAGATGGGCGGCTCGTCTGTGGGGCGACGCGCGGCGATGGTGTCCGCGGTGAAGACGTCACCGCAAACGTGCGCACGATTCGGGCGATTCCGTTGTCGTTACGCAACGCGCCGGCTGGGCGGATTGAGATCCGCGGCGAGGTGTATCTTCCACGCCGATCGTTTACGCGCATGAATGAGGAGCGGGAACGAGAAGGGGAGCCGCTGTTTCAAAATCCGCGCAATGCGGCCGCGGGGACAATGCGCAATCTGGATCCGTCGCTGGTGGCGAAGCGGAAGTTGGGTGCATTCACGTATCAGCTTGTGCTTCCAGCTACAGCGGACCGACAGTCAACCCACGGCGCCACCTTGGAATGGATCGCGGCGATGGGCGCGCCTGTTGAAACTCACTGGCAGCACTGCGAGAGTATCGACGCCGCCGTCGCCTTCTGCCATAAATGGGCCGACGGTCGTCGCAGTCTCGAGTTCGACACTGACGGGGTCGTCATCAAGGTCGATGATCTGGCGCTCCGGGATCGTTTGGGGACCACGGCGAAATTTCCGCGGTGGGCGACGGCGTTCAAATTCCCGGCTCAGCAGGCCCACACGAAGCTGCTGAAGATCGATGTGAATGTTGGGCGCACGGGCGCCAACACGCCCTATGCGATCCTCGAACCCGTATTCCTCGCTGGGTCGACGATTTCAATGGCGACGCTGCACAACGCGGAGGATCTTGCCCGTAAGGACCTCCGCGAAGGTGACACCGTCATCATCGAGAAGGCGGGCGACGTCATCCCCCGGGTCGTGGCCCCGATTCTGAACCTGCGGCCGGCCGACTCAGTTCCCTGGACGATGCCGACGACCTGCAAGGTCTGCGGCAGCGAACTTCGCCGCGATGAAGAAGAGGTGATTTGGCGATGCGAGAACTCGTCGTGCCCGGCGCGGCTTCGCCGCAGTCTCGAGCACTTCGCATCTCGCAACGCCATGAACATCGAAGGCCTGGGCGAGTCGCTGGTCGACCAGCTGATCGAGCAAGGCCTCGTCCGCGATTTCGCTGATCTCTATCATCTCCAAGCGCCGACGCTCGAATCGTTGGTGGTCGCGCCGCGCACGCCGAGATCGGACCGAGCGGTGCCGCGGAAGCTCGGAAAGGTCGGGCGCAACGTCTACGAGCAGATTTCGCGCAGCAGAGAGAACGATCTCTCCCGGCTCATCTACGCGCTTGGGATTCGACACGTCGGCGAGAAGGCGGCGGCGACGCTCGCACGCCATCTGCGGACGATGGATGCGGTGCTGGAGGCGCCGCTCGAGGCCCTGCAGGCGGTGCCAGATGTCGGGCCTGTGCTTGCGGCGTCAGTTCGTGCGTTTGCCGACGAGCCGCACAATCGCGCGCTGGTCACGAAGCTTGCAGACGCCGGCGTGAACATGGTGACACGCCAACCGGACCCCGTATCGGTCGCGCCGGGCCGGCTGGCGGGAAAGACGTTCGTCCTGACGGGAACGCTCGAGACCATGACGCGAGAGGATGCCGAGGCGGCGATCGAGCGGCTCGGTGGAAAAGTCTCCGGGTCGATCAGCAAGAAGACCTCGCACCTCGTCGTTGGCGCTGATGCCGGCTCCAAGCTCGAGAAAGCGCGTTCGCTTGGTGTGTCGACGATGGACGAGGCGGAATTCAGGGCGCTTATAATGGAGTAGCCGGCGGCTCGGCCGGGACCGAGGCGCCCGCAGCAAGGGTGGTATGTCGAAGCGTTTCACGTTCGTGACGGTCGCGCTCTCAACGGTGGTGGCGTTTCTCGTCGGGATCATCATCGCCGGCGAGTTCAGGCCCTCGTCCATTGTTGCGACGGCACCACACGGCCCGGCGCGGAACAGTCAAACCATTCGCCCCGCCGGCATGGCGGTCGGACCTGCGGTCGTGAACTTTGCCGACATTGTCGAGCGCATGAATGCCGCGGTCGTCAACATCGACTCGATGTCGAAAGGCAGCGACGCGCGCGAAGTGCCGCGATTCTTTCGCCGCGGCGAAGGGCCGCCAGAGTCGCCGCGCGATTTCGACCTGCCGCGCCAGGGAGCCGGGTCGGGCTTCATCATCGATCGCGCTGGCTACATTCTCACGAACCATCACGTGATCGACGGCGCGCAGCGCATCACCGTCACGCTCGCCGACGGCCGCACGTTCCGCGCCCAGGTCGCCGGCACCGATCCGGCCATCGACGTCGCGCTGCTGAAGATCAATGGCGGCCCGGATCTACCGGAAGCGCCGCTCGGGAACTCCGACGAGCTGCGCGTCGGGGAATGGGTTTGTGCCATCGGCAACCCGCTCGGCTACGTTCACTCGGTCACCGCCGGGGTCGTGAGCTTCATCGGGCGCAAGCTGTTCGATCCGAGCCTTGATGACTACATTCAGACCGACGCGGCGATCAATTTCGGCAACAGCGGCGGGCCTCTCATCAATACGCGCGGTGAAGTGATCGGGATCAATTCGGCGATCAGCTCCAAGGCGAGCAACATCGGTTTCGCTGTGCCGATCAATCAGGCGGTGGACATTCTTCCGCAGCTCAAGTCGACCGGGCATGTGTCGCGCGGGTACATGGGCGTCTTCCTGACCGACGTGACGGCGGCGCTCCAGCGCTCGTTGAACCTGTCCACCACACGCGGGGCGCTGGTGCAGGACGTGACGAACGGTTCTCCCGCCGAGCGCGCCGGGCTGCATACCTACGACGTCATTCTCGATGTCGAGGGGCGCGACGTCGGCACGAATGAAGAGCTCATTCGCGAGATCTCCGCGCGTCAGCCTGGCACGACGACCCGTCTGGGGGTACTCCGAGACACGCGCCGCCTTACGTTTCATGTCAAGCTCGCCGAACGGCCGCTGCGCGAAGACACCGATCACGATGCCCTCGACAATCGCTCGCTGCCCCGGGTTCCTGAGCCCGCTTCGGCCGACGTCCCGCTCGGCCTGACGGTGCGCGACATGATCGGACGGCTCGAGGTCCCCGAATCGGTCCGTGGCGTCATCGTTTCGCGAGTGGATCCGACCGGCGCCGCATTTTCCGCATCGATCCGGCGCGGGTTTGTGATCATGGAGATCAACCGCCGTCCGATTCGATCGCTGGCCGACTATCGGCGCGTGGTCGCGACCGCGAAGCCGAGCGACGTGCTGGCGTTGTATTGTTACGATCCAGCCCTTCAGCAGCGGACTCTTATTACCGTAACGGTGGAATAGAGTGGCGCTGTCGGTTTTTGGTTTTTGCTTTTACGTTTTTGGCTTTCCGTTCTTGGTTTTGGGTCCGACATCGACCGAGGAAGATAGTCGGCGTGGGGCCAGGACCGGGAACGAAAACCGAGAACAAAACCGAGAACCAAAGACTTAGAACCGAAAACCAAAAACCAAAAACGGACGATACTCACAAGATAGTTAGTTCATGAAATCCCGCATTCTGGTTATTGACGACGAGGCGGAGATCCGCCGATCGGTGCGCATGATCCTCGAATACGAAGGGTACGACGTGATCGAGGCGTCGAGCGGGCCCGAGGGCGTGACGCTCGCCGAACGCGAGGCGCCCGATCTCGTGTTCCTGGATATCAAGATGCCGGGCATGGACGGCCTCGACGCGTTGCAACGGATCAAGGCGGCCAGCGAAACGCTGCCGGTCGTGATCATCTCGGGCCATGGCACCGTGAGCACGGCGGTCGAGGCGACGAAATTAGGCGCGTTCGACTTCATCGAGAAGCCGCTGGCGAGCGAGCGAGTCCTCGTCACGATCCGGAATGCGCTGGATCAGACGCGGCTGCGTGACGAAAACACGTCGCTGAAGCGCGCGGTTGAAGTCCGTCACCAAATGGTCGGTGAGTCGCCGGCGCTGCGGCAGGTGTGGGACGCGATCAAGCGAGCCGCACCAACCAATGCCACGGTGCTGCTCCTTGGCGAAAGCGGTTCGGGCAAAGAACTTGTCGCTCGATCGATTCACCGCAACAGTCTGCGTAGCCGCGATCGGTTCGTGCAGGTGAACTGCGCGGCGATTCCGGAGGAGCTGATCGAATCGGAGCTCTTCGGCCACGAAAAAGGATCCTTCACCGGTGCGACCGAGAAGCAGATCGGCAAGTTCGAGCAGGCGGATCGCGGAACCATCTTTCTCGATGAAGTCGGCGACATGAGCGCGAAGACGCAGGCCAAGGTGCTGCGCGTGCTGCAGGAGGGGGAAGTCGAGCGGCTTGGATCGGCGAAGACGATCAAGGTCGACGTCCGCGTGATCGCTGCGACCAACAAGGATCTCGAAGCGGAAATCGAGAAGGGGAACTTCCGCGAAGACTTGTACTTCCGGTTGAGCGTGATCCCGATCCGCGTCCCGCCATTGCGTGATCGCCGCGAAGACATTCCCGCTTTGGTTCGGCATTTCGCCGATTTGTTCAGCCGTGATAACAATCGCCGACCTCAGCGATTCACTCCGGCGGCGCTCGAATATCTCCAGCGCGCGCGGTGGAAAGGGAACGTCCGCGAGCTGAAGAATACGGTCGAGCGGCTGATTATCATGACGCCCGGGGAAGTCATCGACGTGGATGATCTCAGGGATGTCGTTCGCCTTGAAGCAAAGACCACCGGCGGCGATAATGAAAAAGAACGCCCCGGCACGCTGCGCGAGTTCAAGGAATCAGCCGAACGGACCTTCCTCGTCGGCAAACTTCGCGAGAACAACTGGAACATCTCGAAGACGGCGGAAGTGATCGGCACGCCGCGCAGCAATCTGTACAAGAAGCTGGAGCAGTACGGGATTTCACAGGAGGGAGATGGGTGAATTCTGAAATTGTTGATTGCTGATTTCTGATTGCCGATTGAAATGTCAAAATCGACAATCAACAATCAGCAATCTTCAATTATCAATATCTCCTAGTTGTAACTAATGATTCCCGCGCTCGCTGTAAATCCCACACCAAAACCAACAACGATCGTTGAACCAGACCAGTCTTTTTTCTCTGCAAGCATAAAACCGGTCGAAGCGCTCGACAGATTTCCGTAGTTCTCGAGAACCTTGTAAGAGTTGTGCACTCTTGCAGAGTTGGGATTCACATCCAGTTGAGAACAGATACCGTCGAGGATCTTTCTGCTGCCGGTATGAATCAGACAATCAGCGATTGCTTTCATGTCTGAAACGGGAGAGTCGGGATGATTGAGCACGTTCTTCACAGTGGTAACCGCATAATGAGCACCACGCGAAGGCACGCTTGGTTTCATGAAATATTGTGGTCTACCTCCTAGCATGGGATTTGAACTGTGTCGAA
>Ga0075418_10002141_pt1 | contig 22512 bp, 21 predicted proteins | sample SoiMetdeltSBSDD2_FD_81776 | JGI IMG/M metagenome (GOLD analysis project Ga0075418, IMG submission 81776) | Bulk soil microbial communities from a Populus tree surrounding site in Tennessee, USA - Soil MetaG P. deltoides SBSDD2 | ecosystem: Environmental > Terrestrial > Soil > Tree plantation...
AAACACGTCGCGGAACGCATCCGAGATCTCGCCGACCGTCGCATACGCTTTCACCGCGTCGATGAGGAACGGCATCGTGTTCGCGTTCGGATCCGCGGCCGCGTTGCGCAGCGCCTGCAGCGTGTCCTGCACTTTCTGAGAGTCGCGCTCGGCGCGCACTTTGTTGAGCAGCGCGAGCTGCTCGCCCGTCACCGACTCGTCGATGTAGAGAATGTCGTAGGGATCTTCCTTCTCCATCTGGAACGCGTTGAGGCCGACGACGATCTTCTCCGCCGAGTCGACGGAGCGCTGGAACTGATACGACGCGTCCCAGATCTCGCGCTGCGGGAATCCGGCCTCGATCGCCTCGACCATGCCGCCGAACTGGTCGATCTTGTCGATGTACTCGAAGCAGCCCTTCTCCATCCGGTTCGTCAGCTCTTCCATGAAGTACGAGCCGCCGAACGGATCGACCGTGTTGATGACGCCCGACTCGTGGGCAATGATCTGCTGCGTGCGCAGCGCGATGCGCGCGGCCTGTTCGGTCGGGAGCGCGAGCGTTTCGTCGAGCGAGTTCGTGTGCAGCGAGTTCGTGCCGCCGAACACCGCGGCCAGCGCCTGGATCGTGACGCGCACGATGTTGTTGTACGGCTGCTGCGCAGTGAGCGAGCAGCCGGCGGTCTGGGCATGGAAGCGCAGTTGCCACGAGCGCGGATCCTTCGCGCCGTAGCGATCGCGCATGACTTTCGCCCACACACGCCGTGCCGCGCGGAACTTCGCAACCTCTTCGAAGAGATCGTTGTGCGAATTGAAGAAGAACGAGAGCCGCGGCGCGAATTCGTCGATGTCGAGACCGGCACGCACGCCGTACTCGACGTACTCCATGCCGTCGCGCAGCGTGAACGCGAGCTCCTGCAGCGCCGTCGATCCGGCCTCACGGATGTGATAGCCGCTGATCGAGATCGTGTTGTAGCGCGGCACGTTCTCCGCGCAGAACTTGAAGATGTCGGTGATCAGCCGCATCGAGGGACGCGGCGGATAGATGTACTCCTTCTGGGCGATGTACTCTTTGAGGATGTCGTTCTGAAGCGTGCCGGAGATCTTCTTCCAGTCGGCGCCCTGCTTCTCCGCGACCGCGAGGTACATCGCCAGCGCGATCGGCGCGGTGGAGTTGATGGTCATCGAGACCGTGACATCCTCGAGATCGATGCCGTCGAAGATCGTCTCCATGTCGGCCAGCGTGTCGATCGCCGCGCCGCACTTGCCGACTTCACCCGCGCTGAACGGATGATCGGAGTCGTATCCGTAGAGCGTCGGCAGATGGAACGCGACGGAGAGGCCGTGCTGCCCCTGCGAGAGAAGGTATTTGTAGCGCTCGTTGGTCTGCTTGGCAGTGCCGAAGCCGGCGAACTGGCGCATCGTCCAGAGGCGGCCGCGGTAGCCGGTCGGATGAATGCCGCGCGTGTACGGGAACTCGCCCGGATACGCGACCTCGCGAAAATCCTGATCGGCGACCGAGAGCGGCGTCGCGAGCGGATTCACGTCCATTCCGCTCACGGTGGTGTAGTCGTTTTTCCAGTAGGGTTTCTTCGTCAGAACCGGATCGAGCACATCGCGGCGCCACCGCGCTTCCTCATTGTTCACCGCGCCCATCGCCTCGGGAGCAAACAGCGGCAACTGTTCCTCCTCCGTTTTCGGCGGTCGGGGCATCGGGGCGGAGCTCGGGCGGATCGCGGCTTCGTTGCGGCTCATGACCCTCACTATACCGTGTTAGGAGTTGGCGGTTGGCAGTAGCCGTGCTCGTCGTTCCACCGCCAACCGCTAACCGCCAACCATTCAGCGGAACATCGAGAAGACCCGTCCCATCACGCCCGCATCCTTCTTCTCGAGCTGCTCGAGCTCACCGGCGTCGAGGAAGACCCCGCCGCAGTGCGCGCACTGATCGACTTTCACGCCGTGAAGCTCGATCTCTGCGAGATCCATCCCGCATTTCGGACACTTCATCCAGTGCGCTTTCTTGAGACTCTCCTTCTCATCGACCGCCATCTTGGCGGCCTGCTCCTTCGCCCACTGCTTGCGGCGCTCGATCTCCTGTCTCGCGAAATATTCGTCTTCCGCTCTGCTCGGTTTGTCGAAGTCGGACATCGTGCCTCCTCGTGCGCGCGATTCTAGCGGCAACTCGCGTCAGCGTGACAAGCGAAGCGGAACATGCCGCGAAATCAACTCGAAGATGTCGTCGCGGGAGAAGAGTGTCGCGTTGCCATCCAGCGCGCACTGCGCAATATGAGCATCCGGAATCGTGGCATTGATGCCTTTGCTGCGCAGCAGGCGGCGGAGATTCCCGACCTCGATCCAGTGCGCGAGCGGCGTGCGGTGAAGTGGGAAGTCCTGCAGAAGCTCGCCGATGGCAACGCGGTGGGCTGGTGAGATGTCACCCGACAGAAGCTCGGCCACGATCAGGGGCGTAAGCACGATCTCGCCCATGGCGACAGCTTGCGGACACCGGGGATTTCTTTGCCGGCGAGGAAGTCGATCCAGACGGAGCTATCAACGATTACGGCCACGCGCTTCGTCGATATCGAGTTTGATGTGAACCTTGCCTACCAACGCCATCATCTTGTCGTAGACCCGCTTCGCACGGCGTTTTCGGACTTCTTCCGGCAACGCTTGGAATTCGTCCCATGTGATCGGCCCGTGCTCACCCGGCTCCGCATCCAGCGGGATTTCCTCAGCCCGTCTTGCCTTTGCCATTACGAACCATCGTAACGCTTCCTCGCCACCAACAACAGTCCCGGCCCGAACGGAATCCACCGGAACAGCGCATCGATCGCGAAGACCGCGCGCACGAGGCCTACGAGTCCGCGCGAGCGGCCGGCTTTGGCGACCGACTGGAGCGCCGCATCTTCATCGACGTTGCGCGTCGCGCGGCGCTTGTTCATCGGCAACAGGAACAACGTGTCGTACGCGAGCACGATCGGGAAGCCCCAGAACATCGCTTTGACCACCGTCAGCTTCGCGTTCTCGAACATCGACACGAGCTGCGCGCGCGAGTAGCGGCGGCGGTGCTCGTAATAATCGTCCGACGCGCTCCAGAGCGACTCGAGTGCGGGCACGGTGGCGATGCAGGTGCCGCCCCTCGCGAGAACGCGTCCGATCTCGCGCGCCGCCGCGGCGTCGTCGTCGAGATGCTCGAGCGTCTCGCCCGTGGTCACGGCGTCGAACGCCTCATCGCGAAACGGCATGCGCGTCATGTCGCCCACGACGACCGGAATCGTGGAGGTCCGCCTAACGTGCAGGGCAGCCTCGAATGCATAATCGATCCCGAGGACGCGATAGCCGTGCTGCTGCATCCGTCCGGCGAGCTGTCCCAGTCCGACGGCCCCGTCGAGAATGCGCGCGCCGCGCGGAAGGCGATCCACTTCCCGCACGATCATCGACAGACGATGCTCGTGGCGAGGTCCGAACATTTCGGGCTGTGTACCCCAGGCGTGGGTGGCCGCGGCTACGTCCTTCATCGGCCAACAGCGTATACTGGTAGATGGCCCCCCATAAACAAAAGGGACGTGCAGGGAGTGCAAATGCGACGCTTAACCATAATTGCGGTGGTCTTGCTGCTCACCGTCTCGCTTCACGCACAAACGACGGATGGAGGCTCCGGTCATTCGGAGATGGAAAGTCAGAACGGCGATTTCGTCGGCCGCGGACTGACTTACAACATCAGTCCGGAAGACGGCATCTGGGTATGGACGATCCACGACGTAACCGGCGACCACGTTCCGGATGTCGTTCGAATCGCTTTCACCGCGAACGGTCCCGCCATTCCTCGGACCAACAGCCTTTGGATTTGGGAGTTCAACACCTACCAAAACCAAGCCAATCTCGTCGCGGGAACGGTCTACGCCGATGCGATGAAGGCATCGGAGGTAGAGACCGGAAAATTCGGCGTGGAGGCCGTCACGACCGGCGGCGTATGCGACACGCTCACCGGCAATTTCACCGTCACTCGATTCGAGTGGTGCTTCAGCCCGAACGCTGTCGATCCGGACAAAGCGTTGTACTTGAAGGCCTTCGAAGCCACCTTCGAGCAACACTGTGAAGGGGCGGGCCCAGCCCTGACGGGCACGGTTTTCATTGAATCCAGTCCGGCGAACGTGCCGACGACATGCGAAGACGGATCGGGAGATGGAGGCGGAAGCACGCCGCCACCGCCACCGCCTCCGTTCCAAATCAGCGTCCCTGTCGAATTCGATATCGATCCGCTCGTGCTCGGCAACACCGCCTCGCACAAGATCAAATTCACGACCGGCGTCACGTCATCGTTCAACTCCGACATCCATCTTTCGGTGGAAACGGACGCGCTGGAGCACGAGGATTTCCACGCATCGATCACGCCGTCGGTGATCCCTGCGCCCGGCGCAGGTGAAGGCGAGCTGACCATCACGACCGGACCGACGACGTTCCCTCGCGTCTACACCGTGAAGCTCATTGCGAGCGCAAACGATCAAGTATTCGAGCGCACGTTCCTCGTGCATATCCAATGCGATCCGCCGACCATCCTCGGCACGAATCAGCCGAAGAGCATCACGGCCGCGAACGGCTCGCAGGTAACGCTCGAAGTCACGCCGAGCGGAACGGGACCGTTCTCCTATCAGTGGTACAAAGGGTTCCCGGGAATGACACGGAATCCGGTGCTCGCCGCAAACGAGTCGAAGCTGATCTTCACGACGCGCGAGACCGCAACGTACTGGGTGCGCGTGACGAACGCGTGCGGCACGGTCAACAGCACTAGCGCAACCGTGACGACGACCGGAACCCTGAGCGGACCGGCGAGACGCCGCGGCGCGAACTAGAGACGCCCTCACCCTACCCTCTCCCCGCGCGGCGGGGAGAGGGTAGGGTTTCAGCCTAACAATTCGCGCAATGCCGAAGGAGCCTGCGCGAGAGCCTCGTTCAGCTTGTCCGCGTCTTTGCCGCCGGCCTGCGCGAGGTCGGGCTTGCCGCCGCCTTTGCCGCCGACGATCGGCGCGAGCTTGGCGATGAGCGCGTTCGCCGGCACGCGATCGAGAAGATCGGCCGTCACGGCGGTGAGGAGCGTGACTTTCCCATCGGCCGCGCTGCCTAACACGACGACGCCGCTCTTGAGCTTCGAGCGAAACGTATCGGCAAGATTGCGAAGATCGCCACCGGTGACGTCGTCGACGCGACGCGCGAGAAGCTTGATGCCGTTGACGTCGACAGGGGCATCTTCCGATGCAGGCGCGCCGGTCGCGAGACGGGCCTTCAATTGTTTGATCTCTTTGTCGAACTGCTTCTGCTTCTCCTGAATCTGGCGCTGCAGTTCCTCGACATTCGCTTCGAGCCGGTGGAAGTATGCGAGCGCGCCGCGTCCGGTGAGCGCTTCCATGCGCCGCACTCCCGCAGCGATCGAGCGGTCGCTGACGATCTTGAACACGCCGATGTCGCCGGTGCGATTGACGTGGCATCCGCCGCAGAATTCGCGCGAGTAGTCTCCGGCGGCGACGATGCGCACCTGCTCGCCGTATTTTTCGCCGAACATCGCCACGGCGCCGCTTCGCTTCGCCTCTTCGATCGGCATGGTCGTCTTCGTGACCTCGAGGTTGGTGCGGATCTTCTCGTTGACCGCGTCCTCGATCGCTTGGATCTGCTCGTCGGTGAGCGGCTGGTGATAGGTGTAGTCGAAGCGCAAGCGATCCGGCGCAACGAGCGAACCGGCCTGCTGCACCGTCGGACCGAGAATGTCTTTCAGCGCTTTGTGCAGCAGGTGGGTCGCGGTGTGATTCGCGGTCGTATCGAGACGCTGTGTGACGGGCACGGATGCGCGGACATTCGCACGCAAAGGCAGCGAGCCCTCTTCGACGCGCACGCGGGACACGATCAGATCACCGACCGGCTTCTGCGTGTCGAGCACGGTCGCGCGTCCACCCGTCCATTCGAGCGTGCCGGTGTCGCCGATCTGTCCGCCGGACTCGGCATAGAACGGCGTCGGCGAGAGGACGACATCTCCTTCACTGCCGTGATGCAGCGCGTCGCGCTGCGCGCCGTCGACGACGATCGCATTCACCACGGATGCGACATCCGCGTACCGGTCGTAACCGACGAACTCCACGGCCGGAATCGATGCAAACACTTCGACGTCGGTCGCTTTGAATTTCGAGCTCGCCTTCGCCTTCGCCCGCGCCTCGGCCATCAGGACTTCGAAGCCTTCGCGGTCGAGCAGGACCCCTTCTTCCTCGGCCATCTCCGCGATGAGATCGATCGGGATGCCGTACGTATCGTAGAGACGGAACACTTCCGCCCCGCCGAGCGTCGTCTCGCCGCGATGCCTAACATCGTCCAGTACTTGACCAACACGCTCCATGCCCGTCGTGAGCGTGCGCGAGAAACGCTCCTCTTCCGACTCCAGCGTCTTCATCACCGCCTCGCGGCGGTCGCGCAGCTCGGGATAGGCATCGTCCATCGCTTCGACGACCGAATCGACGAGATGCGTGAGCAGCACCGCGCTCGGCAGCTTGCGTCCGAAACGGATCGCCCGGCGGATGATGCGGCGCAGCACGTAGCCGCGGCCTTCGTTCGACGGAATCACGCCGTCGCCGATGAGGAACACCGACGCGCGCGCGTGATCGCAGAGCACCCGCACCGCGGTGTCGAGGTCGTCGTCCATGTCGCCGCGGTACTTGTAGCCGCCGGCTTCTTCGACGCGATTCATGATCGCGCGGAAGATGTCGGTCTCGTAGTTCGTCTTCGCTTTCTGTAGAACGAGCGCAAGGCGCTCCAGTCCCATGCCCGTATCGACGGACGGCGCGGGAAGCGGATGCAGCACGCCGTTCTCGTCGCGGTCGTACTGCATGAACACGAGATTCCAGACTTCCATCGTGTCGTCGCCGGGACCGTTCACGAGCTCGGGGACGTTCTTCGAGAGGTCGTCGCCGCGGAAGTAGTGGATCTCCGAGCACGGTCCGCACGGACCGGTGTCGCCCATCTGCCAGAAGTTGTCTTTCCTGCCGAAGCGCAGCACGCGCTCCGGACGCGCTCCTGCTTTCACCCACAGCTCCGCCGCCTCGCCGTCGGCCGGCACTTTGTCGTCGCCTTCGAAGATCGAGAACCAGAGCCGCTCGACTTCGAGACCGTAGACATTGACGAGCAGATCCCACGCGAACCGGATCGCGTCTTCTTTGAAATAGTCGCCGAACGAGAAGTTGCCGAGCATCTCGAAGAAGGTGTGATGGCGCGCGGTTCGTCCGACGTTCTCGAGATCGTTGTGCTTGCCGCCCGCGCGAACGCATTTCTGCGACGTGGTCGCGCGCGTGTAGTCGCGCGTCTCGCGGCCGAGGAAGACATCTTTGAACTGATTCATCCCGGCGTTCGTGAAGAGCAGCGTCGGATCGCCCGCGGGCACGAGCGACGAGCTGGGAACGCGGCGGTGGCCGTTCTTTTCGAAATATCCGAGGAAAGCCTCACGAATCTGACTGGTGGTCAACAACCGAAATCTCCTTGATTGCCTCGTAAACGAGCGCGGCATCGTAACCCTGATTCAACAGATAAACGGCCAATTTGTTTCGTCCCTCTTCGGTGGTCAGATACTCCGCGCCGTGACGGCGCACGAGGATGCGCGCGCGGCGCTGGCCGAGGGCGCGGAGCGACTCGCGCTCACGCTCGGGATCGACGTTCTCGGCGACTGCCTGCGCCGCGTCGGAATCGCTCACACCCGCCGCCTGGAGCTCGCGAAGGATGCGTTTCCGTCCGATGCGCTTCTGCGATCGCGTGCGGACGAACGCGCCCGCGAAGCGCTCGTCATCGAGCCAGCGCTCGCCGCGCAGACGCGTGATCGTCGCGTCGATGACCTCGCGCTCGAACTTCTTCGCGCGCAGCTTGCGCCGCAGCTCCACCTCGCTGTTGAAGCGGTAGTTGAGAATGCGCATCGCGGCGAGATAGCAGCGCTCGAGATCGGAGGACACGGCAGGCAGTGTAACGAAGCTTTGGAGTGCCGGTAGCGCCCAGCTACCGCTTTCAAAAGCCGCGGAGCGGCGCCACCGCACTCCCAAAGCGGTAGCTGGGCGCTACCGCACTCCAAACTAAATCGTGTTCGAGAAGTCGAACGGCGATTCGTCGCCGAACGGATCCTCGGGTGTCGCGCCCGAGACCGTGAGCTTCTGCTCCATCTCTTCGCGCGACATGTCCGACGTCGACTGGATGCCGGAGAGCTTGAGACGGAACTCGTCCGGATTCGAGGCGCGGCGCAGCGCTTCGTCGAGCGTGATGAGGCCGTTCTTGTACAGCGTGTAGAGCGACTGATCGAACGTCTGCATGCCGTACTGCGACGTGCCCTGCGCGATCGCGTCTTTGATCAGCTTCGTCTTTTCTTTGTTCTCGATGCAGTCCCGGATGTACGCCGTCGAGATCAGGACTTCCGCCGCGGGAACGCGTCCCAGACCGTCCGCGCGCGGAAGAAGGCGCAGCGAGACGACCGCTTTGAGCACCGCCGCGAGCTGCAGGCGGATCTGCTTCTGCTGGTGCGGCGGAAAGACGGAGATGATGCGGTTCACCGTCTCCGTCGCGTCCATCGTGTGCAGCGTGGAGAGCACGAGATGGCCGGTCTCCGCCGCGGTGAGCGCGGTCTCGATCGTCTCGTAGTCGCGCATTTCGCCGACGAGAATGACATCGGGATCCTGACGCAGCGCCGAGCGCAGCGCCTGGGAGAACGACTTCGTATCGACTTCGACTTCGCGCTGATTCACGATCGACTTCTTGTCGCGGTGGAGGAACTCGATCGGATCCTCGACCGTCATGATGTGCTCCGTGCGATGGGCATTGATGTAGTCGATCATCGCCGCGAGCGTCGTCGACTTGCCGGAGCCGGTCGTTCCGGTACAGAGAATCAGTCCGCGGCGCTCTTCGGCGATCTTCTCGAGCACCGTCGGCAGCATCAGCTCGCGGATGGACAAGATCTTGACCGGAATGACGCGGAGAACGAGACCGACCGTGCCGCGCTGCTGGAAAATGTTGCAGCGGAAACGCCCGAGGCCGGGCACCGAGTAGGCGATGTCGATCTCGTAGTTGTTCTTGAACTTCTCTTTCTGACGCGAAGACATGATCGAGAACGCCATGGCGATCGTGTCTTCCTGCATCAGTCGCTTGAGCTCGACGAGAGGAACGAGCTCGCCGTCGACGCGAATCACCGGATGCGAGCCGACTTTGATGTGAAGGTCGGAGGCGCGTCGTTCGGCGGCAATCTTCAGCAGATCATTGATGTGCACGAGTCCACCTCAGGGCATTGAAGCGCTTAAGTTTACTAGAATCCTCCGCTCGATGTCCGACCTCTCCCTTCGCTATCTCCTGAATGTCCCGTCGAAACGCGCCGACAGCGAGGCGATGCCGCTCGTCGTGATGATGCACGGCCGCGGCGCCGATATGCATGACCTCGCTGATCTTGCGCCGATGCTCGACACGCCGCGCGGATGCCGCTTCGTCTTTCCCAACGCGCCGAAGCCATTCGAGGCCTATCCCGGCATGACGGTCGGCTGGACGTGGTTCGAAGGATGGCCGCCGGTGCCCGAATCGATGGCCGAGTCGCGCGCCGTTCTGCTTCGCTTTCTCGGCGAGATCATGACGAAGTACCCGTCGACGAGTCTGATCCTCTCCGGATTCTCGCAGGGCGCGATGATGGCGCTCGACGCGGGTCTGCGCACCGAGCAGAAAGTCGCCGGCATCGTGGCCATGAGCGGCGGCGTGTACGAAGTCGATCTTCCCGATCTGAAGCGCCACGCGGGACTCCCGGTATTCATCGCGCACGGCAGCGTCGACGACGTCGTGCCGGTGAATTACGCGAGGCGAGCTCGTCACGTGCTCGAGGAAGGCGGACTCGACGTCGAGTACCACGAATATCCGATGTCGCATCAGGTCGTGCAGGAAGAGGCGATGGCGGTGCGCGAGTTCATTGCGAAGTGCACGGCGTAGCTTTGGAGTGCGGCGGCCATGCCGCCGCTTTTTCGATGGCGCACGTGTGTCGCACCGACAAAGCGGCGGCATGGCCGCCGCACTCCAAAATGGCAGATCGATTGCTTTGACTTCGTACACCATGACCCGAACGACACTCGCGCTTCTCGCTGTGCTCGCGCTTGCTCCCGTGCGCGCGGAGGCCACGATCTTCCGCGCGATGAAGTTCGATGACAAGGTCGATCACGCCGCCTCGATCGTCCTCGGCAAATGCGTGCGCCAGCAATCGCAATGGGACGCCGCGCGCAACTGGATCCTCACCTACTCCACCTTCCGCGTCGAGAAAACGCTGAAGGGACTTCCGGCGCAGGAGATCACGATCGTGACGCCCGGCGGCACGGTCGAGAACATCGCCCAGAACATCGTCGGCGTGCCGAAGTTCCGCGAAGGCGATGAGCACGTGTTGTTCGTGCGCAACAGCAACGCCGGGCCGACGGTGCTCTATCTCGAGCAGGGCGCGTATCGCGTCGTCAAGGAAAACGGCGATCGCGTGGTGCAGCCGCAGGTCACGAGCGCGGTGCTCGTCGACACGCAGCGGGGCGTGGCCGTCGAACGCGAAAACGCACGCTCGCTGCGCGAGTTCGAGACCTCCGTGCGCGACACGATTCGTCGTCGTGAAGCAAACCGCATGGAGATGATCGAGCGCCGGCGCAGAGAAGAAGCGTCGATCGCGAATCAGATCCGCCGCAACTGGATTCTCGTGGCCCTGGCGATCGTCGGAACCGCGCTGGCGTCGTGGCAGTTGATCAAGCGGTGGTAGACCGCGTCGCGCGCAAGGCGCTCGACCGCGCGCTCGATCGACCCGAACAACTTCTTCTCGTCTATCAGCCGATTCACGAGGCGCGCACCGGCGCGATCGTCGCCGCAGAAGCGTTGTTGCGTCAGCGGCGGGAATCGGGCGAAATTCGCGAAGCGTCGGTCATCCAGGAAGCGGCCGAGGCGAGCGTCGGCAATGAGCTGTTCACGCTCGATCATCTGCTCATCAAACAGGCGTGGATCGATGCGGCGCTGTGGCAACGATCGCATCCCGAGGTGCGGCTCAATGTGAATCTCTCTCCGCGCGAATTCCAGGAAGGCAACGTTCTCGTTCGACTCGATTCGCTCGTGAGCTCATGCGGCATCGACCGGCAGAGGGTCAATCTCGAGATCACCGAGACCAGTTACATCGAGAAACCGGAAGACACGATGCACGTGCTGCAGATGCTCGAGGACGGCGGTCTCCACCTGTGGCTCGATGATTTCGGGACCGGCCATTCTTCCCTGACCCACCTGCAACGCTTTCCGGTCGAGGGCATCAAGATCTCGGGCAAGTTCGTCAAGTCGGATGACGATCGCTCTCGCGCGATCACACGCGCGCTCATCGCACTCGCGCACGACTTGAAAATGAACGTGACGGCGGAAGAAGTCGAAACGACGACGCAGCTCGAGTTTCTCAGAGACTGCGAGTGTGACTTCGTGCAGGGGTTTCTCTTCAGCAGGCCGATGCCCGCGGACGAGCTTCACGCCACGTTGGCGCGCTTCTCTTCCGGCGCGTAGTGATCGCGGCGCCAGTCGAGATCCTTCATCACCGTTCGCTTGAACTCCGCCTCGCCGCCGCGCTTGATCATCTCCTCGATGTATTCGGAGATCTCGACGTTCTCCACGCGCAGACGCACGGTCTTGAAGATGCGCGGCGCGCGACCCGGGATCTGCACGTGATGCAGACCACCGCTGTACGCGATCAGAAAACGCCCTTCCTTCACGGCCAGAAGAATGTCCGCGATGCCTCCGCGCACCGACATCGGATTGCCGTGCAGATCGAATCCCGTCTCGCGTTTCATGCGCCCTTCCGGCGCGATGACGACCATCGACTGGGGATCGATCTTGCTCAGCACCTGGAACCACGTGTCATCGCGCTGGCGCGTGACGGCGATGACGTGATGCGCGACGAATTTGAAGATCATCCCGACGAGCGGACGGTCGGTGGTCTTGTCGGCCGCGGGGACGACGCCGTGCGCGGCGAGACGCCAGATGAACCGGTTCGGAACCGCGCCGAGGAACACCGGCTCGAACAAGCTCGTGTGATTCAGAAACGCGACGACGCGAAGGTCCGCCCAGGGATCCGGCGGAGTGGGGCCGATCCAGCCGAAGTCATGCCGGTAAAAGATCTTGCTCAGGTATTTGAGGGTGACCAGGAGCCCGAAAACGAGTGCGCTTCGGAAGATACCCACGGCGCGGAAGGGTAGCAAAACCAGAAACCAGAAACCAGAAACTAGAAACCAGAAAAAGCCCTCGGCGGAGCTTCTGGTTTCTGGTTTCTGGTTTCTGGTTTTCTACAACGCGAGGAACCTCTTCGCGAACACCGGTCCCTTCCCCTCGTCCTCGTGCTTGAAAAACACGTACGCGTCCGACCACTCTTTCGCGCCGATGCGCTCGCGCCATCCGGCGAGCTGCTCATCGGAGTAATCGGTTCGCCGCAGCCTCAGGTACCCCCACGATGCGGTCGGCACGACGATCTTGTCGGCATCCTCGACCTCGTCGGTGTCGGAGACGCAGAGCGCGACGTCGTGGTCGCGCAGAATCGCGTAGATCTCATCGTCGAGCCACGACTCGTTCCGCACTTCGAACGCCGTGCGCCGCTCACGCGGCAGGCGGCGGAGAAAGTCACGCAGCTTCTCGGCGTCTTTCTTGAAGTACGGCGGGAGCTGAAACAGCATCGGTCCGAGCTTCGGACCTAACGACTCCACGGCGACGTCGATGAAGTAATGGAGATCGTCTTCGACGCCGGTGAGCTTCTTCTGGTGGGTGATTCGCTGCGGTGCCTTGAGAACGAACGTGAAGTCGTCCGGCACGTCGCCGGCCCACTTGACGAGCGCGCTCGCGGTGGGCATCCGATAAAACGTGTTGTTGATCTCGACGGAACCGAATTGTTGCGCGTAGAACGACAACATCTTCGCGGCGGGAAGGTCGTCCGGATAGAACGTGCCCTTCCACTCTTTGTAGCTGTAGCCGCTCGTACCCACGATCAACCGCATAGGCGGTCGATCGTATCAGACGCCGATCAGGCCGTTGCGCACGCCGTAACGGAACAAGCCGAGGTTGTCGTCGACACCGAGCTTGCGCAGAAGACGCGAGCGATGGGTCGTGACCGTCTTCACGCTGATGTCGAGCACCGCGGCGATCTCTTTGAGCCGCCGGCCCTCGAGGATCATCGTCATGACCTCGCGCTCGCGCGGCGAAAGACGATGATGCTTGCCGTCGCCGTTCCCGTTCGGATGGTACGGAGCGAGCGCGTCGACCATCGTGAGTAGTTGTTGCCTCTGCGACTCGAGCTCCATCGGGTTGAGAGACTCGATCGTTCCCCTCATTTGTTGGATCGCATTCACGGTGTCAGAACCTCCGAGTGACACCTTACGAATGTCAGATTACGCTTCGGTTACTGAAACATGGTTGGCCGTTGACGGTTGGCGGTTGGCGGTAGAAAGCGTCGTGGATGGGCGGTGGTCTGCCGTCAACTGCCAACCGTCAACCGCCAACCGAAATCTCACGCCTCCGCGGCGCGACTTTCCGAAAGTGTCATCGCGCGGCCGACGAGTGCGGCGTATGCGAGCGCGACCTGCGCGTGGAGGGCGGAGTAGAAATCGGCCTCCGCTTTGTCGAGAGCGAGCATGCCCAGGCAACGGTCGGAGTGGACGATCGGAACACCGAGCCAGGAGCGAATGCCGGCGCCGACATGGAGACCGCGGCGGAACGCGCGGTATTGCTCGGTGTCGCCGACGATGAGCGAGCGCCGGCGATGGATCACTTCGCCGTTCGGAATGTCGGCACTGTCGATGTCGAACGACTCGCCGACCAGCACATCGAGATCGGCAAACCCGACGCCACCGATGATCACCAGGCGCGTTCCGCGAAGCTCCTGCACGGAGCAACTGTCGTACGCGACTTCCCTGCGCAACTCGCTGAGGACGATGCGGATCGCGCGGCCGACCGGAGAGCTGTCGCTCGTGACGACCGGCACACCATCAGCGCGCGCCGCGACAGGCATGTCGCCGCGCATCAGCGCCACAACCTGGCGCTCGAGCTCCGCCAACCGATCGTGATGCATCCCTCTCTCCCTATGGATGGGAACCGGCGCGGATTGTAACGTAGGTCAGCGCTGATGCTTTGCGCAGAAGTACGTGGTGCGTCCGAAAACGACCGTCCGGTTTATGGTTCCGCCACAGCGTGGGCAACGCTCGCCCGTATCTCGATGATGAAAGAGCGCGCGCGGCGGGAGGTCGCCTGCAATTGCGGTGCGCAAAATGCGGCGCATGGCCGTGAAGAGCGCGCGTTTCTCGTCGTCGCGCAACCGATCGACGGCGCGACGCGGATGAACGGACGTCTGGAAGAGAATCTCGTCCACGTAGAGATTCCCCAGACCGGCGATGATCTCCTGCGACATCAGCAGCGACTTGATCGCGCCGCGGCGGCGCTCGAGGACCGCGCGAAATCGCGCCGGCGTGAACGACGGATCGAGCGGATCCGGACCTAACGCGCGCTCGCGAATGAAGTCCTCCGGCGAATCGATCAGCTCCGCGAGACCGAACAGACGCATGTCCTCGAACGCCAGATGCCCGCCGCCGTCGAAGTCGAACACGATCTTCGCGAACCGCGGAGAGTCTTCGCCGTCGCGGTAATACGCGAGATCGCCGGTCATCCCGAAATGCAAATGCAGCCACACCGCTCCGGCATCGGCAAACAAATGCTTCCCATGCCGCCTAACACTGGTGAACTCGCGCCCTTTCAGCTTCCGCGCAAACGTCTCCTTGCGAATGTCCGTGAGGATGCGCTCATCGCGCACGTCGACGCGCGCAATGCGTTGATGCAGCGCGTGTTTCGCGAAGTAGCGCGCGTAGGTTTCGACTTCGGGAAGCTCGGGCATGTTCAGTACGCAGTCCGCAGTTCGCAGTTCGCAGTGCGCAGTACGCAGGGACACGTGGGTTCGCTCCTGCCTACTGCAAACTGCCTACTGCCTACTACGCTCCATCCACGTCTCGATCCGCAACTCCAGCTCCCCTAACGGCAATGCGCCCGCGCCGAGAACCTCATCGTGGAACGCTCGGATGTCGAACTTCGCGCCGAGCTCTCTTTGCGCGCGCTCGCGGAGCTCGAGGATCTTGAGCTGGCCTAACTTGTACGAGAGTGCTTGTCCGGGCCAGACGATGTAGCGGTCGGTCTCGGCCTGGATCTCGACTTCATCGATCGCGGAGTGGTCGCGGAAGTACTGCACGACCTGATCGCGTGTCCACTTCTTCGAGTGCAGCCCGGTGTCGACGACGAGGCGGATGGCCCGGAGCATTTCGTCATTGAGGCGGCCGTAATCGCTGTATGGATTCTCGTAGAAGCCGACTTCCTTCCCCAGGCGCTCCGAATAGAGCGCCCAGCCTTCGATGAACGCCGTGTAGCCGCCCTGCTGGCGGAACGGCGGAAGATCCGACAGCTCCTGCTGAATGGAGAGCTGCATGTGATGTCCGGGGACGCCTTCGTGATACGCGGTCGATTCGTTCGAGAGAATCGTGCGCGACGTCGCCTCGAACGTGTTCACGTATACGCGTCCCGGACGCGAGCCGTCCGGCGATCCATTCTCGTAAGACGCTGCTGCGGCTTCCTTTTCGCGGAACGCCGGCACCGGCACGACTTCCAGCTTCGCCTTCGGCAATCGACCGAAGAGCTGCGGAAGCCGCGCGTACATCTGATCGATGAATTTTCTGTACTGCTCGAGGATGAACTCGCCCGACTTCGCTTTGAGATCGGGGTTCTGTTCGATCGCGTCGTTGAAGGTCTTCAGATCGCTGTAGCCGAGCTTCTTCGCAATCGCGAGCATCTCCATTTCGATGCGCCCGACTTCGAGCAGACCGACGCGATGAATGTCTTCGGGCGTGCGATCGGTGGTGGTCTGCGTCTTGACGAGGAATGCATAACGCGCCGCGCCATCGGGAAGCGCCCACACGCCGACGTCGATGCGTCCCTTCGGCGCGTACTCATCGCGCACGAACGCCGCGAACTTCTGGTACGACGGGAGGACGCTCTTCTCGATCGCGCCGAGGATCCCGGTGCGAATGCGCTGCTTGTCTTCGCTCGAGAAACTCTCCGGGATCTTCGTGAGCGGAATCGCGAACGGGGACTCCTCGCCTTTCGCGTCCGCGATGCCCTGCGCCTGCGCCGCCACTTTCTCGAGAAGAAACTTCGGCGGCATCAGACGCGCGGCCATGCCTTTGCGCATGTTCGCGGTCGTGTCGTCCATCATCTTCGGGAACTTGCCGAGGCGGACGATGTAATCGTCGAAGTCCTTGACCGTCTCGAACGGCAGCATCGACGGCAATTGCGCGGCGTTGAGATGAATGCCGCTCATCTGATTGACCGGCGTCTGCCAGTAGTTGAATTTCGCGCCCGCGAGCTCGTTGCGCAGATCGCGCACCATGAGATCGCGATTGAGACGCTCCTGTTCGGAGAATGCGCGCGTGTGGACGGCCTCGAAGCGCACCAGAAACTTCTTTGTCGACGCGAGATCCTCGCGCACCGCCTTTTCGGAAACGTCGCTGACCTGGTCGTTGTAGCGCCGATCGCCGAGGATCGACGCGAACTCGGGCGAACGCGCGAGCGTGTGCTCCCACTGTTCGTTGAGCAGATCGCTGAGCGCTTTCCGGCGGCGGTCGAGATCCGCGGCCGAGAGCTCTTGCGCGAGCGCGCTGCCCGCGAGTGCGCAGACGAAGAGGAGCAAGACGGCAAACTTCTTCATGCGCAGAGTCTACAGTTGCGAGTTGCGAGTTCCGCGTGACTTTTCGGTCAGGCGACGAGCCCCGCGCAACTCGCAACCCGCAACTCGCAACCCTTTGGTATCCTCCCGCACCGCTATGTCAGAACAGTCCCTCCGCGAAGTCCGCATCGAGAAAAGACAGCTCTTCGAGCGCGAAGGCATCCAGGTTCATCCGGAGCGCTTCGAGCGCACCCACACGCTTCGCCAGATCATGGAGTTGAAGCCGGGAGAAAAGGTTCGCGCGGCGGGACGGATCGGACAACTGCGCAAGTTCGGCAAGCTCACCTTCGCGACGCTCGAAGATCTCGAGGGCCACATTCAGCTCGCGCTCGTCCGCGATCAGCTCGACGCCGATCCGGAGACGAGCAAGAAGAAGTACGAGCTCTTCTCGAAGGGCGTCGATCGTTGGGATTTCATCGGCGTCGAGGGCGAGATGTATTACACCGACAAGGGCGAGCTGACGATCAAGGTCCACGACTGGACCCTCCTCGGCAAAACCTTGCAGCCGCCGCCGAACAAATACCAGGGCGTGAAGGACATCGAGACGAACTGGCGCAAGCGCTATCTCGATCTCGTGTCGAACCCGGAGTCGCGCCATCGCTTTCGCGTGCGCACGAAGTCCGTCAATGCCCTCCGCGACTTCCTCAATCGCAACGGCTTCGACGAAGTCGAGACGCCGATCCTCAACACGCAGCAGTCGGGCGCGCTCGCGCGGCCGTTTTTCTCGAAGCACAACGCGCTCGACATGGACGTCGTGCTGCGTATCGCGCCGGAGACGTATCTCAAGCGCCTCATCGTCGGCGGCTACGACCGCGTGTACGAGTTCGCGAAGTGCTTCCGCAACGAAGGTCTCGCCGCGTCGCACCTCCAGGAATTCACGATGCTGGAGTACTACGCGGCGTACTGGAACTACGAAGACAACATGACCTTCACCGAGGCGCTGATCCGCCACGCGATTCAGGAAGCGGTGGGAACGCTGCAGATCGAGCGCGGCGGAAAAGTCATCGACTTCGCGGGAGCCTGGCCGCGACTGCGTCTGCGCGACGTGATCCTCGAGCACAGCGGCCTCGACATCGATGAATACAAAGATGCGGACTCGCTGCGCAAAGCGATCTTCGCGAAGAAGGTCGATCTCGACAATCCGGGCGCGGGACGCGGGAGTCTCATCGATCAGCTCTACAAGCGCACCGCGCGTCCGACCCTGATCCAGCCGACGTTCATCGTCGGGCATCCCGTCGATCTCTCCCCGCTCGCACGCCGCAATGACACGAATCCCGACGCAGTCGATCGCTTCCAGCTCGTCGTCGACACGTGGGAAGTCATCAACGCGTATTCGGAGCTCGTCGATCCGATCGACCAGCGCCGCCGCTTTGAGGAACAGGCGGAGCTGCGCAAGAAGGGCGACGAGGAAGCGATGCCCGCGGACGAGGATTACCTGATGGCGATGGAGTTCGGCATGCCGCCGATCTCCGGCTGGGGCATGGGCATCGATCGCTTCGTCGCGCTCCTCACCGACGCGCCGAACCTGCGCGACGTGGTGTGGTTCCCGCTGATGAAGCCGGCGACGGACGAGGAACAGGAAGAGGAAGAAGCCGCAAAGTCTCAAAGTCTCAAAGCCTCAAAGGAGGACGAATCTCCGGGAACGCCTCTTTGAGACTTTGCGACTCTGAGACTTTGAGACTATGAACACAGCAGAAACGCTTCACGCCTTCCGCGCCGAATTGCGCGCGGCAGAAACCCCCGAGGCCGTGCAGGAGCTCCGCACGAAGTACCTCGGCAAGAAGAGCTACGTGAAGACGGCGCTCAAATCCCTCGGCGGCATGTCCGCCGAGGAACGGCCGAAGTTCGCGAAAGAGATCAACGACGCGCAGCAGGAGATCGAGCGCGCGCTCGATGACGCCGCGGCGCGCATCGCCGATGCCGCGGTCGCCAAGCAGATCGAGAGCGAGTGGCAGGATCTCTCGATGCCCGGCATCGCGCAGCAGCGCGGCGCCATTCATCCGCTGACGGAAGTGCACAAGTCCGCGATGAACGTCATGCGGCGGCTCGGCTTCGTGCTCGCCGAAGGGCCGGACATCGAGACGCCGTACTACAACTTCGACGCGCTCAACATCCCCGAGAACCATCCCGCGCGCGACATGCAGGACACATTCTGGCTTCCGAACAACACGCTCCTGCGCTCGCACACGACAACCGTGCAGGCGCGCGTGCTTCAGAAGAAACCGCCGCTGCCGATCAAGGTCGTCGCCGCGGGCCGCGTCTATCGCAATGAGGCCGTCGACGCGACGCACCTCGCGATGTTCCATCAGTTCGAAGGCATCTGGGTCGAGGAAGGACTCACCTACGGCGATCTCAAGGGAACGCTGACCGAGATCGCGAAGTCGATCTACGGCGAGGATCACGCGTTCCGCTTCAAGCCGAAGTATTACCCGTACACCGAACCCTCGGTCGGGATGGATTTGCAGTGCACGGTGTGCGGCGCAAAGGATCCGAACTGCCCGACCTGCAAAGGCGCGGGCTGGATCACGATTCTCGGCTCCGGGATGATCCATCCGAAAGTCTTCATCGAGTTCGGCTACGACCACACGAAAGTCAGCGGCATCGCGTTCGGCATCGGCACGGCGCGCATCGCGTCGCAGGCGTCCGGCCTAACCACACTGAAGCCGCTCTATGACCAGGATCTCCGCGTCCACCGCACGGTTCACCGAGGTGGAATGTGAAATTCCTGCTCGAACATCTGCGCACACACGTGGCCATGCCGGAACCGCGCGAAGCGCGCGAGCTGCTCGACGACGTCGGCCTCGAGGTCAAGAGCGCGGACACGACGGACCTCGGCACGGTGTTCAATGTCGAGATCCTCGCGAATCGCGGCGATCACTACTGCTATCAAGGCCTCGCACGCGAAGTGCACGGACGCACCGGATCGCCGTTGCATTTTCCCGAGCTTCGCAAGCTCGATGTCCACCGCGCCGATGACACGCGTGTGCGCGTCGAGTCGCCGAAGTGCCTCGTGTACACGGTGACGGAGCTTTTCCGCACCGATGCGTCGAAACCGCTGCCGAGCGAAGTGATCGCTCCCCTAACAGCCGCGGACGTGCATTCGATCAACGCGCCGGTCGACGCATCGAACCTGACGAACTTCGACATCGGCCAGCCAACGCACGCATTCGACGCGGACCGGATCGACGGTCCGATCATCATCCGCGAATCGCGCAAGGGCGAGAAAGCGTGGATGCTCTTTACGGCCGAGGCGGTGGAGATTCCGGAGGGGACGCTCGTCATCGCCGATAACTCGAAGATCCTGGGAATTGCCGGTGTGATTGGATGCGTGGAATCGGGGATCACCGAGAAAACGACGCGCATTCTTCTCGAGTCGGCGTGCTTCGATCCGGTCGCGGTGCGCATCGCATCGCGCAAGCTCGATCAGCCGACCGATGCCGCGGCGCGGTTCATGCGCGGCGGCGATCCGACGCTGCCGATCGTCGGCGCGGCGCGCGTCGCGTATCTGCTCGAGAAATATTGCGGCTATCAGGTCGGCAAGGCGTACACCGCCGGTGATTGGAAAAATCCGCAGCGCCAGATCGAAGTCGATGTCGCACACACGAATCGCTTCATCGGCACGCAGCTCTCGCATCTCGCTATGGCGGAGCGCCTGACACGCTACGGCTTCACGGTCGAAGTGGAGGTGGAGAAGCTCACCGTCATTGTGCCGCCGCATCGTTTGTGGGATGTGCAATTCGAAGCGGATCTCGCCGAGGAGCTCTTGAAATCGGTCGGCTACAACAACACGCCGATCACGCTGCCGCACGTCGAGATGGGCGCGTTGCCGTCGCACGCAGAGAATGTGATCGATGGCGTGAGTGAGGTGCTCGTCGCCGAAGGCTTCTACGAGATCTTCACCGACAGTTTCTACGGCCGCGCGACGCGCGACCGCCTCGGCATTACCGAAGGCGATCCATTGTGGCCGCACATCGAGATGCAGAACTCGATCGAGCGGAATTACTCGCTCATGCGCAACAACACCATTGCGCAGGCGCTCGACGCGCTGGCGACGAACATCAACAACAAACTGAGCAACGTGAAGATGTACGAATGGGCGCGCATCTATCCGCCCGATCTGAGCGAGCAGGCGATCCTCTGGATGCTCGCGAACGGACGCGATCGCGGTCCGTTCTGGGGTGACAAAGGCCGCGCCGCGGACGCGATCTATCTCAAAGGAATCCTCGAGCAGGTGCGGCTCGAGCTGCGCGTCGATCTGCAAATCGGATCGAGCGACGGACATCGCATGGAGCGATTCCTCCATCCGGGTCGCCGCGCAGGCATTCATCTCGGCGGGCGCATTGTGGGCGTGTTCGGCGAGATTCACCCGTCGCTCTTGCAGCGATTCGACATCAAGCGCCAGCGTCCGGTGTACCTCGAGATCGAGACCGATGCGCTGTTCGTCCCGCCGCTGCCGCGCGTCTACACCGAGCCTTCGTCGCGACAACCGGTCGAGCGCAGCGTTGCGTACGCGATTCCGCCGGGCATTGCTGCGGGCGAAGTTCGCGATGTGCTCGTGTCGGCGGCACCGAAGTTCCTGCGTGAGATTCGCATCGTCGATCTCTTCGAGCTACCTGACGCCCATGCGGTCACCTTCGAAATCGAATACCTCTCCGATGAAGCGCTGACCGGCGAAGAAGCCAACGCGGCGACCGACGCGATGATCGCCGCCGTGCAGAAACAATTCGGCGACCGCGTCACGCAGCGCACATGAGTAGGGCCGGCCGCTGGCCGGCGTTGCAGGCGGGCTGGCAGCCCGCCCCACGATAATGAAATCGATGAATTTCGACCGTTGCAGCACCGAACGAGCGACATCGCTCGCGGAACTTCTCGCCGAGACCGGCGCGATCGCGATACTCACCGACGGTACACGCTTCGCGATCGAAGGCGCAGCACTTGCGCGACTGCCCGCGCATGAAAGCACGCTCTTCCTCGGCCGCAATCTCGGTGCGCCGCTGTTCCTCGAGATCGGCGAGTCGGCGACGATGCTCGACTTCCGCGGCGCCGCGGCGATCCTTCCGCCCGACGAAATCGCGCTCCTGTCTTACGCGCAGGGAATGCTCAATTGGGCGAAGCGCACGAAGTTCTGTAGTGCGTGCGGCAATGCGCTCGAAGCGCGCCAGGCCGGCTACAGCCGCTACTGTCCCGCGTGCGAGCTCGAAGTCTTCCCGCGCATCGACCCCGCGGTCATGATCCTGGCCACGCACAACGACCGGATCCTCCTCGCGCGCCATCACGGCTTCCCCCACGCCTGGTCGACCCTCGCCGGCTTCGTCGAGCCCGGCGAAACTCTCGAACACGCCGTCGCGCGCGAGCTCCGCGAAGAGACGGGCTCGATCGCGTCTCACATCCGCTATTACGGCTCTCAACCCTGGCCTCTACCGTCGTCGCTCATGATCGGCTTCGAAGTCGAGGCTGAATCGGACGCGATCGCGATCGATCCGTCCGAGCTGATCGAGGCGCGGTGGTTCACGCGCTCCGAGCTCTCCCCGATTGTGACTTCGTCGAAGATCTCATTGTCCGGGCAAATGATTGGTGCATGGATTTCGCGCTGAACGCAATGCGCACTGCTTGTCATCCCGAGCGTAGACAGAATGGAGTGACCCGCTCACTCGCGTACCTTTCGTGGGTTACACCCAAAGGTGCAGAGCCACATACAGGAGGAACGGGTCATGAGGATTATCCATTGGATTGGGATCGACGAT